>JAEEGG010021886.1_pt1 | contig 12651 bp, 9 predicted proteins | sample 9134161 | NCBI WGS metagenome assembly JAEEGG01 (sample SAMN16246543, study PRJNA631951) | gut metagenome | biome: gut microbiome; feature: rumen; material: CR-attached | host: Bos | place: Iran: Karaj | collected 2018-10
TTCACATAGTATAATAGGGCACGTATTACGGAACGGGAGGATATGCGTTTTTCGCTATATATATAATGAAAGAACAGGTTAATTTTACCGAAGGAAGGATCATCGGACCGCTTATGAAATTTGCGATGCCCGTTATGTTTGCACTATTCCTTCAGGCCATGTACGGAGCTGTGGATCTCTTCGTAGTAGGTAAATTTGCAACACCTGAGGATGTTTCGGCAGTTACCACAGGCTCACAGATAATGATGACTTTAGGAAATCTCGTGACCAGCCTGGCTATGGGTACAACTATTTACTTTGGTCAGCAGATAGGTATGGGCAACCTGAAAAAAGGCGGTGCCATAATAGGTGCAAGTATTGCTCTTTTCGCATCCATAGGCCTGATAATGTCGGTATGCATACCTCTTTTCGCAAACAGTATTGCAGATATCATGCACGCACCCACAGAGGCCTTTGACCAGACTGTATCATACATAACCATCTGCGGCGCCGGCATGATAGCCATAGTTTTCTATAACCTGATAGGTGCGATATTCAGGAGCATGGGTGACTCCAAAACTCCCCTGATGACAGTTGCTATCGCATGTGTTTTCAATATCGCAGGGGACCTTTTCCTTATCGCAGGCCTTGGCCTCGGTGCAAAGGGTGCTGCTATCGCTACAGTCGCAGCTCAGTTGCTAAGTGTTATAATATCTGTTATTATAATAAGAAGAAAAGGGTTATCCTTTGAGTTTGAACTTAAAATGATCCGCTTTAAAGGCGAGATCATCGGACATGTCATTCGCCTCGGATTACCTATAGCCCTGCAGGATTTTCTGGTAGGCTCATCATTCCTGGTTATCCAGGCCATAGTTAATGACCTCGGAGTAACCGCTTCAGCAGGCGTTGGTGTTTCGCAAAAGGTCTGCGGATTTATAATGCTGGTGCCTCTGGCATTTATGCAGTCTATCTCCGCATTTGTGGCACAGAATGTCGGTGCAGGCAAGATGGACAGGGCTACCAGGGCTTTAAAGAGTACCATATCGGTTTCGTTTATCTTCGGTATAGCCATGTTTGCTCTGGCATTCTTCAGAGGGGATCTGCTCACCGGACTGTTTGCCAAGGATGAACCCGTTATCCTTGCCGGAGCAGAATATTTAAAGGCCTATGCCATAGACTGCTTATTTACATGCTTCCTTTTCTGCTTTATAGGCTTCTATAACGGAAAAGGCAACACCACCTTTGTTATGATCCAGGGACTCATCGGTGCTTTTGCGGTACGTATCCCTGTCTGCTTTGTAATGAGTACCTGGGAACCCGTTTCACTGTTCCACATAGGACTTGGCACTCCCTGCTCCACGCTCGTCCAGATAATAATGTGCTTTGTTTTCTTATTTATCAGCAGAAAACAGAGTCCCAAAGTACCGCTGATATCACAAAATAACGATTAATACAATATTGTCATACAGAAAAAGAATCTGTGATTTAATAAAAGGTAAATTATATGATGGATGTTTCTAAATACGGGATAGGTTATTTCCCTGTAGGAAAACAATACAATAAATGGGCTTTACGAGACCACATCGAAAAGCCCCCCATCTGGTGTAGCGTCGATATGCGTGACGGAAACCAGAGTCTTGTTGTGCCTATGAACCTCAAGGAAAAGCTTGAGTTTTATAAGGTGCTCCTGAAAGTGGGCTTTAAGGAGATAGAGGTTGGTTTTCCTGCTGCCAGCGAAACGGAATATGAATTCCTGCGCGCTCTGATAGACAGAAAAATGATACCCGATGATGTGACCATCCAGGTGCTTACCCAGTGCCGCGAGCATATCATAAGAAAAACCTTTGAAGCATGTGAGGGCATCCCGAATGCCATCATTCATTTTTATAATTCAACAAGCGTTGTTCAACGTGAGCAGGTATTTGAAAAATCAAAAGACGAAATAAAAGATATTGCCGTAGAGGGTGCAAAGCTGGTAAAAGAGCTGGCGAAGAAAAGCAAGAGCCATTTCAGGTTTGAGTATTCACCGGAATCATTTACCGGTACTGAGCCCGAATATGCGCTTGAGGTTTGTAATGCAGTGCTTGATGTACTTGAGCCCTCCGAGGACAACAACGTAATTATAAATCTGCCTGCTACCGTGGAGATGAGCCTGCCCCATATATATGCATCACAGATAGAATACATGAGTGAAAACCTGAAATACCGTGAGCATGTCACACTTTCCCTGCACGCCCATAATGACAGGGGTACGGGCATAGCCGATACGGAGCTTGGCCTGCTGGCAGGAGCCGACAGAGTAGAGGGTACTCTTTTCGGAAACGGCGAGCGTACTGGAAATGCAGACATAGTTACATTGGCTCTTAATATGTATACACATGGTGTGGACCCCGGACTCGATCTGTCGGATATTTTAAAAATCCGTTATGAGTTTGAAAAATGTACCAGAATGCATGTAAACGAGAGAATGCCTTACTCCGGAGATCTTGTATTTGCTGCATTTTCAGGGAGCCATCAGGATGCTATCGCTAAAGGCATGCATTACCGTGTGCGCTATGATTATCATCCCTGGAATGTACCCTATATCCCCATAGATCCTTCAGATATCGGACGTTCATACGAGGCCGATGTCATCAGGGTAAATTCCCAGTCCGGAAAGGGTGGCATAGGCTATATACTGGAAAAGAATTTCGGATATACACTGCCGGCAGATATGCGTGAAACCCTGTCATTCCTTTGCAAAGGAATCTCGGACAGGGAGCATCGTGAACTCGGATCCCATGAGATCCTCTCCATCTTTACGGACAACTATCTTGATCTTAAGGGAGACATCAGTATAGCTGATTACGAGTTTATGCAGCATGGCAGGGATGTAAAGATATATGCGACCTTCGTAAAAGACGGAGTAGAAACAGCTGTAGAGGCTGACGGAAACGGACACTTGAGCGCTATAAGCAATGCTTTAAAGAAGTATACCGGACAGTCATATATACTCCAGGTATTTACCCAGCACAGTTTACAGGGCCAGGGCTCACAGAGTGTGGCTGCCTCATATATCGGACTTGAAAGTCCCTCAGGCGAAATGTTCTGGGGCGCCGGTACGGATACCGACGTCATCAAGGCCAGTGCCAATGCACTGATGAGTGCCTTTTACAATATGACAAAAGAAAAATGACATAAAAAATCCCCAAGACATACGTTTTAGTGTATCTTGGGGATTTCCATTTTATTCTGTCAACTAATCTTCAGATAATCGAGATATGCATCCCATGTACCGTCATCAGCCGTTACAACCAGCTTGACCGTATGATTACCTGTACCGGTATAAACATTCTTTACCGTGTACTCAGCAGGATACTGATCTCCGTAGTAGAAGGTACCCTTTGTCTGGTTATCGATCACGAGATCAACTCTCGCCATGTTTGAACCGTTTGAGCATGCACGAAGCACAAAATCATGTGTATTTGAACCAAAATACTGTGTATAGGAAACAGCATCATTATTTGCATAAAGAGCAACTCCGCCGAACGGATTGTTTATATTTCCGGTATACTGTCCGCTCTTTGTCATGTCCTCACACTGCTTGGTAACTGCATAACCGCCGTTATTTCCGGAATTATTATTGTTGTTACCGCCATTGTTTCCGCTGTTGTTTCCGTTATTACCACTGTTGCCGCTGTTATTGCTGCCCGAACCGCTGCCGGTAGAAACTCCGCTGCCACCGATGATCAGTGCATCACAGTATCCGTCCCAGTTGCCGTCATCAGCAGTTACAACAAGCTTAACGGTCTGATTTCCTGTACCGGTATTAACATTCTTTATCGTATATTCTGCCGTATTTGCATCTCCGAAATAGAATGTACCCTTGGTCTGATTGCCTATTACCAGGTCAACCTGTGCCAGGTTATTTCCGTTAGAAGCTCCGCGAAGGGTAATGTCGTGTGTACCTGATGAGAAATTAACGTTTGTTGAAACAGCGTCATTATTTGCATACAGTGCTACTCCGTTAAAAGGATTGCTGATGTTGCCTGTATACTGACCACTCTTGGTCATGGATTCACACTCAATAACGGTACCCTTATTGGTTCCGGGAGCACTGCTGCCGTTACCGTTAGAGTTTCCGCCATTATTACCTCCGTTGTAATTACCGCCATTGTTGCCACCGTTATAATTTCCGCCACCGTTACCGCCTACGGTTACTGTATTGGAATAAACGTTTGCCCAGCCGCTGCTCTGGTAACCTTCGATGTTGAGGGAAGCCTCATAAAGATTACCCATACGCATACCCATCTGCTCCCAAGCCTTAAAATGCTCGGTTACTGAAATGGTACCGCTTGTACGCTTTGATGTACGTACGCTCCAGTACTGCTGGAATGTGGTGTTACCATCTATTGAAGGCTGATTGTAACGGGTTGTTTCATAAACCTCGTATGTACCTCCGTCAACATAGATAGTACCCTTTGAAGTAGCTCCGGGTGGACGCCAGCTTCCCCAACTCTCTACGATGTAATACTCCACAAGCGGATTCCTTGTCCAACCGTATACGCACAGGTAGGAATTTCCGTTTGGCTGATAGTCAACACCGTAAGTAATGGAAATGTTTCCGATCTGCTGGTATGTCTTTGTACAGTCAAATTTGACACCCTCACGGAATAATGCATTTCCGATGTTCTGCCACCAACACTCGAATTTACCGTTGCCGTTTAAGGTCATGCTTGTCTCGCCATAATCCTTCCACAAAGCATAGGTGTAAGCCCCATCGCCGCCTTCGGTGTTGTTGTAGAGCACTGTCGCAGCTTTTGCATTATAATTTCCGAAATACGGAAATCCAAAACATAAAAGCAACGACAATACTACAGCAATAACTCTCTTGCTTTTTTTCATAGCAATTAATACCTCCTTTCGAGTATCAGCATACCACATATTGCCCAAAAAGGAGTGTTATTTCTGTTACGATTATGTAAATATTTATTAATTTTATCGCAATAATTAAATGCCGATTAGCAATATTTGCTCATAGTCTGAAATTGTGAACAAGGAATAGCAACAATTAACAAAAAGAACAATTATTGCGCATTTAACCACTGGGTAATACTCAGAAAATAGTCCACAGACCAGACGTCAAGCTCCTGCGGATTTTCTATAAACGGCAGAAGATCTCTCTTTGCCTCCTGATAATTGATCTCCCGGAACCTATAGCCCAGGTTGGCTTTTACTTCATCCAGTGTCATGTCTTCCTTAGCCTCAACATATTTGAACTTTAGGAGTCTCGCCACCAGATGCTTATGATTATAGGGCACCTTTTTTATCAGATAAAAGACATAATCGTAAAGATCACGTCCTCTCACCCTGCCCATCCATGCTCGAAAGATTGTATGATCAATCTTTTCCGCAAAAAGTGAAGGTTTATCATACACGGTAATCTCATAAGGAGAGGGATAAAGACATGTTTTCTTCTCGTAGCCTGCAAACATGGGAGGATCATAATTCATCTCAAACCTTACATTGACCGTGTCGGCATCCGAAATGCTTTTAGGTATTTTATCACCGGGGAACATGTTCATGAACACTTGCCGGGTATTTCCCTTTAAGACTACGGATTTTTTGAAATCATATGGTTTATCAATGACTTCCACCTTGAACTCCAGCCCATTATCGGCCAATTCACGTTCGATGGAGGGGAGCAGGCTCTCTATCTTGAAATCCGGGTCGGATTTAAACAGTGAAAACTCCAGATGTCCCGAAAAACCTTCAAGGTCATACTGTAGCCTGCGTGCCTTATCACCGTGTAAAGCAGCCATATCAAAAAAACCATCCTTTGACAGGGCATACATTATGTTACCCTGAATGGCCTGCTTGATTCTGTTCTTTATTTCAAATAATCGGAATTCGTTTGTCTTATCCAAGATTTGCTCCTTTATGGTTTTTCAATATAACCCCGCTGACTATGCCCGTAAGCATACCGGCCGCAAGGCCCGAAACAATAAGTACAGGAAAATAATACCACACTGCCTTTCCAACTACAATAACTGCTACGATTATCTGCCCCAGATTATGGGCTACGCCGCCTGCCATACTGACTCCGGTGACGGAAAATTTCTTCGTGTGCTTCAGCAGAACCATAACGGTTATGCTGAGTACTGCGCCTGCCAGACTGTATATACAGGCAAACAGGCCGGTAAAGGTAAAGCCCGAAAGGATAATTCTGGTACATGACATGGCACCGGCCAGTTTCCAGTCAAGAGTGTAAATTGCGATCATTACCGGGATGTTGGCAAAGCCCGGTTTTATGCCGGGTACCGAGAAAAACGGCGGCAGGAGGCTTTCCACATATCCGATTATAAACATGACCGCTGTCAGCATACCGGCCAAAGCCAGACGGCGTGTTTTTTCTTTGTTCACAAATTGGGCCTCCTTTCCTATCTAATTTCTATAATTACACGGTTGGGGAGGCACACTATGGTTTCCCCTTTATGCGATACAGGCGAATGATGGACACATATCTGATTGGGGCAGTCTGCCTCCTGCATGTAAGCTTCTCCGTCCTTTATGATCAGTATGCACTCTCCCACTTTACCGGGGATTTTTATCATCTGATATTGTCCTGCATCTTTTATATTGCTGCGGTCTTTTCCTGTTGCAGCGTCAGCTCCCTGCATGTTTATATCATCGATCACAGCGTCAAAACCGTCATCCACGGTACCGCCTTCATTTCCCAGATCATATTCTCCGAAAAGCTCCCCATCAATCGTTACCCTGACGGTCCTGCCTTCACCGGAGTTAAAAATCTTAAATGCAAAAAGTCCTGTGGCTGCAAGCAGCAACAGGACTAAAACTATTATTATATCGTTTTTTCGGAACAAGGAGAAATTACTCATTCTTCATCGCCTCGATAGCGGATATCCTGGTGGCTCTAAGGGCAGGGAAGAAACCGGAAACAAGTCCGACGAGTATTCCGAAGCCTGCGGCGAAGAAGGGAAGCCAGATGGGTATTACGGACATAGCCGTCCCTGTCTGCTGCTCACCATAGTACATACCGCCGCCCATAAGTCCGGAGAATATGTCGCCTCCGTACTTATTCATGAGCCATGATACAATATAGCTTAAGCCTACTCCTATTGTACCACCGATGAAGCCTATAAGTCCAGCCTCAAATAAGAAAAGTTTTTTAACGTCTCCTACCTTGCAGCCCAAAACCTTCATGATACCGATCTCTCTGGTTCTCTCGTAGATGGACATGATCATGGTATTTGCTATGTTGATAGCCGATACGAGCATCGCGACACCGCCGATGGCACCAAGGATGATCTCGAGCATCTTTGCCGTCTCCTGCATGGGCTTTATGTACTGCATGGAGCTCTCAGACTTAAATCCCAGCTCTTCGAGCTTGTCCTGAACATCGGTAACATTGTTCATGTTATCAACATTTATATATATCTGCTCATACTTGTTCAGGGACTCTAAGGCCTTTTTCCTGTCGGAAAGCTTTAACGTATTTGCATATTTCTCAAATATCTTCTTATACATATCTATGTCCATGAAGGCATAGTAGTCTGCCATGGAATAGCCTGATTCCGACTGACCTATTTTTACCATATTAGCTATCTGATACGAATACTGCTTTTTCTTTGGATTGGGCTCATAGTTCATAAACTGGAGCTCTATCTTATCCTTGTTAAAGTCTATCTCCTTGCTCACATACCTCGAGCCGTTAAAATACCCGAAGTCCATATACATCTGAGAGCCATAGTATATCCTGTCCTTGGAGTTTTCCTTATTCGGATAAGTACCGTCCTCTAATGCAGGGTATCCGAAATCCTCATAGCAGCTCATATCCATGACCATAAGGTTGAGATAGCTGGTATATTTCTTTTTAGCCAGCAGCTGGGCATTTCCGTACATTATCGGAGTAATGCTCTTTACATGCTCTATCTCCCTTATCTGCTTTATGGTCTGGTCGGTCAGCTCCTGTTTCTTTTCCTGCCAGCCGCCATCCTTGTCTTCATAGTAGGAGTTCGCATATATCTCTATCACGGTCATGCTTCCGTTTTCCATAACGGAGGCTTCAAAGCTCTCGTTCATCCCGATACCGATGGAGATCATGACCACGATGGAAATCGTACCTATGATAACACCGATGACGGTGAGCAATGTCCTGGCCTTACGCCTGAGCAGGTTCCGCGCTCCAAGTTTTATTAAATCTATAAAACGCATTTATATGTTCCTCTTTTTAATCTTCGTCATCTTCCAACAGTTTTTTGTTCTTCTTTTTCTTTACTACTATTACGATAATGACTACCACGATGATAGCTGCTACACTTGCACAGATTACGATGAAAAGCCATACAGGAATTCCTAAGATCTTTTTTGCTTCCTCTCCATCGGGGTTAAACTCGCCGTCTTCACCAAATTCACCATTGTCTCCGAAGTCAGGACCATAGAAGTTTCCGCTCAGGTTACCCCAGTCGATGTCTCCAAAATCTCCGAAATCTCCGAAGTCCTCTCCGCCCATTACATAGGTAGAGAATTCAGCGGTCTTTATCTGCTCGTCGCCGTTGCTGTCCTCAAAGTGAACTACTACGGTACCTGTAGCCTCGCCGGGTACAAGGGGTACTATCTGAGGATTAACATATTCCTGTCCGTAGCCGGGTACCGCACCAACATATGTCTTTGTGCTGTTATTTGCAAGCTCAAAATCACCCTCGATGGTTACATATACATTTCCTAAGGTTGATTTGCCCATGTTGTAGAACTCAAATGAGAGATCCACGGGCTGTCCTACGTAGCATCCGTCGTATGCTTCGATGTAAATGTTTTCAATCTCGGGTCTATAATTTTCTACTGCATGAAGCTTGATGGTATTGTCATCTGTTACGCCACCCTTTTCGGTATCAACCTCGCTCATGTCATCGTATTCATACTCAACCTTGATGTTTACATTGTAATCACCTGTAGCTACATCGCTCCTGGTCTTGAGTATTACTTCCTGCTCTGCGGTCTCACCTGCAGGTATCTGGTCGATGTAGAAGATATTTGAGCCTTCGGTAGGTGAGAAAACTCCTTCTGCCTGCTCTAAAGTGATCTTGATATTCTTTGCTGTCTTTGTAGCATGTGTATTCTTTAAGGTATATCTGAAATAGAAGGTGCCGCCTGCCTTAAGCTCGCGCATCATCTTATCGGGATCCTCAGCTTCTGCCAATGCTTCGGGATCGATGATGGGCTCTGATGAATACTGGTTGATGATAAGTTTAGGTCTGCTGTTTTTCTGGGTTCCTTCGTCAGTCTTATTATCGTTTACGATATTTAATATATAAAGTCCTGCAGATTCTGTATTTGTAAGACCTGATGCATCTGTATATTCACAGGTAACATTAAGGGTGTTAAATCCTTCGGAAATATTCTTTCCTACCTTAAATGTCATGCTGACTCTTGTCTTTGAACCGGCCTTTACGGTACCGACCTTTTTATAAGGCTCAGAGCTTACGGGCTCAAAGCCTGATGAAGAAAGGCCTGTGCCTGCTACCTTTACATTTGTGATATCTGCTGTTCCGTCATTTATAACATCAAAGCTTACTGTAACCTTCTCGCCGGCCTTGGGGCTCTCGGGTGACTGTGATACGTTTCCGATGCTGACTGCGGTCTTTGAATCTGCTTTTTCTATAGTTTCACCCTTAACGTACATTGTCAGTTTCTGAGAAGTATTTTCATTTTCCTTTTGATCTTTGTATGTTGCTGCCATCTGAATTTCAAAGAAAGTAGACGAATATGTATCCGAAAAATGTTTCTCCACATAAATAGGAACATCTATTTCCTTAGATTTACCTGCTTTAATAGTCCCTACAGCTATACTGTCAGTAGTATATCCTTTTGCAATTCCAAGATACGAATCTAAAGTACTAATTATTGAAAGTTTTACATCATTTGCATCAACTGTACTATTATTTTCAATTTTTATCTTTATTATATTTTCTTTATCGAGGCTTAAAATCTTATAATTATCAGGAGTAGATAGTGAAATAACAGGTACTTCAGTCTTATCCTGATTCTTATTTACAGTAATGTACATTGTCTGAGTAAACAAGTTCTCAGTACCATCGTTATCTTTGCAACTAATACTTGCATTAATACTATAAAAACCAGGTTCAGCTGTCTTTAATACTTTTACAGGAACATCAATAGTCTTTGTAGCTCCTGCTTCCATAAGGCCAACATCTATCTTTTCTACTTTATAGTCCGGTACAATGCCACTACTACCAAAATCCATACTTAAAAATGTATTCATGGCCCATCTTTCACCAACATTTTTAAGTTTGAGTTTCATTGTATAACTATTTCCAGGAAATACATCTTTTTCTTCATAAGTTGCTTTATCAACTACAATTTCAATAGGCTTTAATTCTTTCGAAGTATATGTAGTTAATTGCAACATGGGTTCATTATATAAAAAGTCTTCCCCAAATTGAATAAATATATTTCCATAAATTGTTATAGTATTGTATCCGATTTTTAATCCATCCGAAGCAGATACATCAAATTCCAAATTATAATTTCCATTAGCCGAAACACTAACCATAGTAATATCATCTGTGTCATCAGCATAGTCACCATTACTCAAATTTGTAATTTTCACATTAGAAATCTTCAACAACGAATTACTTGAGTCAGCACTTAACGAATTTATCTGCTGAAGAGTTCCCGTAGCCCTTACTGGAATAACATAATGCCTAACTTCACCAGGTTCAACCGCTATATCAAATACCCCTGTAGGGTTTACTATCTTTAGATATTTTGCGTCTGCCTTTGCACTTGTTGTCCCAAATGCCAGGTTCAGTAATGCCATCAGCACCAAAAATACTATTACTCTTGTGGCTTTGTTTGATACTTTCATTTTTCTTATCCTTTCGCGTATTCCTATACTCGTTCTATGTTTATAAGTAATTATTTATCTGATTTCAGATCATCGAGGATCTTTTGGGCTGCCTCATCCAGCTTCTTTGCCGCCGGATCCATATTTACTTTTTCCAGGTAGTCCTGACTTTCCTCGGGAGCTTTATCCGGTTCTTCCTGAGTGTTTTCCGACATCATCTCCGTTACGGTTTCCTGCAGGCTCTCGGTAATGTCATCTGTCTGAGCCTCTGTAGGCGGTGCCGCAGCCTTGCCGGTTTCTTCATCCAGGAATTTTCCTTCTTTCGAATGCTCCTGAATCTCAATGCTTTCTATCTTACCATCAAGGATGTTTATGATCTTGTCCGCATATTCGGTAAGTTTTCTGTCATGGGTAACCATTACCACAGTCTGCTTGTTTTTCCTTGCCATGGCTTTCAGCATATCCATGACCTCTATGGTAGTTTTGGAATCAAGGTTTCCTGTAGGCTCATCGGCAAATACTATGGCAGGCTTTGCCACAAAGGCTCTCGCTATACCGACTCTCTGCTGCTGACCACCGGACATCTCCTTTGGTTTATGCTGCATACGGCCCTTCAGGCCTACCTTTTTCAGCATGTCGGCTGCCATCTTTCTGCGCTTTTTCGCACTCACCCTTTTAAACACCAGGGGGAATTCCACATTTTCAAGCGCTGTCATCGAGCCTATCAGGTTGTAGCTCTGGAAAACGAATCCCAGATATTCCTGACGGAACTTGGCGAGCTTGTTTTCGCTCATCTTGCCGATGGATTTGCCTTTTATCAGTATCTCGCCCTTGGTCAGCTTTTCTATACCTGCCATCAGATTCAGGAGCGTTGATTTTCCCGAACCGGATGTACCGAGCAGGCAGCAGAACTCGCCTTCGTCTACCGTAAAGCTTACTCCGTCCACGGCCCGTATCTTTTCCTGACCCATCCGGTATATCTTTTTGGCTTCCCGGACTTCGATTACCGTCTTTCCCTTTCCTTCCATATTTTCTTTATACCTTCCTATATTTCTTACTTAATTAAGATTTTTCTCTATCAATCGTTTTACAATATATATGACTAAAGTGACTCTTAAGTGACAGATAAAAAATATTTTTAAACTTTTTTTTGGTCTTTTTGAATATTAGACGATTTTCAGTGTATATGGTTCCTTTAAATTTTATCGCACAAAAAAAGACTCCGGTATATTTCAACCGAAGCCCCAAATCTTTATTTTACAGCCTCAACAAATGCTTTTATGCACTGCACTGCGCTGTCTATACCGACACGGGAGCTGTTTATGCACAGGTCGTAATTTTCAGCCTTTCCCCATTTCTCGCCGGTATGGAAATTATAATAATTGTATCTTCGCTTATCCATCTTGCGGATGTTTTCCTCTATCTTTTCCGACGGCATCCCGTCTATGCGCTGTGCTCTCTCTATACGGAAGGGCATATCCGCCAGGACAAAGACATTTACCACATTCTCTTTCTTCCTTAATATATAGTCAGCACAACGGCCTACTATAACACAGGGTCCCTCATTTGCCACCTTGTTGATGATCTCGGCCTGCGCCATATATAGCCTGTCATCAAGTGAGAGGTTGTTAAATGTGGTGTGGATATTTCCGGAGGTCACCATGCCCCTGGCTATCGAATAAAGCAAGCTGCTGGTAGCTCTGCTTTCAGCAGATTCAAATGCTTCAACAGCATATCCGCTTTCTTTTGCTGCCTGGGTGATCAACTCATTGTCATAGAAGGGAACTCCCCAGATTTCTGCAAGT
>JAEEGG010021888.1_pt1 | contig 12650 bp, 7 predicted proteins | sample 9134161 | NCBI WGS metagenome assembly JAEEGG01 (sample SAMN16246543, study PRJNA631951) | gut metagenome | biome: gut microbiome; feature: rumen; material: CR-attached | host: Bos | place: Iran: Karaj | collected 2018-10
GCAATGGTGTCAGATGGAATACCCTTTGTTATTTAGTACCTATTAATTGTTTAACCTAAAACCTTGTTTGCGTATGAAAAATACATAGCCCGCCTTAAAAAAGTATTAATTCTCGTACTTTTTTCCACCATTTTCTTTGTGAGTAATATTAATATTCGTACTTTTGAAAACGCTAAACATGAAATACAGCGAACTGGAACGGCTTTTAAAGAAAGCCGGATGCTACGACACAGGCGAGACTGAAGCAGGACATCCACTATGGATTAATCCAAAAACAAGAGTTAGATTTCCGGTGAGCCATCACCATTCACAGGAGGTTGCAGCTGGAACATTAAAAAACATTTTGAGAGCGGCAGGAATCAAATGACCACCAATCTCAAAAACAATAAAGAATACAATTATGAGAAAAGTAAATGCAATAATTGAACGTGCCAGTGATGGATCCTACAGCATCTACAGTGATGCCGATGATTTGAATTATCTGGTAACAGGCACGGGATCAACCGTTCAAGAGGCCAAGAAATACTTCGAAGGAGGTTATAATGACATAAAAAGATCATTCGCCAAGCACAATGAGCCCTTCACCGAGGTTGAGATGGTGTACAAATACGATATGGCATCGTTCCTCTCCTACTACGCCAGTTCATTCACGCTGGCTGGTCTGTCGCGCATAACAGGCATCAATCAGGGGCAGTTATCCCATTATGTCACTGGCCGAAGCGTACCCACCCGTAAGACCGTGCAAAAGATGGAGAATGCAATCCACGCTTTTGCCGATGACCTCAAATCAGTGCAGTTCATCTAAAAAATAATACCAAAGGGGTCAGACCCCAATGGTACTTTTTTCAAAAATGATACAAAAGGGGACTGTCCCCTTTTGTATCATTTTAGTACTGCTCCTTCTCGTTGGGGAAGTCGCTGTTCTTGACGTCTTCAACGTAGTGACCTACCGCGCTGGTGATGGTCTCGTAAAGGTTGGCGTAACGACGCAGGAATCGGGGGCTGAAATCGTTGTTCATGCCCAGCATATCGGCGCATACCAAGACCTGACCGTCCACTCCGCCGCCGGCACCTATGCCGATGATGGGGATTGAAACCTCCTTGGCTACGCGCTCGGCCAGTTTGGCGGGAATCTTCTCCAGTGTGATTGAGAAACAGCCAGCCTCCTCCAGCTTGTGGGCATCGGATATGAGTTTCTCGGCCTCGGCCTCCTCCTTGGCGCGTACGGCATATGTTCCGAACTTATTGATTGACTGGGGTGTCAGGCCCAGATGTCCCATAACGGGAATACCTATTTCTATTAAGTGACGCACCTGAGGCAGAATCTCCTCGCCGCCCTCAAGTTTAAGGGCATCGGCATGAGAGACCTTCATTATCTTGATGGCGTTGGTAACAGCCTCCGAGTCATTGATCTGATATGTGCCGAAAGGCATATCCACAACTACCAGGGCGCGCTGAACGCCGCGAACCACTGACTTGGCGTGGTAGATCATCTGGTCCAGTGTAATGGGCAGAGTGGTCTGGTTGCCGGCCATCACGTTCGATGCCGAATCACCTACCAGAATTACGTCAATGCCGGCGCTGTCAACCATCTTGGCCATTGTGTAGTCATAGGCTGTGAGCATTGCAATCTTCTCGCCACGCTGTTTCATCTCTCTGAGACGCTGTGTGGTAACCTTACGTTTGTCTTCAGTAATGTATCCCATTTTTGAAAGTTTTTTACGCCATGAGCGTATATAAATTAGGACCGCAAAGATAGCACTATTATCAAGAGTTATTACTAAATTTGAATAGTTTAAACTCCCATGGGTAACAATTCGCACCTGACTGTGTACAAGGCATCGGCCGGATCGGGCAAGACGTTCCGGCTTGCGGTGCAGTATATCACCATGCTGGTCAAGCAGCCTGAGGACTACCGTCATATCCTTGCCGTGACCTTTACAAACAAGGCTACGGCTGAGATGAAACAGCGTATCCTGTCGCAGTTGTATGGTATAGGGCATAACCTGAGAGGGTCCGATGGCTATTACAGCGAGGTAAAGAAAGCCGTCACGCTGAATGAGCAGACCATCCGCCACAACGCCCTGCTGGCACTGGATATGATACTGCAGGATTACGGCCGATTCCGTGTGGAGACCATTGACAGTTTTTTCCAGACCGTGTTGCGTAGCCTTGCCCGTGAGCTCCATATAGGTGCCAACCTGACCCTTGAACTTGATACCGAACTGGTCATTGACGAGGCTGTAGATTCGTTTCTGACCAGTATTGAACAGGGATCCGATGACCGACGCAACGTCATGGAATTTGTTGAGAACAATATTGACAATGACAAGAGCTGGTCCATTGACGGAACGCTCAAAAAGTTCTCTAGGGAACTGTTCCGCGAGATATTCATGGAAAAAGGTGACGAGTTGCGCCGGATACTCTCCCAGCCCGATGCCGTGGTCGATTACAAACGCAATCTGACATCGGCCCGTGACGCTGTCCTGCCTGGCATCGTTGAGAAAGTCAAGGCTACCGGTCAGAAAATGCTGGATGCCATTTCATCGGCAGGTTCAACGGTTGAGGATCTGAACAGATACGTCAAACCGCTGGTAAACAAGATTGCCGACGGCACTTTTGTAGATGCAGACCTGAGCAAGGGCAAAACCCTGGGCAATTGTCTGGAAAACCCCGACAAGTTCTATGACAAGGGAAAACTCGACAAATTACCTTATCTGTCAAATCTTGCCAGAGAATCCCTCTCGCCCCTTCTTGCCAAGGCCAAGGAGCTTTACGACGAGTATAACTACAACCGCAACTCGTTCGATGCCGCCCTGCAATACATCCATGAGCTGAGCCTGCTGCTTGGAATACGCGCCGAGATAGACCGTCAGAGCCAGGAGCAGGGCCGATTCATACTGGCCGATACGCCCCAGCTGCTGAGCCGTCTGTCGGGCAGCGACACATCATTCGTATATGAAAAGACCGGCAGTTTCATAGAGCACCTTATGATAGATGAGTTTCAAGACACATCGCGCCTTCAGTGGGGTAACCTGCGTCTGCTGCTCTGGGAGTGTCTGGCCATAGGCAAGGACTGCCTTGTGGTGGGCGATGTCAAGCAATCCATCTACCGCTGGCGCAACAGCGACTGGGATATCCTCAACTCTAGGATGGAGAAAGAACTGTCCATTTACAATCCGCAGGTCATACCCATGGAGAGTAATTTCCGCAGCCATCAGAACGTGATTGATTTCAACAACGCCCTGTTTCCAAAGGCTGTGGAGATGATGCAGATGCACTACAACGGTCAGACCGGCGCAACCTACCCCGCCATAGAGTCCGCCTACAGGGAGGTTGAGCAGATCAGTTCCAAAGCCGATGGCAAGGGTTATGTTTTTGTACAGGCCAATTCGGCCGATACGATATTCCAACAGATCGAGCAGCAACTTGACAAACTGACCGCCGCCGGAGTGCAGCAGACCGATATCGCCATCCTGTGCCGTTACGGCAATCAGATAACCGATATTGCCGAGTGGTTTGCCGCAAACCGCCCGGATTACCGTATGATATCGGGTGAGGCGTTCCAGCTGGGTTCATCGGCATCGGTCCGCATTCTAATAAACGCCCTGCGCTGGCTCACGGACAGCACTGATAATGTAGCTCTGGCTCAGATTGTATGGGAACGCGAGTGCAACATAGTAAAGTCCGGTCTTCCGTTTGACCGCTTTATGGCCCAGGGGCTTGAGAACGCCCTGCCGCCGGCCTTCCGCGACGGGCAGGATTCGCTGCGTAATCTGCCGCTCTACGAACTTACCGAGAAACTCTACTCCATCCTGGAGTTGGACCGCATACCCGGTCAGGATCAGTACGTAATGACCCTGTTCGACACCATCTGCCAATGGCTGAGCCGCAACCCCGGTGAGCCATCGGCTTTCCTCAAGGATTGGGATGACAAACTGTTCAAAACACCCATTCCGGCAACCGATGCCAACGGCATACGTCTGCTCACCATACACAAGTCAAAGGGACTGGAGTTCCACACCGTAATTGTACCCTACTGCAACTGGGAGGTCATAGACACCCACCACAACGAGCGCATCTGGACCAACCCCGTCACCGACCCCTTCAAAGGCATGCCTCTGCTGCCCATAGGATTCAGCGGCAAGCTGGCAAACTCCGTATTCAACGACGAATACAAGCAGGAGGCCGGACTGCAGACAGTTGATAATCTGAACCTTCTGTACGTTGCCCTGACCAGGGCCGTAAGCAACCTGATAGTTCTGAGCCCGAAAGGCCGGGGAACCACCATGTCCGATGTATTGGTTTACGCCCTATCGGCCGCTTTCGGTTGCCAGCCCGACGAACAGGACATCTACACCTATGAGAACGGACAGATCATGCCGCATACAGAGAAACAGGATAAGGCATCGGACAACCCGTTTGAACTCCAGCCCACTCCCCAGGCGCTGACAATGCGCTCCTACCCCATAAACGCCAGGTTCCGCCAATCGGGCGAATCCACACGTTTTGTCCATTCCACCGATGATTCCGACGACCGGCAGGAGGAATATATACAAACCGGTAAGCTGCTTCACAGTCTCTTTGCAACCATCCGTACGGAGGCCGATATAGACGCCGCCGTTGACAAGATGCTCAGCGACGGTCTCATAGAATCCCGTTCCAAGGCAGAGAGCCTCAAGCGTCAAATATGTGACCATATCGACAAATCCGGCGTGCACGACTGGTTCAACGGTAATTATTCACTGTACAACGAAGCCTCTATCATCTATCGTGACGGAGGTACTCTCCAAGCCCGTAGGCCTGACCGAGTGATGATCAAACCTGACGGCACCGCTGTAATAGTTGATTTCAAGTTTGGCCGCGAGCGAGAGGATTACCTACATCAGGTGCAGGAATACATGGACCTTCTGCGCAAAATGGGCTACACCCAGGTTGAAGGCCACATCTGGTACGTTTACAACAATAAAATCCAAACAGTATGAGAAGGATCCTTTTATTTGCAGCAATAGCATGCCTCCCGTTGATTACAGCACAATGCAAACGCACGGGCAAGTATGTGCCCAAGGGTTATGAACTTGTCTGGCAGGACGAGTTCAACGAGGGAACCGAGCCCGATGCCACCAAGTGGACCCACGTGGTAATGCGCCAGGGCATGGTCAACCACGAGCTCCAAAACTACGTGAACCACGTCACTCCCGCCGGCACCCCCGTTACCCAGGTCAAGGACGGAACCCTGCGCATAAACTGCTTCAAGGAGGACGGCAAAGTCTATTCCGGCCGCCTGAATGGAAACGCCCGCACCGGCTGGCAGAACGGCTACTTTGAAGCCCGCATCAAACTACCGGAAGGCAAAGGTACCTGGCCCGCCTTCTGGATGATGCCCGCCGCCAACCGCATGCCCAACAACGGCTGGCCCCGCTGCGGTGAGATTGACATAATGGAAGAGGTTGGATTCACCCCCAACGAGGTCTCATCATCCATCCACACCCAAGCCTACAACCACACCAACAAGACCCACAAGACCAAAGCCGTCACCATAAAGAAAGCCGAGGGCGATTTCCACATCTACTCCCTCCTATGGACCGATAACGAAATCATAACCTACGTCGACGGCAAGGAGCTGCTCCATCTTGAAAAATACGTCCTGGGCGACACCCACGATGAGTGGCCCTTCCACTACCCCTTCCACATCATCCTCAACCTTGCCTGGGGAGGTGACTGGGGCGGCCAGGAAGGCGTTGACGAGGACGCCCTTCCCGTAACCATGGAAGTGGACTACGTACGCGTTTACCAGCTACCCGCTGATAAATACTAATTTGCCAATCATATTTCTTTTTTAAAGGGGTCGATTTCGACTCCTTTTTTGCACGAACCAACAGCATCTAAAATACATTAAACTTGTTGATAAAAAGTCTCTTATTACCTCCATTATTTCGATAAAAAACACTATTTTTACGATATGGAAGTAATAAGAGTTTTTATCAGCAGTGTGCAGAAAGAGTTTGCCCGTGAGCGACGCCTACTTTGTGATTATATCCGAACAGATGCGTTGCTCAGCAGGTTTTTTGTGCCCTTTATTTTTGAAGACATGCCGGCCTCTGAAGTATCGTCACAGAAAGCTTATCTAACACAGGCTGCCGAATGTCATATTTATCTGGGCATCTTAGGTACCCAATACGGCTACGAGGATACCGAAGGAGTTTCTCCTACCGAACATGAATTCTACACCGCTACTGCAAATCATGCTCATAGGCTGATATACATACTACGCACTAATGAGCAACGTCATCCCAAGGAGCAGGCTTTCATAAACAAAGTTCAACAAGATGTAATTCGACGCAGTTTCACCACCTATGAGGAACTACGCACAGCTGTTTATAATTCACTTGTTGACTATCTTGTCCAGAAAGAGATTATCCGTCGTGTACCGTTTGATGCTGCTGCCCATCATGTAGCCACTTTTGACGATATCGACCCTGAACGCGTACGCACTTTTGTCAACAGAGCAAAGGAAAAACGCAATTTCCCATTGTCATTTTCAGATGGTTTAGAGAAAATACTCTCAGCCATCCATGTATTGACAGATGATGGACGTCTTACTAATTCCGCCCTTCTCCTATTTGGCAAAGACCCACAGCGTTTCTTTCGCACATCTGAGGTTCGTTGCGCCCAATTCTATGGTACTGTTGTAGAAAAACCCATACGCAACTACCAGGTTTTTACAGGCACGCTTTTTGAGATGATTGACAAATCCGTAGGTTTTGTAATGTCACGTATTGATGCACGAGTAGGTACCCGAGCACATTCAGTCGATGCTCCGGTTGACTACGAGTTACCCGAGAGTGCAGTTGCAGAGGCTATAGCCAACGCCGTTGCACATCGCGACTATACCAGCAATGCAAGTGTTCAGGTAATGCTCTTCCGCGACCGTTTAGAAGTATGGAATCCAGGACGTCTGCCAGACGGATTCACAGTACAGAAACTACGTGAAGTACACTCATCCGAGCCTACAAACCCCGTCATCGCTCATCCGCTTTTTCTTGCCGGCTACATTGAACATATTGGCACTGGTACTACAGACATTATAGCAGAGTGTGATCAATACGGTCTTCGTACGCCGGAATTCCACCAAGCCGAGGACTTCCGAACAATCATCTACCGTAGTGAAAAAGTGTCAGACCTCGGCAAAAAAGTAACCAACCTCGATGAAAAAGTAACCAACCTCGATGAAAAAGTAACCAACCTCGATGAAAAAAGTAACCAAGCTCGACTGACCTCAAAACAACGAAAAGTATTAGAGTTCTGTAATGAAACACCTCGTACAACTCAAGAAATATTGGAAATGCTTGGGGTAAAGAATCAAAACAGGACACGTCAGCAATACACCACCAAACTAGTATTGATGGGAGTACTTCGTCCAACCACCGCAATCCCCAATGACCCCAACCGCAAATATATCACTGCACATGATGAACAATAGCTTATTGAAATAGCAACGATGATGACAAACAATTCTAAAATAGATGAAGCCTATACCCAGCTTTCCAATGCATATTATTATAAACGCAACAGGAAAGCCATTGTGGATAGTTGTAATCATTGCCAGAGCTTGGGAATCCCAAATTTCCAAGAACTGGCAAATGCAGAAATGACAAAGCTATACTCATATCGTCATATCAAGACATATCCTGTGCGTACATCCTTAGATTGTTTGCCTCCTGATGTTTTGGAAATGTATGCATTATCTTGCATGAACGTTCTTTTCAACTTGAAACAAGAAAACATTCTGCAAGAATGCCAATTCGCCTATCAAACACTTTCAAGACCTGTTCAGTTCCAAAGCACCGATGTATTGTACACACAGAATGAAAAAAGATTAATCGTTGGCGATTTCCTGAAAGTCATAAAATATGCGCTTGCCATAGTAGATATTATTTTTCCCGATAATAAAGTATCAGTCGCTGCCAACCCCACCATTTGGGCCTTACAGGGTATTGACGATGCACTTAACAATAAATCAAAGACTGAGTTAATGAACCATTCACTTCATATTGCAGCAGATTTTCTTTCATCAAGTGTAAAGGAATCCCTCAATGATACAAATGCAAAACGGAATGTTGCAGTTACAAAATTGATGGTAAACTTAGCGATAGATTTTTTAGTAAAAAAAATCAAATTAACATGATATTCAAACTTGAGACCCCAAAACATCAGCAAGCCGCCATACAAAGTGTGGTTGATGTGTTCCGTGGGATGGAAAAAAATACATACGACAATGCTACGGATGAGGACATTCGAGCCAACTACTGCTCATTGTCATTGGAAGCATTGATGGCAAATATAAACAAGATTGCAGCAGGGAATGGAATAGATCCATTACATACCTATTTCCAAGAATCCAGAAACGCATGCATCGAAATGGAGACGGGTACGGGTAAGACATTGACTTATCTCCAATCTGCCTATGAGTTATACAATGAATATGGTATTACCAAATTTATTGTTCTTGTGCCATCCATTCCTATTCGTCAGGGGGTCATAGACACCTTTGAGAACTTCAAAACACAGTTGGAGGACCGATATGGCTTTACGCCTAACGCCTTTGTGTATGACAGTTCCAAGTTGAGTGACCTTCGCGACTTTATCACATCCGAGGCTCCTCAGATTATGATTATGACGATGGCTTCGTTCAATTCTGAAGATAAGATTCTGAATCAGAAAGTACGCGAAGATCTCTTTAATAACAAGCCTTTTATTGATGCCATTGCCCGTACACATCCTATAGTTTTCATGGACGAGCCTCAGGAAGGTATGGATACTGAAAACTCAAAGTTGTGGCTTGCTAAACTCTCACCGCTGTTTAAGTTCCGATACTCGGCAACACATGCTGTGAAGGTGAATATGCTCTATCAGCTGACTCCCAGCGAGAGCTATCGGTTAGGCTTAGTAAAGAAGATAGAAGTGCTCACCGTGACGGAAAAGAACGATGAAGCCACGCTGAAAATAGAAATCAGCGAGGTACAAGAGACAAAGACAGAACCCAAGGTGAAGTTGAAACTCTGGAAGTACAACAAGGCTAAAGAGAACTTTGTTTTCAAAGAATCCAGCTTACTAAAGAAAGGCGACAATCTTGCTGAAAAGTCCGGCAATGACACCTACACAGATTTTACAATCAGTCGTATATATAAGAAACTGAGCACTCGCAAGTGGGTGGTGGAGTTCTCCAATGGCACCAACATTGAAGAGAGCGCATCGTCAGCTAACAAGGAACAGGTGTGGGCATTGCAGCTAGAATGGCTCATACGCCGCCATTTTGAGAATCAGCAACGTCTGAAACCATTGGACATTAAGAATCTATCGCTTATCTTCATTGATAAGGTGGCCAATTATATGGACCCAACAAATCCTGTCATCAAGAAGATTTTTGAACAACAGTACAAAAATGTATATGCCGAGTTCCACGAAGGTCAAGCACCTACACAAGAACAGGTAACGGCTGTTCAGGGATTCTATTTCGCCAAGACAACACAAGGGGAATATACGGATAATGAAAAAACGAATCAGAGCAATAAGGAAATCTACGACGAGATTCTACACAACAAACAGAAATTGTTGTCGTTTGGAAGTAGCATTGAGTTCGTGTTCTCTCATTCTGCACTTGGTGTAGGTTGGGACAATCCGAATGTGTTTGGCATAGCCACATTGAACGAAAGCTATTCGGAGAACAAGAAGAGGCAAGAGATTGGCCGTGGTCTTCGTATCTGTGTTAATCAGCAGGGCGAGCGTGTTTATGATGCAGAGGGTACACCAGACGATGAAATCATTAACCAACTTACAGTCGTTCCCAATGAGACTTATGAAACGTTTGCCCGTAGCTATCAGAACGAAAATGAGAAGGCTTACGGCAATACCGATGCTGGTGCTAAGCTCAAGCACAACCATAAAGGAAAACACCAGAATCGTGTTATGTTCAAACTTAATAAAGACGAAAGCGTTCAGAGCGTTTTCCGTAGATTCTGGAACACAATTGCAAAGAAGACTACCTATTGTGTCCGCTTCGATGAAGATGCCATTATACGTCGTAGCATAGATGAATTGAATACCATTTCCATTGCTGACTACATAGCCGAGGTTTCTATGTATCATGTTACAGATATTGAAGATATGTCTCAAAGAGAATACATTGGTTCGGATGACCCTCGTCGTTTGATAGCGTCGTTCTCTCCGCAGGACTTGGTTGAAGACTTAAGCGAGAAAACAGGACTTTGCTACAACTCCGTGTTGCGTATTGTCCAAGAAATAAAAACTCAAAAGGAATACCTGAAGAATCCTCCTGTCTTTTTGGAGCAGGCTGCATTCAAGATTAAACAAGTCCAACTTGACGAATTGACTAGGTGCATCACCTATATTCCAACTGGCGAAACCTATGATTTCAATTTTGCTGATTTTACAAAAGACGCATGTGACAATTATGTGTCAACGCCCAATCATGGCATTTGGGACAAAACCCTCTATGACAGTAAATTTGAACGTGACTTTGCTATTGAAGCTGATAACGACACCAAACATCCTGAAGTAGTCTGCTTTTTAAAGTTCCCCTCATGGTACAGGATACCTATGCCGCAACCAATTGGCAATTATTATGAGCCTGACTTTGGAGTAGTACTAAAGCGAACATCATTGAGAGGGAATCAAGGGACAAAGGAGTATTATTTCGTCATTGAGATAAAAGGTACAAATGATTTGTCAGATCAACGAGCGCTTACTCCGCATGAGGTTGCAAGAATAAAATGTGCAGTGGAACATTTCCGTTCCCTTGGAATTGATGCTTACTACAAAGCACCTGTTCGTGAATATACTAAATTTGAAGAAGAGGCAACAAAAACAATAAACAATCAAGCAAATGGAAACATATAAAAACCATATAACGATGACTCCCGACATGAACGAGGAACGTCTGAACACACTCCGTGAATTATTCCCTGACTGGTTTACACAAGAAGGATATCTTGATGTTAACGAAGTGAAGAAAGCTGCAAATCCCAATAGTGTGGAAGAAACCGAACGGTATGAATTCCGTTGGTTTGGCAAATCAGCAGCAAAACGAAATGCTTTTACTCCTACTAGGGCAACGCTGCATTATGATGCAGAGCGTAGTGTCAATGCAGAGACAACAGAGAATACTATCATAGAAGGAGAGAACCTTGAAGTGCTTAAGGTATTATCATCAAGCTATAGGGGTAAGGTTAAATGTATCTATATTGACCCACCATATAATACAGGAGAAGATTTCTTGTATAATGATGATTTCTCCGAAGGCAAAGAGGCCTATTGGGAGCGAAGCGAATCAATAGACAATGGTGTCAAATTAGATACTAATTCCGACAGTAGTGGCCGTTTTCATAGTAATTGGTTAGATGATATGTATAGCCGATTATTGGTAGCTCGTACTCTCTTAAAACCAGATGGTGTTATCTTCATCTCAATGGATGATCACGAAATACACCATCTGCGTAAGATTTGTGATGAGATATTCGGTGAAGAAAACTTCTTGGTTAATATCATATGGGAAAAGCGACAGACTCGCAGTAATAACTCAAAACTGTTTGGTACGAATACTGAACATATTGTGTGTTACCGCCGTTCTCATGAACTTGTAAACATAAAAGAGCCAAGAACTGATAGTGCAAATGAGCTATATTCTAATCCCGACAATGATGAAAGAGGTCCGTGGACAAGTATTCTATATACAAATCCAGCCTTAAGGGATGAAAGGCCTAACCTCTGTTATCCTATCAAAAATCCATTTACAGGGGAGATGGTTGAACATCCAACGAACGCTTGGAAGTATGAATACGCCACTCATCTTCAACATGTTCAAGAAAATCGATTATATTGGGGACAAGACGGACATAATACATATCCGCGTTTGAAAAAGTTCTTATCTGAGATGGAAGGTGGTATGGTTCCAACAAATATTTGGAAGAAAGAAGATGCAGGGACTACAGATCAAGCAACAACAGAATTGGAGGAACTAATAGGAAGAGGAATATTCCCATTCCCAAAACCGGCGCAGTTGGTTCAGAAGGCAATCTCTTTTTTCATTAACGGGAATGATGATAAAGATTGTATCGTTCTTGATTTCTTTGCAGGTTCAGGTACAACTGGCCATGCGGTTGTCAATCAAAACATAAAAGATGGTGGGCATCGAAAATACATATTGGTTCAGATTCCCCAATTAACAGATGAAGATAGTAATGCATATAGAGCAGGCTTTAAAACAATTAGTGAGATAACCATTGCCCGCAATAAAGCAGTGTATGAGAAGGTGAAAGCCTCTTACGAAGGGAAGTTAATTACTCCTGAAGTCCAACAACAGTTAGATCAACTCGGTTTCAAAGTCTTTACATTGAGCAAATCCAGTTTCCCACGTGTAGATTTTGCTCCAGCCCCTGACAAGAGCGAAGAAGAGAACCTCGCATTGTTCCAGGAATATGTTGCTCAGAAAGAACAGCAGCTTACTATCGCCTTTAATGAAGACGAACTTATAACTGAGATTCTGATTAAGCAGGGCTTCATGCTCACCTACAAATTGGAGTTACAGCAGCAGTTCACCCAGAACAGGGTGTACAAAGCCACTGATGGCA
>JAEEGG010021892.1_pt1 | contig 12649 bp, 8 predicted proteins | sample 9134161 | NCBI WGS metagenome assembly JAEEGG01 (sample SAMN16246543, study PRJNA631951) | gut metagenome | biome: gut microbiome; feature: rumen; material: CR-attached | host: Bos | place: Iran: Karaj | collected 2018-10
CCCAGCCAAATTTTATTTTCTTTTATTAATGGAAATATTTCCTTATAAGTAATTGCATTTTGGTTCCCAAGAATAATGAACTTTTTTTCATATCTGAATAATTGAGAAACATATTCTCTAAAAAGACTAAAAGGAGGATTTGTAACAACGATATCTGATTGTTTTAATAGTTCGATGCATTCTTGACTTCGGAAATCTCCATCTCCTTTTAATTCTTTTACTTCTATTGTAGGAAAATCAGTTGAAGTTGGATCATTCGGATTTCCCGTAAATTCTATATAAACAGCTTTTTCACAATCATTTTGAGAAAACAAATCTACTTCTTGATTTTTATAACAAGTAGTAATAATTTTTTTTAATCCAAACTCCTTAAAGTTTAATGCAAAATATTTGAAGAAATTTGAAATTCTTGGATCATCACAATTACAAAAGATCGTTTTGCCTTTGAAGTATTCTTTATATTTTGACATTTCTTTTTCTATATCACTTAATTGTGTATAAAATTCATCAGCTTTGTTTTTGTTTGCCGTGTGTAAATCTTTATTTGCCATTGCTATACCTCAATAAGTAGACAATTTCTTAGTAAAATTATCCAAGTTAACAATAGTAAAGTATAGCATATTTTCTTTTCATTTGTAAATTTTTTATAGAAAAGTGAACAATTTTTTACAACAATAAATATATGAGTGATTTTTGGCTCAGAGTAGATGAAGAATTAGAATATCTAGGAAAAAATCGCACTTATTTAGCAACAAAATGCGATTTCAGTCTCACAAATATTAATTTAGGAATAAAACGAGGCAGCACCCCCTCCGCCGACACTGCTGTCAAAATAGCACAGGTGCTTGGCGTAAGCGTCGAATACCTTGTAAACGGCACAAACAAATCAACAGAAAAAAATCAGGAAAACGAAGAATTGCAGCTCAAGCTTTACCGTAAATATCATGATCTAATTACAAAATGCGAAAAATTACCGCCGGAACAAGTTCAACTCCTTTCTCAAGTGGCAGATAAACTAGAAAAATAAGTTTTTTATTTAAAAAAGCATAAATTTGACTATGTATCCTTGAAAATTTATGTCTTTTTTAGGTTTTTTGGAGCATTTGGAAGCCATTTATACATAAAAAACCTAAAATAGCTGTCAAAATTTATGCCTTTAGGCCTTCTTTGATGTGAAAAATATGAAAAAATACATAAAAACATAACCGTATGGGTTAAAATTTATGCTTTTTCAATTAAAAAGACCCAAACGGGGCGTTGCGGGGTGTCCCCGCTGGGTGGGTAGCGAAAAAGACCGGAACGAAGGAAGGAGTCGGAGGCGACTGACTGAGCGAGGACTTTGGAGCGCAGGGAGGGGCCTCCCTCCTATTCCCTAAACCCTCAAAATCTTCTATAATAAAACATTAAATATTTTTTTGGGGACTACAAAAATGCCTAAAATCGAATGTAACGAAAAACTGTTTTTTGAAGCTATTGGAAAAAAATACACTTATGATGCTTTGGAAGATGTACTTCCTTGTGCAAAGGCCGAGCTTGATGAAAAGCCAGATATGAGCCAGCCAGAAAACGAACGAGTTGTAAAAATCGAATTAAATGATACAAACCGCCCTGACCTTTGGTCTACAAATGGTGTTGCACGCCAGATTAAACTTCACGAAGGCGGAAAAACTGTTGATTATATGAAGCTCATGAGCAATCATGGAAACAATGATTACGGTGAGCGCGTTGTAACAGTTGACCCTGAACTTAAGGATATTCGTCCATACATGGTTGCCTTTATGATTACAGGTAAGGCAATTGACGATCCTATGCTTAAAGATATTATCCAGACACAGGAAAAACTTGCCTGGAACTTTGGACGCAAGCGTAAGTCAATTTCTATGGGAGTTTACCGCGTAGACCAGATTAAGTTCCCGGTAAAATATCACGCAGTTGACCCTGATAAAACTTCATTTGTACCACTCCAGTGCGAAGCTCCAATGACATGCCGCCAGATTCTTACAGACCATCCAAAAGGAAAAGACTTTGGCTGGATTTTGCAGGACATGAAAAAGTTCCCACTCTTAAGCGATGCTAAGGACGAAGTTCTTTCTATGGCTCCAATCATCAACTCTGCAACACTTGGTGCTGTTCAGGTTGGCGACAAGGATCTTATGGTAGAGCTTACAGGTGATAATATTGAAAACCTTATTTTGAGTGCAAACATCGTTGCCTGCGACTTTGCTGACCAGGGTTATGAAATTAAACCTATTCTTGTAAAGCATCCTTATGACACAGGTCTTGGAAAGGACATTATGGTTCCTTACTACTTCCAGCCTACAACTAAGACTACACTTGCTGCAGTAAACAAGCTCTTGGGAAGCGACTTTGATATTGATACTGTAAAAGATGCGCTTATTAGAATGGGAAGTACTGTTTCTATAGAGGGTCCTTCGACAGGCTCAGGAACCCCGGACTACACCATTACTCTTTCTCCTGCTCCATACCGCAACGACTTCCTCCACGAAGTTGATATTATTGAAGACGTTATGATTGGCTGCAACGTTAGTGCCTTTGAGCCACGCACTCCACAGGACTTTACTGTAGGACGCCTGCTCCCACTTACAGAGTTCAGCCGTAAAGCAAAGACTTTAATGGTTGGCCTTGGCTACCAGGAAATGATCTTCAACTACGTTGGTTCTAAGAAAGACTACGTAGATAATATGCGCATTGACGGTTCAAAAGTAATAGAAATTGCAAATCCTATGAGCGAAAACTATCAGTTTATCCGCCCGGAGATTCTTTCTTCTCTTTGCCGTGCAGAAGCTGGTAGTGCCAATGCTATGTACCCACACAAGATTTTTGAAATTGGTAAAGTTGCATACATCAAGGAAGACGAAAATACCGGTACAATCACACGCCAGCACCTTGGCTTCCTTACTGCTGCTGCAAATGCTAACTTCAACACACTGGCAAGCGAAGTTTCAAGCTTAGTATACTTCCTTGACCACGAATATACTGTTGTAGAAAGTGATGATCCACGCTTTATTCCTGGACGTCAGGCACAGCTTATGGTAGGCGGAAAGCCAGCCGGAGTATTTGGAGAAGTTCACCCACAGGTTCTTGAAAACTGGGGAATTACAACTCCTTGTGTAGCCGGCGAACTTGACCTTGAAAGTCTTATCTAGGACTGCAGAAATATACAATTATTAAATATATTATTTCTTGCAAACCCGCTTTTTTGGATATACGATAAAAGTATAATCTAAATAAGCGGGGTTTTTTTATGTTTGATTTTAATTATTTTACACCTACAAAGGTTGTTTTTGGAAAGAACACAGAAGAAAAGGTTGCTGACCTGGTAAAGGAATTTGGCGGAAAGAAGGTTTTGATTCATTATGGTGGTGGCAGCGTTATCCGTTCAGGTCTTATGCAGCGTGTAACAGATAAGCTTGATGCAGCAGGCATTTCTTATGTAATGCTTGGTGGTGCAGTTCCAAACCCTCATCTTAGTCTTGTATACGAAGGAATTGAACTTTGCAAAAAAGAAGGCATTGATTTTCTGCTGGCAGTTGGTGGAGGCAGCGCAATAGACTCTGCCAAAGCTATTGGTTACGGCGTTATGAACGACGGCGATGTCTGGGACTTTTATGATTACAAGCGTCAGGCCAAGGCGTGTATGCCTCTTGGTGTAATTCTTACTCTTGCAGCAACCGGCAGCGAAATGAGTGACTCGTCGGTTATCACAAAAGAAGAAGGTCTTGTTAAGCGCGGTTATTCAAGCGACTATTGCCGTCCGCGTTTTGCAATTTTGAATCCTGAACTTACAATGACTCTGCCCGACTATCAGACTGCGTGCGGCTGTACAGATATTATGATGCATACAATGGAGCGTTATTTTACCAACGGTGGAAACATGGAGCTTACCGATTCTATGGCAGAAGCTCTGCTCCGTACTGTAAAAGAAAATGCCCTTATTCTTGCACGTGATCCAAAAAATTACGATGCCCGTGCCGAAGTTATGTGGGCAGGAAGTCTTTCTCATAACGGTCTTACAGGCTGCGGAAACGATGGTGGCGACTGGATGACCCACAAGCTTGAACATGAGCTTGGCGGACTTTATGATGTTGCTCACGGTGCAGGTCTTGCTGCTATCTGGGGAAGCTGGGCACGCTATGTTTATAAAAACTGTCTCCCTCGTTTTAAACGATACGCAATCAATGTTATGGGTGTTGCTGCCAATGCCGGTACAGACGAAGAAATTGCCCTTAAGGGAATTGAAGCAATGGAAGATTTTTACCGCGCAATAAAAATGCCGACAAATCTGCGAGAGCTTGGAGTACAGGCAACAGACGAAGATCTTAAGCTCATGGCTCATAAATGTGCAGTCGGCGTTAATGGTGGAAAAGGTTCTGCACGATTCCTGCGCGAAGAAGACATGCTTGAAATATATACAATGAGCAGATAGTTTATTCGCCGGTTATTCTTTTGAGCTGGGATAAATCGTTCTTTAAGGTTTTGTCTGCGGGAAATTGTTCCAGCCCTTCCTCAAGAATCTTACGTGCCTGGGTAAAATTATGGGCGTTGGCCTGGTCGGCAAATTCATTATGAATAAGAGCAATGCAGTTGTTGTAAAAACTTTTTTGCATTGCTTTAATTTTTGAACTTGCCGGCAGCTGAACCAGAGCCTGAACACTTTGGTCGTAACCGGTTTTAAAATCATGATTATTCATAAGATTATTAAGCTTTGATATCCAGAGGTTTTCCAGATACTGCTTAAGGCGTTTTTCTTTATTTGTATCATTGGGTTGTTTGAGCTGTTCGGTAAAAAATGATAACTGTTCATCCTCTGATAATCCGTTGATAGAGCTTGCAACAAAAATATCCAAAAGCATATTTTCCATAGTAGAAACACGCTTTACCGAAACATAGTCTTTATATTCAAGCCAGCCTTTTTGTGCAAGTTCATAATTTTTTTCATCATAACAAAGGACAAGAAGATTATTTACAGCGTTATCCATGTTGGTCTGTAAGAAAGTAGTCATGCCCCAGCGGTCGATAAAGGAACGGTACCATTCCAGTCTTTGGGAAAAGGTTGCAGCATCATCAATTTCCAGATTTATAAAATTGGCAGCAAGAACATCAAACTCTTTGCGTACATCTGCAGCAGCTTTTGAATTGTCGTTGAGAATGGCCATAAAGCGCGCTGTACCAAGAGGCACAGCCTTGTCATAATTATCTTGTTTTACATATTCAGAGCAAAGGTTACCTGCAATGAGCCCTGTAAAAAGTGCGTCGCTTACTTCGCGCCTGTTTGAATAATACGTTTTGGGAACTACATAATAGCCCTTAATAACGTTCTCGTGTTCTACAGCCTCGGGGCTGCCGGGATTAAAACCATAGGGGTTTGTTGTTTCTACATCAATTCGTTTTCCGGAAATATAAACAGAGCAAAAGGCATGATTGGGAGTTTTTTGTCCGCGAACATCAAGTCCTGCGGCTTTTGCAGCTGCCATATAAAGGAGAGCCGAAGAAACACAATTGTAATTTCCAGTTTCAAGAGCCTCGTCAAATTTTGTCTGTCCCGAAACATAATGCTTAAGAATGTCTCTATAGAGTAATTTTAAAACAGCGCGTCCCCGGTCTTCTTCGGCAAGAGACATAATTTCGGGTTCCAGGATTATTGAACGCAGAGAGTCAAAGGTTTGCACAGCCTTTTCATAGGCTGCAGAACCTGGTTCACATTCTGAATATAAAAGCGAAAACTGAACAATTTCATCTGTCGAAAAAACTGTTGGCATTCCGTTTGGGGTAAAAAGCTCCTGGGGAACAAAGGAAGGTTCAAGGGAAGGGAAGGAAGTTGTAAAGCCCCTGAGCGCCAGGAAAAAAACGCATAATGCAAAAAGAATTTTTTTCATGCTTAAGCTTATTCCTCCGAATCTTTAGCAGCCAGCAGGGCTTCCATTTTGTCTTTTGTTTCCAGAATCCGCTGTTGCAGCTGCTGAATCTGGTTTTCGTATTTTTTATATTGCTTGATGTAAACGCTTTGTTCTGCGCGTGTCTTGTAAGGAATCTCAAGTTTTTCAAGTGCACCCTTTGTAACAGCAAGCATGGTACCGCCGGAAGCAAGTTTTTCCAGCTGGCGTTTACCTGCCTTAGATTCCAGATAACCCTTGAGGTAGGCAGGGGAAAGTTCAGAAGCTTCGTTAAGACGTATTATAAAGAAATTTCCGTCGGGGTAGATTCTTTGATTGTCCAGAGGTGACAGTATAACAGTTTTTACGGGAAGCACCTTGGCAATTAAAACATCTGTAGGGCGAAGCTCGTATTCACGTAAGTCACGTTTAAGAGTTGAAATATAAGACATGGTGTCCTGAATATGATTATCCTGAATATCAGAAATACGAAGGTATCTTCCGGTTGCTGCTTCCTGAGCTTTGCTGTCATTCTGGTCGTAGAATTTTATGTCGGTTTTATCCTGAATGCTTTTAAAGATTTTTGCTTCCTGTGCAAGGGTAAAGTGCGATTTACTGGAAGCGTTTGTTGAATAGGTGGGGATAGGTTCTGCTACCATTAAATCTTCTATATCTGAAAGTTTTATACTGTAATAAGTATTCTTTTTTAATTCTTTTTCATAAAACGCAAAATTTAAATTATAATTATTATCCGCAATTCTTTTTGCAGGAATAAAATCTCCGTGACGCGGATGGCTGCGATTCCAATCCTTTACTAAATCCAATTCATCAGACATGCAGAATATATCCCATTCTTTTTGCCCAAGGTTTTCAAAGGAACGGGTATCTATAAATTTTATTTCATATGAATCAGAACGGTCTATTCCTTTTTCCAGAACAAGCAGACTTGAATTAAGAGAAACAGAACCCATAATAGCCATAGGAGGGAGATGAATGACACCTATGAGTTTTTTCTGGGAAACAATTTCTTTGTGAAAGTCTGCGTAGTTACGATTAAAGAATGCATTTGAAACAAGAATAACGGCACGGCCGCCATCCTGTAAGGAATCTAAAACCCGCTGGATATAAAATATGGTATTATCTTCGTCGCCTCTTTCTGTGTTATACATAAAGCGGTCACGTGACAGAGTTCCATTTGTTCTTTTTTGAAAAACCGGCGGAAAGGCAAAGAGTTTAGAAAACTGCATGGGTATCTGACAGGCTTTGTCCTTTGGATCTGCCTGCAGGTAATTAATCTTTTTTGGTTTATTAAGCAGGTCCTGGCGGAGTACAAGAAAGTCCCAGTCTTCTTTGCAATTTGCCAGCGCATAAAAGTTTGTATTTTGATAATCGTCTGGAATAATGGAATCCAGCGGTATTGGATTTTGATAAAAAACAGAAACAGAATCCTCTGGTTTTACGTCAAGAACGGAAAGGATGATAGGATAAAACAGCCTTTTTTGAAAGGAGGTATAATTGCCGCCCCTGTCGAACATTGATGATTTGAATAAGTTAATGATTGAATTGTCTGAAATATCTGCTATATCCGAAAAATTATTGTCTTTATATTCTGTAAGATATGAATAAAGAATTTCCCTGATTGTGTCGGATACCTTAAGTCTTACCAGAAGCTCTTGAATTGATTGTGATGCAGAAAACCCCTGCTGCTTTGCTTTATAAAACAGATACAAAGCAGCAAAGGTTTTTACATGCCTGGTATCGAATCGGAAAGGGAACAATGTGGTATGGGTATTGAGAAATTTAATAACGCGGATATCCAGCAAATCATTCATCATAATCTTTTATAAAAGCCTTTACCGTTTTGGTTTGAATAACCTCATCATAGGATTTTTTGTAAAAATTGCACAGCAAAACAAAATGTTCTATATCCAGTTTTGTTTTGCCAAGTTCCCAGTTGTAAATAGACTGTCCTGAAATACCAAGATACTTTGCAACCTCTGAAACAGGCTTGTTCTGTGCTTCTCTGATTTTGCGCAGCTTCCAGCCTGTGTCACGCATGTCCAGCGTTTCACGCTCAATTTCTTTTACGAAATCCATTTGACACCTCCATTAAAGCATATATTTGCTAATATTTAAAGTAGTTACTCTACCTTGGAATATAACCCCACTTTCTCAATTTGTCAAGGTAGAACTTCTACCTTTTTCAAGTGACACTTTAATTACATATCGGGCATTGTGTGTTAATTTGGAACTCAAGGAGGTTTTGATATGAAACTTATAGATGAACGCAGACCGGGCATTTTTGGATCCGCAGAACTTTTGCCAATGTCTTTTGAGAACAAGGAGCTTTCCTCTTTTGTTTATACTATGGCTGTTCAAGTTATAAATCTTAATCAAAACGAACTTGAGGCCGGCTTTTTGCATCACGTTTATAATGATTCGCAGTTGAAGCAATTTTTAAATAAGTATCTTACTATTCTTGAAGAAAAGGAAAATGAAAAATTCCTGGCCCTACAGGGAAATGATGGTTTTGAAATATCTGAAGTTCTGGAAAGTTTTTCGAATGCTCTTAAAACAGACTTTGGTTTTTATGGAAATATCATTGATTCCTACAAAAGACACATGAAAGCAGAATGGGATCAAAACGGGCCCCTTAAAAGGGCAGTCAATTCTTTTTGCATGAAAACCTTTTTTGACGGCTTTAAACTAACCTACAAAGAAAAAGCTTTTTTTGTTTTGAATCTTGCAAACAAGGTTTGGGGCTGGCTTTTCCCGGACTTTAAGGATGAAGAATATAAATCCAGGGTTTTTGCCAGAATCTGCGAAATTGATACAAGAAGCGAAACTGCCTTAACCCGCAAACTCAACAACAAGTTTTTACGGCTCGGGCTTTTTTCTGCACCCTGGACAGTTAATGATTATGTGTTTTCGTTTTTTACAAATGAAAATCCGAGTTGTTCTCTTGAAGAAATAGAATATGAAAACTTCTGCGACTATTACATTTTTGACCAGCTGCTCGAAGAGAACGGACGAGATATGAGAATAATCCGCGAACAGATTTATGCCGCAGTTGAAAAAAAGGAGGGCTGCTTTATTGCAGTATCCGGTACAGGCGACTACAGGCTCAAAGCATTTTTCTCTGAATACGTAAAAGACATGGGAGGCATTCTTCTTGATTTTTCTTCCAACCTTTATAAGCCTCAGAAAAACGAGCTGGCATTCTACCTCTATGCAATGACAGCAGAGCTTGCAGGTCAGAACAAAGTACTTTTTTTAGGTTCTGATTATGTAAGAATGATGCTTGAAGAAAATCAGGAGTCTGGAGAAAAACGCGCCATTAAAATGCTTGAAAAGATTAAGAGCCCTGTAATTATTTCTCTGGAAAATCTTACAGAAAAGGAAAAGGCTGGGCTTGAAGACCTTGGCATAAACCTTTTGTTTACTACAAAGTTCAGCCTGCCGGTTAAAGATTTTTATGAGGAAAAAGTGCAGGAGTATTATTATCGCAACAAGCTTACTCCAAAGTTTTTTCACACAGCCCTTGCAAAATCTTGCGAGCTTAAGATTCCACCAGAAAAATGGCACGAGGTTTTAGAAATCTGCAATAAATCGGAACGCCTGGAACAGGACGAGCTTGAGCTTTTGCTTGAGCGAAAATACGGCTGGGATGAATCAATGGAGCAGAACCTTAGAAAGAACAGCAACTACTCTTTTGAAGCCTTAAATACAACAGAACCAATTGATGATCTGGCCGAGGCCCTTAAAAGCGCGCAGCAGGTTCAGCAGGCCCAACAGAACAGCGAAACAGGCGTGAGGATTCTGCTATACGGGTTATCGGGCACCGGAAAGACTGCTTACGTAGAACAGATTTCCAGAGTGCTCAGAAAGCCTTTAAAAATTGTCCGCGCTTCTGAAGTAATAGAGTGCTATGTAGGCGAAACAGAAAAAAACATTAGCCGTGCGTTTAAAGAAGCGGCAGAGCAAAAAGCCATGCTCCTTATAGATGAAGCAGATTCTTTCTTATGTGAGCGTGGTGATAGCCTGAACAAACACAACGACAGAATGGTAAATGAATTTTTAGTTCAGATGGAGCGCTTCCCGGGCATTTTATTCTGCAACACAAACCTGCCAGACTGTCTTGATGAAGCAACAGACCGAAGATTCAATTTTAAGATTGGCTTTAATCCGCTTACAAAGGATGGAGTTACACTTCTGGCACAAAAATATTTTGCCGACTACAACCTAGACAAAGCACAGGTTCAGGAAATATATGATTCAGGCGAAGTAACACCGGGAGATTTTGGAGCCCTTAACGGCAAGCTGCGGTTTGTCAAAAAGGAAAAGCTTAATGCTCAGTTTATAACGCAGGAGCTTTGTAAAATTGTCCGCAATAAAAAAACAAACAGATTAAATCATAAAATAGGATTTGGAGGTTAATATGAAAACAGAAACCAATTATGACCTGATCAGGTCGCCTCTGCTCAGGAGGCTTGCAGAAGTGCTGGAAACATTAAAGTTCAAGATTTCTTATGTAATGGACGACGATGTTTTAGTTTTACCGGACTATGACTGTATATTTTTTGAACAACATCTTCCCGACCCGGAAACCTACTGGAGTCAATTCAAAAAAGAAAATGTCGTTCGAATAAACCCAGACGGCTCCATGCAAAGGAATAACGGCGACAATGTAGAAATAAACGAATGCAAACAGTGCCATACTTTTTTCCTTGAGATGAAAAACGAAAATGAAAATAATCCTGGTACATGTCCTAAATGTGGTTCTCAAAGCTACAGGAAACTTTGTAATCATCATAAAATTCCCGGCTGGAAAGGAACTCCAAAAGATGTACTTGTTTCGGATGAAGAAATTCAAGAACATCTGGATGCTTTGGATAATGAAGTTAGACAAAAAGTTGAACAAGCTCTTGATAAAATCAGAGGGGAAGTAGATTACATTAGAGTTACCGAAGACAAAATCCATGCTATAACCGCACTGGGCCAGAAATTCCCGAATATGCAGGAGGTTGTAAACTACATGATTCAAAACTTTAAAACCTGTATGCTCAGAAAAAACCGGGACATTGGCTTTAAACCTTTTGTCCTTGTTGGAGGTCCTGGCTGCGGAAAAACTTCTTTTACAACAGAAGTCTGTATGATAATTCAGGGACACCGTCCTATAAAAGTTGATTTGGGGAACGGTATTGCAGACTTCACCTTAAGTGGAAGTGACCCTAGTTTCAGTCATTCTAAAATCGGAATAGTTGCCGAAGCTATGCAGACCAAAAACGGAGGAAACCCTATAAAAAACCCGGTGATTCATTTTGATGAGCTTGATAAGATAAAGTCCGACAGACAATACAGTGCCGAAAATGTTTTTTATGCAATGCTTGAAAAAAACACTGCACGTAATTTTATGGACGCTTTTCTTGGAGTAAACATAGATGCTTCGGGTGTAAATTACATCTTCACAGCAAACTCGCTGGAAAATATTCCAAAGCCTTTTTTAAGCCGCCTGCGTGTTTTTGAGATCCCAGATTATACCCACGAGCAGATTAAGGAAATTGTAATAGATAACATTTACAAAAACTGGCTTATCAATAATAAAATGGAAACAGAATTTCTTCCGGCAGTTTTGTCAGATTACATTAAGGACGAAATCCTCCAGGAATGCAATGATGACCCGCGTCAAATTGAAGATGCAATTGGAACAGTCTTTGCCAGAACCATGCTGGAAGATTCTGAGACACACCACATAATTGCTCTATTTTCTCCGGATGAAATGAATTATGGCTGGGAAAACTATCGCGGTGCACCTTTGCTTTCTACAGAAAAGTGGAAGCTGCCACCAGGCTTTGGCCAGCAGAAAGAAGATGAAAAACCTTTTAATTTAGCTGAGTTTTTAATGAATTATGAGCCTAACGACAAAACTTAATTTTTCATTTCGTAAAAAATGATGCTTGCTGCCTGGGCAACGTTAAGGCTATCAACAAGGCTTTCTTTGCCTTCGGTTTTTCCTGCCCAGGGAATGAGCACCAGTTCATCGCAGTTTTTACGGATTGCATCGCTTATGCCGTGCTCTTCATTTCCAAGAATGATTATAATTGGTTTACGGGGAGTGGCATGAGCGGCCTTATTCAAAAAACTAACCGGTTTTGTAGCTTCAAGTGCGGTTCCAACGCGTAGTACTTTTTGGGACAACGCCTGTAAAAGCCTTACAGATGACTGAACACTGTAAATATTTACATATTCCATGCCGCCTTCGGCTACACGATAGCTGCTTGTGGTAATGCTGGTCTGTGCTTCATCCAGCGGAATAATAATATTTTTAATTCCAAAAAAGGCTGCACTGCGGACAATTGCTCCAAAGTTGGCAGCGTTTCCAATACGATCAAGAAGAACTGCATCCTCACCGCGTTCAATCCAGCCGTCGGTTATATCAGAATCCAAAGGCTCAATCTGCGGCGCTTCTATCATTGCAACTACACCCTGGTGGTGAACCGTACCGCTAAGTTTTTCAAGATCGGCAGCAGGCTTCTGATTATATATTCCGTGCTGTTTGGCAAGCTTTTTGCAAAGTCCTCCAAACTTGGGTGCAACTTCCTCTGTAAAATAAAGACGCGTAATTTTTTCGGGATGATTTTTTTCAAGCTTTTTTACAGTTGCAAAGCCGCAGACTGCAAGCTCGTTTTTCTGTTTGTTCTTCATAAGACGAGTATACACAATTTGTAGGGAAAATGATATATTGGGTGCCGGGT
>JAEEGG010021893.1_pt1 | contig 12649 bp, 9 predicted proteins | sample 9134161 | NCBI WGS metagenome assembly JAEEGG01 (sample SAMN16246543, study PRJNA631951) | gut metagenome | biome: gut microbiome; feature: rumen; material: CR-attached | host: Bos | place: Iran: Karaj | collected 2018-10
TGCTGCGCCTATTTCATTGGTCCAGAAACACCCGCCATCCTGGGATCGGTGGCTGCCATTTGTGCCATGCTGATTTACGATAGGCTCTTTATCAAGAAGAGACAAAAGACTCAGGAAGATAGTCCAGCGCTTGGGTTGGTGGAGAAGCAGACCTTCGGTTGGGTAAAGACGCTCAAGGCATGGAGTGTTTATGGTCTCATCATCTTTTTCATCTTGATCAGCAGTAAGATTGTGCCACCGGTGAATGAGTTGCTGAACAACACATTGGTGACCCAGTTCGAATTGCCTGTCATCGGCAACACCTTCAAGTTCGGTTGGTTGTCGAATGCAGGACTGATGATCTTCTTGGGTGCCGTCATCGGTGGATTGATTCAGGGATTGAGTTTGGGCAAGCTGCTGAAGATGCTGGGTAAGACGGCGCTGAACTTGCAGAAAACAGTGGTCACCATCTGTTGCCTGGTGGCGATGGCGATGCTGATGAACAATACGGGTATGACCAACGACATTGCCAAGGGACTCGTCCTGCTGACGGGTGCTGCCTTCCCGTTCTTCGCTCCGCTGATTGGCTCTATCGGAACCTTTGTGACGGGCAGTGCCACCAATGCCAATATCCTTTTTGGTAAACTGCAGGCGACAGCTGCCAGCGACCTGGGTCTGGTCAATCAGGGCACTTTCTTTGGTGTCAGCGGTAATGAGACCAACTGGCTTGCTGCTGCCAACTGTGCCGGTTCGGAGGGTGGTAAGCTGCTCTCGCCGCAGTCGATAGCCATTGCCACTGCTGCGTGCAACATGGAAGGGCAGGATGGTGACATCATGCGCAAGACCATGCCGTTTGCCATCTTCTGGATTCTGATGAACGGACTGATGGTGTTCTTGGGACTACACTTAGGATAATTGAAAATTGAAAATTGAAAATCGCCCAGCGCGTGGGCTGGTTGAAAATTGGGAATGCCGTATGATAAAAGAATTCTTATCCAACCTCAGACAGTTCATGCCGTCTGACCGTATTTATACCGACGAACTGCGCACCCTTGGATGGGGTACTGATGCCAGTTTCTATCGTCAGATTCCGAAGGTGGTGCTTCGGAGTGATGGTGAAGCAGAGATTTCGAAGATTGTACAACTCTGCAAGAAATATCAACTGCCTTTCACCTTCCGTGCTGCTGGCACTTCGTTGAGTGGACAGAGCTGCACGGATTCTGTGCTGATTGTGGCAGGTAAGCATTGGGAGGGGTATCGTCTTGCCGACGACCATGAGCGCATCACGCTCCAGCCTGGCATCGTGGGTGCCCGTGTCAATCAGATCCTGAAACCTTATGGTCGTGTGTTTCCACCCGATCCAGCTTCTATCGGTAGCGCGATGGTGGGTGGTATTGTGGTCAATAATGCCTCGGGCATGAACTGTGGTGTGCATGCCAACAGTGACCGTATGATGGTGTCGGCTCGCATGGTGCTGACCGATGGAACGGTGCTGGATACAGGCGATGAAGAGAGCAGGGCGGCTTTCCGTCGGAGTCATCCAGAGATGATCAAGAAGATTGAGGCGTTGCGTGATCGGGTGCGTGCCGATGAGGAACTGGCTTCGCGCATCCGTAAGAAATATAGTATCAAGAATGTGACGGGTTTGAACCTGCGTCCGTTGGTGGCTTATGACGATCCGTTCGACATCATGGCCCATTCGATGGTGGGTAGTGAGGGTACGTTGGCGTTCCTGTCGGAGGTGACGATGCGCACGCTGAAGGACTACCCGTACAAGGCGTCGGCGATGGTTTATTTCCTGACGATGAAGGAGAGTTGTGAGGCTGTGGTGGCGATGAAGAAGTTGAAGGCTGGTGATGAGGATTTGGCGATGAGTGCGGAGAATCTGATGGTGAAGAGTGCGGAGATGCTGGACTATATGTCGCTGAGTTCGGTGGATGACCCAGTCTATCTGCAGTATCAGAAGGATGTGGATGCTGGCAAAATTCCAGGTGTGGAACCAGGTGATTATCACAACTTGACGGCCATCCTGACGGAGACGAAGGGCATCACGCATGAACAGTTGCTGGAGAAGGTGGAGCGAATCAAGGAGTGTCTGGGTCAGTTCCAGTTGTATGTTCCTGCTGAATTTACGGAAGATCCTGCCGTCTATGGCAAGTATTGGGCAATCCGCAGTGGTATCTTCCCCAGTGTGGGTGGTACGCGTCCTGTGGGCACTTCGTGTCTGATTGAGGATGTCGCATTCCCCATCGAGTCGTTGCCCGAGGCGACGGTGAAGTTGCAGCGGCTCATTGCCGATCATGGTTATGCGGATGCCTGCATCTATGGTCATGCCTTCGAGGGCAATTACCATTTCATCCTGAACCAGAGTTTTGCCGATGAGCATGAGGTGGCACGTTATGCGGAGATGATGCGCGATGTGGCAAAGTTGGTGGTAGAGGAGTATGACGGTTCGTTGAAGGCTGAACATGGAACGGGTCGGAACATGGCACCGTTTGTGAAGTATGAGTGGGGTGAGAAGGCTTATGAGGTGATGAAGGAACTGAAGGCCATCTTCGACCCCGACGGATTGCTGAATCGGGGTGTCATCTTCAACGACGACCCAGACTGCTTCATCAAGTGCCTGAAACCGTTGCCGGTGCTCGATTTCGATTACGACAAGGTGCCTGATGGTGGTCATTATCTGATGGATCCATCGCTCTCGACAGCCCAGGAAACTGTCCGGCAGGTGAAGCGTGCCAACAAGTGCATCGAGTGTGGGTTCTGTGAGGTGAACTGCATGTCGTGCGGTCTGACGCTGTCGTCAAGGATGCGCATTGCCGTGCAACGTGAAATCCGTCACCTCACCTCCACTGGCGAGAATCCTGAACGGTTGGCGACGCTGAAAAGGCAGTATAAGTATTATGGTGACCTGACCTGTGCCACCGACGGACTGTGCTCGACCTCGTGTCCGATGAAGATCAACACGGGTGAGCTGACCCACTTGATTCGTCAGATGGACATGAACGAAAGTCCTACAGGCTACAAGATAGGTGAGTTTGCCGCCAATCACATGGCAGGCATCAAGAGCGGTCTGCGTGTGATGCTCGATGTGGCGCATGTGGCACATGTCACCCTCGGTTCGACGCTGATGACTGACATCTGTCGTGGCATGAACAAGATGGGTTTGCCACTTTGGACTACGGCGATGCCGAAGAAGAAACGTCAGCCGAAACCCTCTGACCTCACACAGATGATCATCAAGAGTATAGAAGTAAGAGGTGAGAAGGAAGAGGTAAGAGGTAAGAAGCAAACCTCTAAAGTCGTTTATTTCCCCAGCTGCATCAACCAGACGATGGGTCTGTCGAAGGAGTCGCCTGTCAAGCAACCGCTTGTGGATGAGATTTGCGAACTGATGCGGAAGGCGGGTTATGAGGTGATTTTCCCTGAGGGTATGGAGAAGATGTGTTGTGGTCAGATTTGGGAATCGAAGGGTATGCTCGACATTGCCGACCGCAAGAGTGCGGAACTGGAGGCTGCGCTCTGGAAGGCTTCAGAGGAGGGCAAATACCCTGTGCTCTGTGCACAGAGTCCGTGTCTGCACCGTATGAAGAAGGTGATGCACAAGATGCACCTATATGAACCAGCAGAGTTCATCATGAAGTATCTCGTGGAACGTCTGGACTTCCACCCCATCGACCGTCATGTTGCCTTGCACCTGACGTGCTCTACACGTGAGATGGGGGTTGACAAGGACATGATTACCTTGGCGAAGATGTGTTCTACCAACGTGTTCCTGCCCGAGGGTGTGGGTTGTTGTGGATTTGCTGGCGACCGTGGTTTCACCTTCCCCGAACTGAATCAGTATGGGTTGCGCAAGCTTCGTCCACAGATCGAGGCGAACCACATCGAGGTGGGCTATTCGAACAGTCGTACATGCGAGATCGGTCTTGAGTCGAACACGGGCATCCCGTATATGAGCATCGTGTATTTGGTGAATGAGTGCACCAGTGCGAAGGCTTAATTGGAAATTGACCAGCCCACGCGCTGGGCGAAGGTTTGCATTTGAGAATTGAGAATTGAAAGTTGAAAATTGAAAGTTATGAAGATAGGATTATTTGTGCCCTGCTATGTGGATGCGGTCTATCCTGAGGTGGGATTGGCAACGTGGAAGTTGCTGAGGCATCTGGGATTGGATGTGACCTATCCGGAGAAGCAGACGTGTTGCGGACAGCCGATGGCGAATGCAGGATTTGAGCGACAGGCTGTTCCGTTGGCTGAGAAGTTCGTGGAGAAATTCCAGGGTTTCGACTATGTGGTGTCGCCCTCGGTGTCTTGTACGGCATTCATCCGACTGAACTATCCGCGATTGCTGAATCATGAGTGCGAGACGGCCGGGCGTTGTATGGATGTAGTGGAGTTTCTGCACGATGTGGTGATGGTCAATCAGCGTCTGGGCACTTTCCCCCATCGGGTAAGTCTGCACAACTCGTGTCATGGTGTCCGTGAATTGGGACTGTCTTCGCCCAGTGAACAGCATGTGGCGAAGTTCAACAAGATCAAGGACTTGCTGGCATTGGTCGATGGCATCGAGGTGGTGGAACCCGAACGCCCTGACGAGTGCTGCGGTTTTGGTGGGATGTTCTCAGTGGAGGAGACTGCCGTGTCGATGCAGATGGGCATTGACAAGGTGGAGCGGCATATCCAGACGGGTGCGGAGTATGTGACGGGTCCCGATTGTTCGTGTCTCATGCACATGGCTGGTGTGGCGAAGAAGCAGGGGCTCAACATCCAATTCAAACATGTAGTGGAAATCTTGGCAAGCGGACTTTGAGGAGATGAAAGTTGTAAATTGAAAAATGAGAATTGAAAGTTGAAAATTGAAAATCGCCCAGCGCGTGGGCTGGTTGAAAATTATGAGTACATCACATAGCATCAAAGCGAAGGAGTTCCTGAAGAATCAGACTTATGCCCATTGGCACGATGACACGTTCTGGGCAGTGCGTTCGAAGCGCGACAAGATGGCTTACGGGCTGGACGAGTGGGAGCAGTTGCGTGAGAAGGCGTCGGAGATCAAGCGTCATACCATCACCCACTTGGACGAGTATCTTGACCAGTTTGCCACCGCTGCCGAGCGAAATGGGGTGGAGGTGCACTGGGCAAAGGATGCGGCAGAGTTCAACGAGATCGTCTATGACATCCTGAAGCGTCACGACGTGAAGAAGATGGTGAAGTCGAAGTCGATGCTGACCGAAGAGTGCGGCATGAACCCCTATCTGGAGTCGAAGGGCATTGAGGTGGTGGAGACCGACCTTGGCGAGCGCATCATCCAGTTGAAGGGACAGGCTCCCAGTCATATCGTGATGCCTGCCATCCATCTGAACCACGACGATGTGGGCGAACTCTTTGAGGAGAAGGGCATCAGCGATGAGAAGGGCAACCACGACCCCACCTATCTGACTTACCGTGCACGACTCTCCTTGCGCAACGAGTTCCTGACTGCCGATGCAGGTATGACGGGTGCCAACTTTGGCATTGCGGAGACGGGCGACATCGTGGTGTGTACCAATGAGGGCAATGCCGACATGAGTACCAGCTGCCCCAAGCTGCACATCGCTGCCATCGGTCTGGAGAAGATCATCCCCAACTATGCGTGTCTGGCGGTGTTCCAACGCATGCTTTGCCGTGCCGGAACAGGTCAGCCAACGACCACCTATACCTCGCACTTCCGCAAGGCGCGTCCCACGGCTCATCACATGCACATCGTCCTGGTCGATAACGGACGTTCGGAGTGGGTGGCTAATCCGGAACATTGGGAGAGCCTGAAGTGCATCCGCTGTGGCTCCTGCATGAACACCTGTCCCGTCTATCGGCGCAGTGGTGGCTATTCCTACAGCTACTTCATTCCTGGTCCCATCGGCATCAACCTCGGCATGTTGCGTGATGCCCAGCAGCACTCGGGCAATGTGTCTGCCTGCACGCTCTGCAATTCCTGCCAGACGGTCTGTCCCGTCAAAGTGAATCTTGGCGACCAGATCTACCTGTGGCGTCAGCAGTTGGATGAGTTCGGCACTGCCAATCCGCAGAAGAAACTGATGTGTCGTGCCATGAGTGCGGTCTATGGTTCACCTGTCCTCTACAACCTCGGCACAGCCCTTGCCCATTGGGCGAACTACGTACCCTCGTCGCTGATGAACTGTGGCATGAATCCGTGGGCTGAGGGTCATGAGATGATGGAATTTCCAAAGAAACCCTTCCACGAAATGATGGAAGAATTGAAGCATTGAAGTTTATGAGCAGTAAAGAAGATATATTGAAGAAATATCGGGCAAATGTACGTGAGCGTTTCGACATGCCCGACCTGAGCGACATCGCGGCCATCACATACCCCGACCCGCTGTTGCAGTTTGTCCAGATGACCCGTTCGGTGGGAGGCGAAGCCATCGAGGTGGATAAGGGGAGTGACATCAACCAGCTCATCCGTGAGCGCTATCCTGATGCCCAAACGATTGCCTCCAACCTGCCCGAAATCACCATCGCCAACCGCAATCCTGACGAGGTGGCATGTGCCAACGACCTGAATGGCACCGACGTCGGCATCATTCGTGGCGAGTTCGGCGTGGCTGAGAATGCCTGCATCTGGATTCCCCAGACCATGAAGGAGAAGGCGGTCATGTTCATCTCCGAACAGCTGGTCATCCTCTTGCCCAAGCGCCAGATTGTGAACAATATGCACGAGGCCTACCAACGCATTGCGTTCAACGACTACGGCTACGGCACCTTCATCAGTGGTCCCTCCAAGACTGCCGACATCGCACAGGTGCTGGTCATGGGTGCCCAAGCTGCCCGTTCAGCCACTGTCTTGCTGTTGGACGAATAGGATGTTGGCGTTCGTTGAAAAAAATGGCGGGTTGGTTGAATGAATTTGGCCGACCCGCCTTTTTTGTTGTATCTTTGCGGCGAATTAGTAGATGAGTGCCTAACAGCCTAACAAACTAATTAACTAACAAACTAATTAACTAACAAACTAAACAACAAACAAACTAAATATGAAAAAGATTGTATTTTTGATGATGGCCTGGATGGGAGCACTGATGATGCAGGCCGATGACAACTATCCCTATTTGACGTTTGAGACGACGGACGGTGCAAAGGTCTCTGTCAACACGGAATCGCTGAAACTGACCATCAACGGAACGACGCTGACGGTGGGCGACCAGCAGTTCACCCTCACGAACCTCAGCAAGATGTACTTCTCGACCGCTGACGAAAGCACGACCACCGGCATTGACGAAGTGGGCAGTGCCACGCTGGACGACGCCACTGAAATCTATGACCTCAGCGGAAAGAAGATGGCAACGAGTGATTGGTCTAATGGTCAATTGCCTCGTGGCGTGTATATTGTGAAGACAAAGGAAAGAACCTGTAAAATCGTAGTGAAATGAAGAAGATATATGCACTCCTCACAGCCCTTGTGCTGACGATAGCAGCCACAGGACAGACGCTGAACGTGAAGGTGGGCAGCGTGACTTATCAGTTCCCGGCTTCGCAGACAGACGAGATGACCTATAAGAACGGTACGACCCTGACCATCATGGGCAAGAAGTTTACATTGGCTGACATTGACGCGATGACGATTGATAACAGCAGCGTGAAGGATAATAATGTCAATGTGAGTTACGAGGGTTCGACTGCCCAGATCACAGTGGCAGGCAATGTGGCTCAGTATGTCGATGCCACAGTCAGTGGTGCGCATGTCAGCATCAGCCAGACCAACAAGGAGGCTGTGGATGATGACGAAATCACCTACACCCTCACAGGCAGCACCACCGATGGCGAGTTGTCTCTTGCCGGTTCTTACAAGTGTACAATCTCTTTGGCAGGTGTGACCCTGACCAACCCTAACGGTGCTGCCATCAACATCACCAACAAGAAACGCATACAGATCAGCGCCAAGAAGGGTACGGAGAACACGCTGACCGACGGTGCTGACGGCGAGCAGAAGGCTTGCATCTACAGCAAGGGGCAGATCCAGCTGCAAGGCAACGGCACGCTGACTGTAGTGGGCAACACTAAACATGCCATCAAGAGTGGCGACTACATCACGGTGAAGAACCTGACGCTGAATGTCACCAAAGCTGTAGGTGACGGCATCTCCTGCAACAAATATTTCCAGATGAAGAGTGGCAACGTCACCATCAGCGGAGTGGGCGACGACGGCATTCAGGCGGACTTTGAGGAGGATGATGAAACAACGGGCGAGACCGAAGACCATGAGGACGAGAACTCGGGCAATGTTTACATCGAGGATGGCACACTCAGCCTGAAGATTACGGCGGCAGCTGCCAAGGGCATCAAGAGTGCTGGCGACATGAAGATCAGTGGTGGCGACATCACCATCCAAAATAGTGGTGCTGGTGCTTACGATGCATCGCCCAAGGCAATCAAGAGTGATGGAGCCCTGACCATCAGCGGTGGTACCATTGTGGCTACGTCAGCCAACCATGAAGCCATCGAATCAAAAGGAATCCTGACCATCACAGGCGGTTCTGTCTATGCAGCTGGTGGCGATGACGGCATCAACAGTGCTGGTGACATGTATCTGAAGGGCGGCTACATCTTTGGTCGCACCACAGGCTCAGGAACGGGCGCTGACGGTTTCGATGCCAACGGCAACATGTATGTGCAGGGTGCCACTGTCTTCGGCATCTCTCACGGCAATCCAGATGTGGCCTTCGATGCCAACAGCGAAGGTGGCAAGAAACTCTATCTGCAGAGCGGCAACCTCGTCGCCATCAGCGGATTGGAGAGCGGAGCCAGTCTGACGCAGTCGTGCTACTCCACCTCGTCCTACACCAAGGGCAGTTGGTGCGGTCTCTACAGCAATGGCACCCTCGTGCTCGCCTTCCAGATACCTACCACTGGTACGATGGGCTCCAACCTGGTTGTGTCCACAGCGGGCACCACAGAACTCAAGAAGGGCATCACCGTCAGCGAGGGCACCCAGATATGGAACGGACTTGGCTATGTCGATGCCACCGTCACAGGCGGTTCGACCGTCAGCCTCTCCTCCTACACCAGTAGCGGTGGTGGCGGCTTCCCAGGCGGAGGCGGTGGCTTCCCAGGTGGCGGCGGTGGTTTCCCCGGTTGGCGTTGATACAATAAATCTCTGTTCTTTACGTTATTAGAGATGAAAAAGAACTATTGGATGAAGCAATCCAGACAGGAGAATCTGATTTACTTGGCAGTATGGGGCATGCTCTTTGCAGCCCCGCTGCTGAGCCTGTATGTGCGCACGGTCAGCGACACAAACCTCGTCTTCGACTGGACGGAGGTCTTCATCGTATGGCGCAAGTTCATCCCCTTCCTCCTGCTCTTCCTCATCCATAACTTCCTGCTGGCACCGCTCTTGGTGCATGGCCACAAGCGCATCGTCTATTTCTCCGTCATGGCGGTCATCATTGCTGCATTCACCTTCTACCAATGCACCAACCGACCGAAAGGTGGAGCGCATCGGGCACCCCGACCCCCTATGGAGATGAGGGACAGACGTGAACCGCCACCTTTCGACCGACCTCGACCTCGTGCAGAACATCGTCCCGACATGCCACCTCCCATCATCGGCGAACACGACATCCTCGCCGTTGTGGTGCTCATCCTGATGTTTGGCGCCAACCTCGGCATCAAGGGCTATTTCCGTGCCCGTGACGACCGCAAACGGCTGGCAGCTCTGGAGAAACAGAACCTGGAACAGCAACTGGAGTACCTGCGCTACCAGATCAATCCGCATTTCTTCATGAACACGCTCAACAACATCCATGCCCTCGTTGACATCGACCCAGCGAAGGCACAGGAGACCATCGTCGAACTCTCGAAGATGATGCGCTATGTGCTCTACGAGAAAGGCGAATCCCAGCAGGGTGTGCCGTTGACGAAGGAGCTGGAATTCATTCGCACCTATGTGAAACTGATGCAACTGCGCTATACGGAGAAGGTGAAAATCACGCTCAACCTCCCTCACGAAGTGCCCGACCGCCAGATCCCGTCGCTCATCCTCGTCACCTTCATCGAGAATGCCTTCAAACATGGCGTCAGCTACCAACGGGAGTCCTTCATCGAGATGACCGTCGAAGTGCAGGACGACCACCTGCATTTCACCTGCCGCAACTCCAAAGCCGACGTGCCCAATCAACAAAAGGGTGGGGTAGGACTTGTCAATGTCCGCAAACGCCTCGACCTGCTCTACGACCACAACTACACGCTCAGCATCCACGACGACCCCCAAGTCTATTCCGTAGATCTGACCCTCCCCCTAACTCTAACCTCTAACCTCTAACCTCTCAACTCCCATGCTCCGTTGTCTTGCCATCGATGATGAGCCTTTAGCGCTCCAGCAACTCGTCACCTACATCAGTAAGGTGCCGTTCCTCGAACTTGCCGCCCAATGCCAAAGCGCATTGGAAGCCCGTCAGTACCTGGAGCACGACACCGTCGATGTCCTCTTCTGCGACATCAACATGCCCGACCTCAACGGCATGGACTTCGTCAAGTCGCTCACCGTACCTCCCCTCGTCGTCTTCACCACTGCCTACTCCGAATATGCAGTCGAGGGTTTCAAGGTCAACGCCGTCGATTACCTCCTCAAACCCTTCGGACTCCAAGACTTCCAAAGGGCAGCCAACCGCGTCCGAGAGCGCCTGGAAGAAAAACCCGTCAACTCTCAACCCCCATCTCTAACCTCTAACCTCTCACCTGTCAACTATCAACTATCAACTATCAACTCCCCCGACGACACCATCTTCCTCAAGACCGACTACCGCATCGTCAAGGTCAGCATCTCCGACATCCGCTACGTCGAAGGCATGAGCGAATACCTGAAAGTCTGGATTGAGGGCGAGACCAAGCCCATCATCACCCTCCTTTCCATGAAGAAGATGGAGGAACACCTGCCCGACTATTTCATGCGCATCCACCGTTCCTACATCATCAACCTCACCAAGATTCAGGAGGTCAACAAGAACCGTGTCATCATGGACAGCGACACCTACCTGCCCATCGGCGACCTATACAAAGAAGCCTTCCAGACGTATCTGGAAGGCAAGTTCTTGGGCAAGTAAGAGCAGCGCTGTTACTTCTGTATATCCTTCTTTAATTTCAATACGCGGCGAACGCTCTTATTGATGCGCTCCTCGCTGACAGACGCACATAAAACAGCTGTCCCACCTTCTCACGCAGCGACATCTTCTGCAACTGCTCCTCCACCTCATCCGTTGATGGCTGGGCAGAATCATCATCGTTCGAACACGACGTGATGACAAGACCGCAAGTCAGGATGGCGGCCTGCACCCATAGTAGATTCTACAAAAATATACCCATCTGTAGTTAATCATCCGTGCTGTCTGCCCTGTTGGAACCATCAGAACACTCTGTTTTAGGTATTGCGCTCTTTGTTTATTAGCTGTACCTTTGTACTCGAAATCAAAATGTAACGATGATGGGACTATTAAAGAAACTTTTCACTAACTGCGCCCACCCAAAGGGTAGGATGGGGCGCGCGATGCTTCAATTCATGAACTGCTGTCATGCCCCATTGACCAACTGGGGGCTTGGACTGGTGGATGTTCAGGACGGTTGGACGATGCTCGACATCGGCTGTGGCGGTGGGGCTACACTGCAACGGCTGTTGAAACGAAGCAAAGACGCTACAGTCTATGGCATTGACATCTCTGAGGAGAGTGTGGCAAAAGCCAAGAAGGTGAATGCCGACGTGCTGGACAAGCAGGTGTTCGTCACTCAGGGTTCTGCCGAGAAATTGCCCTACAAGGATGGAGCATTCGACCTTGTCACGGCAGTTGAAACGGTGTATTTCTGGCCGAATCTAGCTAACTGTCTGCAAGAGGTTCGCCGTGTGCTGAAACCAGGCGGTCGCTTCGCCATCATGGTGGAGGTGGTTGACAACGACTCCAAGTGGACGGACGTAGTGGAGGGCATGACTGCCTATTCACCAGAGGAACTGAAGAATATGCTTGACGATGCAGGATTCATCAACACAGAAATCCATCGCAAGAAACCGTCGTATGCCACGATTATCGGCACCACAAATGGATAAACAAAGGAGAAGGCTGCAATCCTGTGCAACCTTCTCCTTCTCATTTACCAGCCCACGCGCTGGGCGAAGGTTCCATGCAGCAAGAATGACAATCACGACCTCAGCAACGGGGTCGTGATTGTTGTTTTTGTGCCTTAATGAAAATAATTTCAGAAATATTTGTAGGTTTGGTTTTCGTAACTTTGCAAGCAATATGGTAACCAAGACCTGAAATCAATTATTAAAACAATCAACCATAAAAAACAATTATTCATTTAACCTAACAAAACAACATTATGAAAAAGATGTTACAATGGGTGATGGCCGCCACCCTCGTTTGCGGCGCAAGCGTATTCACAGCAAGTTCTGTCTTCGCTTGTTCAGAGAAATATACAACGTAGGCCATAAGCTACAAGTCATTGATCATGGCCATAATGTCCTCCTTGCTCTCCAAGCGTGTATATTTCGCATTGGGGCGATGAGCCTCAGCAATATCATGCTCAACAGCCTTCACGTTGCGGCTGTCTGCAAAGAAGGGGTCACCCGATGGGCTTACCTCATAGGGGTCAGCCTGAAAAGATGGCTCCATAAGCTTCCCTGCCA
>JAEEGG010021894.1_pt1 | contig 12649 bp, 9 predicted proteins | sample 9134161 | NCBI WGS metagenome assembly JAEEGG01 (sample SAMN16246543, study PRJNA631951) | gut metagenome | biome: gut microbiome; feature: rumen; material: CR-attached | host: Bos | place: Iran: Karaj | collected 2018-10
AATGGCCAAATACTTCTACATCAAGTACAAGAACGCCCATCCCGACGAAGAGATAGATACCGACATCTTCTCCTACCCCGGTCCTAATCCCAACACCCGCGAACAGGCCATCCTCATGATGGCCGATGCCGTGGAAGCCGCTTCCAGGTCGCTCGACGAATACAACGACGAGACGATACGCAACCTGGTGAACAAACTCGTTGACGGACAGGTGAGTGCAGGTTTCTTCACCGAATGTCCCATCACGTTCCGCGACATCACCACCGCCAAGCAAGTGCTGGTAGAAAGACTGAAAAACATCTACCATACCCGCATCAAGTATCCCGAACTCAGCAAAGACAATCCCGACGAGAATAAAGACCAATAAAGCACTTACCGCCGGCAAGCGCCCAACCCCACATTTTACCCCACATCAAGGCATCTAAAAATTGCACAAACCATATAGTTTTGTGCAATTTTTAAATGATTTTTAGTTAATATATATTAACTACGCAACGGTAATGAGTGGAAAATCAGACCAATTTTTGTAATTTTGCAAACAATTTCAACAAAATTAGTTTAAAATGTGTAAAATCAGATTGTATTTCGTGGCATTAGCCATCTTGTTTTCAGGAGAATCATTTGCTGGCGGAATCTTAACCAACACCAATACCAGTGTGGCATTCAACCGCAACTTTGCCCGCGATGGTGTTATCGCCATCGATGGTGTGTATTCCAACCCCGCCGGTGTGTCGTTCATGCCACAGGGCTGGCATCTCTCTTTTACCAACCAGAGCGTGAAACAGACACGTACGATCAAGAGCGGCATGACCGTTCCCGCTTTTGAGGGTACTCCTTTTTATCAACCCTTCAAGTTGAACGGTGGTGACGAGAGTGGCGTTAAGACCTTTGAAGGTGTGGCTACGGCTCCTATCCTTCCCTCTTTCCAACTCGCCCATGTTGGTGAGTTGTGGACATTGCAGGCCAGTTTCGCCATGGTAGGCGGTGGCGGCAAATGTACATTCAACCACGGTCTTGGCTCCTTTGAGCGTACCATCTCGCTCCTGCCCGCCATCATCTCACAGGTGAATGCCAAATACGCCCAGTTTCCCGAACTCGCCGGTGTAGGTCTTGGTCTTGGCACCACCACACCCGGCTATTCTGTGGAAAGTTATATTCACGGTCAGCAATACGTCTTCGGCCTTCAGTTGGGTACCTCGTATAAAATCAGCGACCATTGGTCGGTATACGGTGGTTTCCGTTTCAACTACGTCTACAACAAATACGAAGGCAACATCCGCAACATCAGTGTGAACATCGCGGGAGAAAACCAGAATCTTGCCCAATATGTGACCGACGCCCTTCCTCAATTGAGTCAGGTAGGCGCGATGCTGCAGGGCAAGGCACAAGAGTATTCTGAAGCAGCAAAGCAATTGCAAGACATCGACCCTGCCAAGGCCGCCGCTGCCGCCGCTGCTGCCGCCCAATATGCTGAAGGTGCCCAAGGCCTTGAGACTGTGGCATCGATGCATGGACTGGTAGCCGACAAGAACCTCGACTGCACCCAACGAGGCTGGGCCATCTGCCCGATTATCGGTGCCGACTTCCGCTACGGCAAACTCAACATCGGAGCCAGGATAGAATTCACCACCCATTTCAATATTGAGAACGACACCAAGGTCGACGACACCGGCCTTTTTGCCGATGGAGTGAACACCCCCGGCGACATGCCGGGCATTGCCACCATAGGAGCCCAATACGAAGTTCTTCCCCAACTCCGCGTGATGGCCGGCGCTCATTATTTCTTCGACAAGAACGCCCATATGGCAGATGATAAGCAGAAGCACCTGTCGCACAACACCTGGGAGTGGAATGCCGGCATAGAATACGACCTCAACGACAAGATCATGCTGAGTTGTGGTGGTCAGAAGACCAACTACGGACTTGGCGACGGTACTTTCCTCAACGACATGAGTTTCGTTACCAGCAGTTATTCCCTCGGACTTGGCGGCAGCATCAAGATTACCGAGAAGATGAAGTTCAACATTGCCTACTTCCAGACCTTCTACGACAAGTTCGACAAGAGTTATTCGCAGACGTTCGACGCTGCCGGTCAGAGCATAGCAGCCGACTGCACCGACCAGTTCACCCGTACGAACAAGGTCTTTGCCATCGGAGTTGACGTAGACTTCTAGGAAACACCCATTATGCGTCGGCTACAAGGGGTCGACATCGTAATAGATTTGCAGGGCAGCATAGCGTTTGTCCTGCAAAATTTTATTTTGTGCCCATCGCAGGCATTCACGGGCCTGGTCTTGGTCGATGCCCAATTCCAGTTTGACGACCAATTTGCGTATGCTCAATGTCTTCACCCTCGCCACGGCAGGTTTGTCGGGTCCAAGCACACGTTCCCCGAAGCACTGTCTCAGGTATCCGCTGAGCAACAATGCCCCCGACTCTGCCATCGCCTCCTCCCTGTGTCTGACGAAAGCATTGATGACATGGCTATAAGGCGGATACCTGAAGGTCTTGCGCTCTTCCATCACCTCCTTGTACATTGCCCCATAGTCGTGGTTCACCACATGGCGTATGATGCTGTCGTTGGGATTCTTTGTCTGCAAAATCACCAATCCCTGGTTGCCTTTGCGTCCCGACCGCCCGCTGACCTGGTCCATGAGCATGAACGCGTGCTCGGCAGCCCTGAAGTCAGGGTAATTGAGCAAACTGTCGGCATTGAGTATGCCTACCACACTCACGTGGTCGAAGTCGAGGCCTTTTGTCACCATCTGGGTGCCAATGAGCAGGTTGGACCGTCCTGCAGAGAAGTCGCCGATGAGCCTGGAGTAGGCCGTTTTGCTGCGCGTGGTATCGAGGTCCATCCTGGCAATCCTTGCCTCAGGGAACACCGCCGCTATCTCATCTTCCACCTTCTCGGTGCCGAAGCCACGCCCCATGAGTTCCTGGCTCTCGCAGCAAGGGCATTTCTCGGGCACGCCATAGGTATAGCCACAATAGTGACAGGTGAGTTGGTTCATCGTCTTGTGCAAAGTGAGCGACACGTCGCAGTTTTTGCATTTGGGCACCCATCCACACACCTTGCACTCCACCATGGGAGCGAACCCGCGCCGGTTTTGAAACAAGATGGCCTGTTCGCCACTTTCAAGGGCATGATTCACGGCACTTATCAACTGGGGAGAGAACAGGCCCTTCATCAGTTTCCTTCGTCTCAGGTCTGCGATGTCGACCACCTCAATTCGTGGCAGTTGGATGTCATTATACCTTGACGAGAGGTTCACCATGCCATACTTCCCTTTCTGGGCATTGTAGTAACTCTCCAGCGAAGGAGTGGCGGTGCCCAGGAGCGTCTTTGCCCCATCCATGGCAGCAAGCATGATGGCTGCCGAACGGGCATGGTAGCGTGGCGACGGGTCCTGTTGCTTGAAAGAAGTCTCGTGTTCTTCGTCTACGATGACGAGTCCGAGTCGTTGGAAAGGCAGGAACACGGCACTTCTTGCGCCCAGCACCACATCGTAAGGGTTGTCGGAGAGTTGTTTTCTCCATATTTCCACCCTTTCGGCATCACTGTATTTGGAGTGGTAGATTCCCAGGCGGTTGCCAAAAACTTTGAGCAGCCGCTCTGTCATCTGCACGGTGAGTGCTATCTCGGGCAGCAGATACAGCACTTGTTTGTGTTCTTCGAGTGTCTTGGCGATGAGATGGATGTATATCTCTGTTTTCCCGCTTGACGTGACACCATGCAGCAGCACGACATTGCGTCTGAGAAGCTGGAAGAGGATATTGTTGTAGGCCTCTTGCTGTGCTGCATTCAGCCGTTGCATGTTCTCGGGATGAGGTTCACCGCCATGATTGAGCCGTCCCACCTCGCGCAGGTAAGTCATGAGGATTTTCCTGTCGATGAGGCTTTTCACCACCGAAGCCTTGCAGTGTGAGGCATTGATGAGTTCATCGCGTGAGATTTCGACGGGAGCCTCCGCGCACACCTCTCCTTCGAGAGTGTCGTAGTGCGACATGGAAAGGTAATCAACCAGAACTTTCTGTTGCTGCGGAGCCCTGGCAAGCATATTGAGCGCGATGTGCAGAGCCTGTTCGTTTCGGAACTGTGGAGTCAGCACAATGAAAGTCTCTGTCCGTGGCTTGTAGTTCTCCTCTTTCAGTCCTGCAGGCAAGGCCGCCACATACACATCGCCGATGGGAGCCATATAATAATCCGAAATCCAGCGCCACAGTTTCAGTTGCGCGTCGAGCACCAAGGGCACGTTGTCGAGCACGCTTTCTATCTCCTTGCATTCGAAATCGGGTGGATTGCCGTGCACCGCCACCACCAAAGCGATATACTTCTTGGTCTTCCCCAAGGGCACCATAACCCTCACACCAGCCCTTACCGCCTCTCTCCACTTTGGCGGCACAGCATATGTGAACAAGCCTTCGAGGGGCAAAGGAAGTATGACGTCTACGTACATAAGGAAAGATAAAAAGGTATTAGAAGAACCCGTTTGTGGATCCTTAAGCGGAATCAGAAATAAATAGTCAATGCCACGTGTCCGGTATTGGCTTTTGTCTTAAACGACTTCACGTCATCGGTTATCGTCTCCATGGTGACCTCGTTGGTCGACCGGCACACGAGATTGTAGTTCACCGACAGTTGCAGGAAACTCATGAGCAATATGCCGGCACCAGCATTGAGACTGAAGCCAGACTCCCTGAACTTCCACGTCTTGGCAGCCTCGAGGATTTTGTCGTCGTTCTTGAGGCTGAAGTCAAACTCCGGACCGGCATAGGCAAACAATTCAATGGAAGAGCCTCTGAGCAGGTCGAGTTGCAAGTTGACGGGAACAGCCACCATCTTCGATGTGACTTCCACGGGGTCAGTATCCCCCACCTGCACCTTGCGCTGGTCGTACAATCCCGACACATTGAGGCTGAAGCCGATGGAACTTTTCGTCGGGAGGCTCACTTTCAGTGTCGGTCCGATAAAGAAACCATTCTTGTCTTCCTTGTTCACCTTCAGTTTCCCGAAAGACCAGTTGGTGTAGTTATAGCCTCCCTTCACGCCAAGGCGCAGTTGTGCACTGGCATTGGTCATCCAGAGAGAGAGGAGGGCTGTAAGAACCAGCAAGCATAGATTTCTTCTCATGGCACAAGTGTTTATGTTTAGTGTCTTTCACGGCGCACGGAGACCCTGGCTGCCCCTGATGAAGAAGAAGAGGGCGTGCTCGAGCGTTTGCGCCGCGACACCTTCTCTTCGCCCCCACTTTCGGAGCGGCGTGTCTTCCTTGCTTTCTTGTCTTTCACCTCGGGTTGCAATTTGGCGATGCTGTCGAGAGAGTCTTTCTTGGCTTGGTTGCCGAAGATATTGCTTTCGAAATCAAGCAACTCCTGTTCGATGCGCCGTTGTTCCCTTGCCATGGCAGAGTCGTCGGGACAATATTGTGCCAAAGTGCGCCCAAGCATATTGGTGGTCTTGTAAATCTTTCCACTGTATCGGTTGAGCGTGAAATAGTCGTCGGCACTCATGGTGGCGCTATTGTTGATGTTGCTTGTCATGATGGTATGTTTGCTCAGGAAAGGAGCCACATCGTCGTACTTCACCCAGAAGAGCGGATATTTCGTTGCTCCCTCGCCGAAATCATCCTCTCTCATCATGATGGGGCACAGTGCGATGACCTTGCGATGGAAGGTGGAAGTACCTTGGTCATAATAGGCACTCTCCTTGAGGTAATAGCCTTTCACCTCTCTTGAAGGGATGTCGCTGTTGTCGATGCGCACCCTTCCGTTATTGCGTTCATAGTAGATATGGTAGTTGTTGAGGAAATTGAGAGGTTTCACCCTTGCCGAGTCGTCGAAACTCTCATTGCCGTCGAGTCTGTACTCATACACCTTGATGTTGCCATGCATCATCAGTTTGAAAAGATAGGTGAAGAGGTTCATCTGCGTGCCCACGGGTTCCACGGGATAATACAGTCCGGCATTGGCATCATCCTCGAGGTTGAGTTCCCTGTAGATGTCACGCCGCCACACCACGTCTTCCGACATGGCAGCCGTAGTGGGGAAGGCTATCTGAGCCCTTGTGGTGATGTTGTTGGCATTCGACTTGGCAGTCTGCTGTTCGCCCTGGTTTCTGCGCGCCTGAGGTTGGGCAGCAACATTCAGGACCATACCTATGGCGAACAAGATGAATACTATGCGTCTCATATCGAAAAGTTTCCTTTTTATCTGGTTTTAATTCACGATGACCTCCATGGCCTGCGGCAGTTTTCGCGTGATACCGTCGGGTCCGGTGGCGGTGACATTTGTGATATAGAATCGTTTGTTACGAGAGAGTTTCCTGAACGCATCTTTCTGGCGTTCTGAGAACGTAGCCCCACTTGAGGCCATGGGTACTGCATTTCCCATATTGTCGTAGAACACAGTTTCGAAACTGACGACACGGAACTCGATATCGAGCAGTCCGTCGTCGATGGCAGCCCTGAGCGTATTCACTCCCATGAGTGATGCTTTGGCCAGTCTTCCGCCCTTGTATCTGTCTGTTCCTATGGATATGTATGCCGTTGGGTCGGGCAGTTTCCTCACATGGAAAGTTGCCGTGCCCATGGTTCGGCTTTGTCCTTTGTCGGTTCCCGTCACGGTGAAGGTGACATCCTGTCCCACTGCCGAAGGCACAGCGATGTAGTGTCCGTTGCCCTGCGACGTGAGTGTTCCTCCTGTCATGGAGAGCGACACCGAGTTTTGTGATATTCCGGCGCAAGTCACGCTGATGGGGTTTTGGAATCCAGCGTAGAGGACGTTCATCAGGTCGGCAGCGATGGTGGCACCTGAAGGAGGTGCTATGACGTTGTATTTCTGCTTGAACTCGCGTCGGATGATGTCGCCCTCGGCATTCTTCATGAGGATATATCCTGCGAAGGAGTGGTCGCCCACGCCACCTGCGGTGAGCGAATAAGTTCCATTAGTAGAACTGATGCGCGAGCCATTGACGTAGATTTCGGGGCGCTGTGTAGTGTCAACGGCAGCCATGATGATATTGGCGGTGAGGCGTTCTCCAGGATAGAGCGTGGTCTTGTCGGGCACCACGAAGGCCTCGAGTTTGTTGACCCTGATATCTTTCATGCCCACGTTGGCGACGAGGGAGTGCAGCACTTCGCCCTCGGCATATCTCACGTCGTTCTGCAGTTTTGAGAGCAATGTCACAGCAGCCGACACCGGCATGTCCTCAAACAAGTATTCCTGCCAGTTTTTCCCCAGTGCATTGAGGGTCTTGGGCGGTTCGGTAGAGAGGTTGCTGCCGATGATTTCCTGTTGCCGTGGGTCGCTCACGAGTTTCAGTATTCTCTCCCGATACGAGTCTACGGCCTCCTTAAGTGCCTTTCCCTTCCCCGTTCCCGGAGCGAGCATCACGAAACTGGCAGCCTCGAGGTCATCTTTGTTGACGATATTGTTGAGTTTCCCTTCCGGTCCGTCGGCTTCTCTGACGATAGCCTCCTTCAGTTGTTGTGCGAAGTTATAGAGTGAATCGCTCATGTCTTTCACCCCTTTGGCTTTTTCAAACCACTCCCTCACCTTAGCCGGGTTTGATTGCATCTGTTCATCGAGGTCGCCAAGCAGCGCGAGGTTCTCCTTCATGGAGTTCTGTGTAGAGCGGTTGAGGCTCTCCTCCACGATAGAGAATCCGTTGAGCACCTCTGACGAGATGTTCAGTGCGAGCATGGCCATCAAGACGACATACATCAGGTTGATCATCTTCTGGCGCGGTGAGACAGGTCTTTTCTTTATTGCCATTTCTTGGTCTTACTGGATATTACTGTCACGTTAGCCGTGTGGTTAGATATCGATGTTGGTGGGCTGAGTGGGGGGAGCAGGAGTTGCGCCTCTCATGTTCACCGTCATGGCTTCTATCATGCGGGCATAGATCTTGTTGAGTTGCTCAATCTGCTGTGCCATCTTCTTGGTCTGGTCGTTGATTTGGTCGATGGTGCCGATTTGCTGGCTTGCGCCTTTGAGTTGCATCTCATACACCTTGCAGATGCCGGTAAGTGTGCGGTTGAGGTTCTCCATTTCCTCGGAATCTCGTGTGAGGCGTATACTCTGCTCGTTGACCTTGCCCAGCATTTCGGTGAGTCGTTTCAGTTCCTCGACATAGTTTTCCGTAGCCTCTGCCATTTCCGGCGACACGCGCTGCTGCTGTGCCACCCAAGCGGTAGTTGCTCCACCCTGCGGTGAACCCGTTCCCACGACCTGTCCTTCCGGCAGGTTTGTGCCATCTACTGCAGCAGCCACTGACGTGCCGTCGACGACACCACCTCCGCCACCGCCAATGATGATGGTACCTCCACCAGCATTTCCATAGACGGCAGCCACCTGTCCGCCCTCCTGGCCCTCGTAACCGATTTCAGGTTGAGGCTCACCTTCGGCAGGAATCTCCCCTTCGGGCTGATACTCACCTTCAGCGTTGCCTTCCTGTTCGGCACCATAATGTCTGGAGAGGTCCATTCCGTCGGCCGTCTTGTCGAAAGGCCGGTCGAAAGCGGAGAGGAAGAACACGAGCACCTCGGTACCCATACCGATGAAAAGCATCAGGTTGGCTCCAGGCAAGTGTGTGAGTTTGAACAATGTACCAAGAATCACGATGGATGCACCCCAACTGTACGCATAGTTGAGGAATGTCTGTCCGGGCACGCTGTCCATCCATTTCTGGAGCAGGTAGATGATGTTGTATTTACTATATCTTGTCATGGTTATTTCTTGCTAGGTTTCTGTTTCTGACTTGAAGAACTGGCCAGGCTTCTGACGCATCTGAATCCGATGTACGAGCGAGGCTGGTTCTGGTATTCCCATGTGCGCCATGCCGAGCGGATGTATGACTCCGGGTCTTTCCACGACCCACCTCTTACGCTTTTCTTCTTCAGCCTGTAGGGGTCTTCCTTGGCAGCCTTGTATTCGAGTTGCGGGTTGAGGTCGTTCATGGCATCAACACCCGCCTCGGTATAGATGGTGCTCGTCCATTCTGCCACGTTCCCCGCCATATCGAAGAGTCCGTTGGTGTTGGCAGAATAGATGCCCACCCTGCTGGTGATGAGGTTGCCGTCTTTGGTATAGTTGCCCTTATCGGGTTTGAAATTGGCATAGAAGCATCCGTCGCCGTTTTTCACGTCGGCATTCTCCCATGGGAATTCCGTACCGTCTTTTCCTCGGGCGGCATATTCCCATTCAGCCTCTGTGGGCAGTCTGTAGCGTTGCACGTATCTTGCCTCCGGCCCAAGGCCTTTGAGCAGATAATCCGTTCGCCACTGGCAGAAGGCGTTGGCCTGTTCCCACGTCACTCCCACCACGGGATAGTCGTTGTATGTGGGGTTGCTGAAATAGTTGCGCAAGTACATCTCGTTGTCGGAGTTGCGGAAGTCGTTGACCCAGCAAGTGGTGTCGGGATATACATTGACGATATAGGTATTGAGGAAGTCCCATGGTCCGGAGAGAGGCCGGTTGATGGTTTCCCTTACGATACGTCCCTCGTCGTCGATATATGCGGTGTCTTTCGAAATCATCACCACTTCGTTGGGGTCGACCGTGACGTCGGTATTGAGGTTTCTCTCATCGGGGTTGAGCCTGTTGCGGCGCAATGCTGCGGTGGTATAGTCATAGATTTCGTAACGATAGTTGAGTTGGCTGGCATCGAGCAGTTTTTCTCCTGTCACGGGATTGGTGACATAGAGGCTTTCTATGGCCCGTTGCTCATCCTCATTGGGTTTTCTGGGCAGAGCCTTTTTCCAGTCGAGGTGTGGTGTCACGGGGTCGCCGTTCTTGTCCTCGGTGATTTTATACGACTCATCTCCGCCATAGGCAGGGTCGGCAAGTCTTTCCCTGAGGATAGAGTCTCTCACCCAGTAAACGAACTGCTTGTATTTGGAGTTGGTCACCTCTGTCTCGTCCATCCAGAATCCATCGACAGAGATTTCCTTCACGGGTGTCTCTTTTCCCCACAGCGTGTCTTGCTGGTCGATACCCATTTTCAGGAATCCTCGTTTCACCATGGTCATTCCGAAAGGTGCCGGTTCCTTGAATGACTTTCCTCCACCCACGCCAACGACCTCACCTCCTCTTCCCGAAGAAGTGGCGGAACTGCTCCCCATGCACCCTGTGAGGGTGACGAGCACGCAAGCGCAAAGGACAACGAAACTATTTCTCATGTTCATATTCTTACAAAATTCTCACACTTTTATGTTTGTTCTTTCCTTTCTTTACGAGATTGATGTCGGTCTGGTAGTTGACGAAGAGTTCATGGCTTCCGTTTCCTATGCTGAGGCCATTGGTATAGAACTCATAACTGTATCCCACGTGTATGCCGTGGAAACTGCCGCCAATCATTGCCGTGACCGAGTTGGTGGGACTGTATCCCACACCGAGATACATGTGTTTGTTCTCGTGTGTATATACCAGCCGTGCCGTCACGTCGCCCCTGTAGGCCACGCCATCGGTGCGCACGAGCACACTGGGGTGTATTGATAGAAACGGATTTCTCAGTTTAATATTGTATCCACCTGTCAAATAATAAGTTCGGTCGATTTGCAGTTCATTGGTCTCACCCAGTTCCACGAGTGGTGCGGTGAGGTGCTGCGCCGACAGTCCCACATACCATTTTCCGTGGATGTAGTAGACGCCTGCCCCAAGGTCGATTGCCTGTCCTTTCTGCGACGAAGAGGTGAAGGCAGGGTCGGAATTATCTTGCAGGTCGAGTTTGCTTCCGTCGATATTCTCCATCAGTATGCCTGCCTGTATACCGATGCTGAGGGTTCCTCCTGCCAAGTTCCGTTTGAACGTATATTGTGCGGAGAGCCGTTGATGGGTGAATATACCGATTTGGTCGTTCACCAGTTGGAGTCCCACGCCATGGTATGAATTTCCCAGCATGAAGGGCATGTCGCCACCGAAGTACATCGTACGTGGATTATGCTCGAAACCAGCGAAGTTGAGTGCATAGGCAGCCACGACGTTCAGTTTGGATTCCTTTCCCACCGATGCGGGGTTAAAATACGGTTCCATGCCCCAATAGTGGCTAAAGGGCACATCATACTGCGCTTTTGCCTTGGCACAGGCAATGGCCAGTATCACGAAAAGTATAATTCGACGTGTAGACACGTGATAATAACGATAGAAAGCGGATTTTATTGTGATATATACTCTATTTCCATTTCTTCGGCTTGTGGCATCATAGATGTCGGCAAAGTTACAAAAAAAATGGGAACTATATACCTGTAGCCCCTAATTATTTATCTAATATCAAGCCCTCTATATCAATATTTCCCCTTTTCGTCTTTGTTCTTCCAACAAATCCATTGATAAAATATTGACATACATTCCAAAGCAAATGTCGATGATTTTGACTACTTTTTTTTCTTGAAATCATTCTTTTTGCTTAGTTTTTTGTATCTTTGCCACAAAATAAAGCATCTGTAGAGTTATCTCTGCTGAGATACGCCAACCGAACGGTTAGTCACGGTGGTCCAGATTGGATGCGAATTGATTATCAATTAAAACTAACTATTTATGCACAATTCTTTTATGCCTGCAGAAGTAAGGCTTGAGGTATCGGATGATGCACCGCTGGGAGGTGCTATTGTGTTTTCAACAGACGTCAATGTGGTGAGGCTGCACCAGATAAAGTTGTTGAATTTGTTCTTACAATTCATCGTGACATTTTGGCAAAGAATGTTTCTCATGCAGAAAATCGACAAAAGCGTTTCATGGCTAAATGGCAACCAGGTTGAACATATCAGCAACCTAACGATTCTTCCACAGCATGGGATTTACATTTCTTCATCAGGAAAGCGATTGAAGGAAAACAGTATACGGTTGGAAATAGCAGGAGCAAGCAGAATGCTGTTGACCAAAATAGGAAAAACCATTCTGCAAAACTTCTATCAACAATCGGTAATGGTTATATGCTATGATGAGGGTGTGAAGTTCCATATTCATCGATAGATGAAAAAACCGGTTCTATCTGCCAATATGTCGAAAATGGAATCAATAGGTCATAACGAATCAGCGAGACAAACACGGTTGTGTGTCCGTCTCGCTGATTATTGATACTTTGGCTCTAAAATGCGCCTTAATATTCATCCTCGTTGAAAACTTTATTTCATACGCTTTTTTATTGACCATCAGCCATTTGCGCCATAATTAACTATTTTTATCCAAACAAACCGAACCATCAGAGGCGATGTAAGACGATTCTTTGGCGAACTAGACAAACAAACTACATGCATAACAATAAGTCATTTTGGTAGGAATCTTCCGAGGTGGTTGGCTATCCCCTGGATAGTTATTCTTCATTTACTTATGGTATTTCTTGCGATAGCTGTTTGGGGTCATGCCCGAGTGCTGTTTAAAGTACTTGCCGAAGAAAGAGGTGTTGGGGAAGTTCATGGTCTGGGAAATCTGCTTGATGCTGTCTGTGGAGTAGCGCAGGCGGCGCTCTATCTCCTTTATGGTCACCACTTTAATAACGTCTGTGGGGGTGCGGCCAAGGGTGTTGCGAACAAGTGTGGAAAGGTACTTGGGTGTGATGTTCAGGCGGTCTGCATAGTATTCAACGAGACGATTGCGCCCACAGTCTTCGTTGACCATCCAGACGAACTTCTCCACCAGTCGGTCGCCG
>JAEEGG010021899.1_pt1 | contig 12646 bp, 5 predicted proteins | sample 9134161 | NCBI WGS metagenome assembly JAEEGG01 (sample SAMN16246543, study PRJNA631951) | gut metagenome | biome: gut microbiome; feature: rumen; material: CR-attached | host: Bos | place: Iran: Karaj | collected 2018-10
AGCAAGAAAGCCACGATGACTACGAGTATCGCGCTATATATAATAATGTACGCGTTAGAGTTTGTATTCAGTTTCATTTGGTACCTCCTCTCTTTAAACGTTTCGAGATATTGCGCTCAACGATGAAGTGATCAATCGTCGGAGCAAACATATTACCAAAGAAGATGGCAAGCATCATACCCTCAGGATAGCCGGCATTCATCACACGAATGATGATGGCCATTGCACCAATCAGGAAACCGTAGATGTACTGACCGGTAGTGGTGCGGCATGAGGTGACAGGGTCGGTAGCCATAAACACAGCACCGAAAGCGAAGCCACCCATGACGAAGTGGTGCCACCAAGTCATGCCCTGACCAGTCTGCTCGAACAGCAGGGCAAAGGCGATACCGCCAACGAACACGCTAATCATAGTGCGCCAAGAAGCGATGCCCGTCCACAGCAGGATGAAAGCGCCAATGGCAATGGCGATGAGCGATGTTTCACCGATAGAACCAGGGATGAATCCGAGGGCCATATCGAGGATAGAAGCATCAGGCGTGATGTTCTGTGCCAGCTGACCAAGTGGTGTAGCAGCGGTGAATCCATCAGGCAGGTCGTTACCCAGACCGAAGATGGAATTCTGAGCCACCCAAATGGTGTCACCCGTCATCTTCGAAGGATAAGCGAAGAACAGGAACATGCGGGCTGCAACAGCAGGGTTAAAGATGTTCATACCTGTACCACCGAATATCTCCTTACAGAAGATGACTGAGAATGCGCAGGCCAGCGCCAGCATCCACAGCGGGCAGCCGATAGGAATAATCAGCGGGATGATAATACCAGAGACGAGGTAACCCTCCTGGATTTCCTCACCCTTCCACTGTGCCCAGGCAAACTCGATGCCCAGACCAACGATGTAGCTCACCAGAATCTTTGGCAGCACAGCCAGGAAGCCGTAGATGAAGATCTCCAAGAACGATGCGCTGGCCAGTGTGCCGGCAGCAGCATAGTTCTGATAGCCGATGTTGTACATACCAAACAGCATGGCGGGCATCAGGGCGATCACCACCATACTCATAATGCGCTTCGAGTCGATGGCATCGTGAATGTTCACGCCACCAGCCTTCGCCGTGTCATTAGGCACATAGAGGAAGGTCTCAAAGCCGTCGAACACCGAGCGGAAGGCATGAAGTTTGCCACCCTCTTCGAAGTTCGGCTTGATTTTATTGAGATAATTTCTTAAAAAGCTCATAGTCTTATGCGTTTTCTTTACGTAAAATGTTCAGGCCTTCACGCACAATGCGCTGCAACTCAAGTTTAGAAGAATCCACGAATTCTGCAAGAGCAAAGTCCTCGGGAGCAACCTCGTAGATGCCCAGCGCCTCCTGACGGTCTATATCGCCAGAGATGATGGCCTTGATGAGGTATTCACCATAAATATCCATCGGCAGCACCTTGTCGTACTCGCCGCTCATAATCATGTGACGCTCGCCACCCTTCACACGGGCATCGAGTGCATAGCTCTTCTTGCCGCACAACCAAGAGAAATAGCTGCGGTTAACAGAGAACTGCTTGAAGCGCGGCAGAATCCAACCCAGCATCTCGTCAGCATCGTTACCCTCGGGAATAACGGTGATCTCAGAGGTGTGAGCACCCAGGAAGCCATCCTTGGTAGTAGGACGGCCTGTCAGCACGTTACCATTAATGATACGAACGCTCTTTGAAGCGTCGTAGCTGTTGCTTAAGAGCGTTGATAATTCCTCGCCCACCAGCATATCCACATAAGCAGGATTGTTAATCTCGCTTCCGCAGAGCGCTACGCGACGGGTCAGATTCACTTTGCCCGTATTGAACAAACGGCCGATAAACAGCACCACAGTAGGATCACCGACAGTCCAAACAACTTCGCCCTTGTTGACTGGATCGATGTTGTTCACCTGAACACCAACGTTGCCAGCAGGGCACTTGCCGTCGAACACCGTTACCTCGACATCCTTGTAATTCTCGAAGCTGGAATGAACGCCACAACCCAGATATGTCTTGGCAATCTTCGAGAGAGCCGTCAGACCAGTCTGGAAGTCAGCCTCCTGACCCTTCACCTCGAAATCGAAATTGCCAGCCAGCGGTTTGTCACGCAATGCTGAAACAAAGATAGCCTTTGGCATTACCGAAGGATTAGTAGAAATAGCATAAGGCAACTGGTCGATATAACCAAAGAGACCAGCTTCGAGCAATGCATCGATTACCTGTTTGCCATCCATCTTGGCCACATCCTTCAGACCATAGTTTACATACTGCTGTCCTGCATCAGCCTGTACCTTTACATAGAGCACTTTCCTTCGTTCGCCACGCGCCACCTCGCAGACCTTTCCGCTGACGGGTGAGGCAAACTTCACTTCGGGATATTGCTTGTTAATGAACAAGGCATCCCCGGCTTTGACAACATCACCCTCCTTGACAACGACTTTCGGAGTCACTCCCTCGAAGTCATCTGGAACAAGTGCATACTTGCCGTTTGACTTCAATTGGATGAGTTTCTCCTCAGCTTTTCCTTGAAGGTGAATGTCCAAGCCTTTGTGTAACTTGATTACATTTGCCATGGGATAATATAAATGAATATTTTGAATAGTTATCTGCTAAGCTTTCTCTAAGAATGGTGCAAAATTACTAAAAAATTAGCATATCCAGCATAAAAAATCGTCGAAATATTCCGTCATAACAACTTTTTGATGTAATTTTGTAGCCAAGAACCAGCAGAATGAAATTTTTGCTATCTCTATTTGCCAGTTTTGAAGATACTAAAGCACATATTAAACTTGGTAATATGGTCCATTCTTGGACTATATCTACTCATTACGCTCACTTTCAGCATCCCTGTCGTACAGGAATATCTGGGACAGCGAGCAGCAAATGTGCTATCAGAAAAATTAGGTACCAGCGTAACCATTGGACGTCTGAAATACGGACTACTGAGCCATTTGACGCTCTATCAGGTCAATATCAAAGACCAGCGAGGTGCCGACATGCTCACGGCGGGCCGCATCTCAGCCCACCTTGACGTATTGCCACTTGCCGACGGAAAAATATCCATCTCTACTGCTCAATTGTTTGGTGCCCACGCCAAGTTATACCAGCGCGATTCTTTGTCAAAGCCCAATTTCCAGTTTGTGCTTGACTCATTAGCCTCAAAAGACACCACCAGCACTTCCGCCCCACTCGATCTGCGCATCAACTCACTGATTATCCGACATTCCACCGCCAGTTTTGATCGGTTCGATCTTCCCAAGACCGCAGGAGTACTGAACCCCAACCACATAAAAATCACTGATATCAGTTCACAAATCATCCTCAAGGCACTCTCTGAGGACTCACTGAACATTAATATCAAGCGACTGTCGTTCAAGGAACAATCGGGACTGAACGTCAAACGACTGAGCATGCACTTTGAAGGAGGCAAGAACAGCAGTCATCTGACCGATTTCGAGTTGCGCATGCCTGGTACCAATATCAAGTTGGGGAACATAGAGGCCTTCTATCGCTTTCGTGGTGATCATTTTGTAACACCATCGCTACACTATTCGGGCAGCGTACAGCCCTCAACCATCACGCTCTCCGACCTGGCATGCCTGCTACCGTCGCTGAACACGTTCCAAAGCACATTGTCACTGTCATGCAACTTCAACGGCGAAGGAGAAACACTGAACGTTCCCATGCTGGCTATCGGCTCTACGACAGGCGATATCAGTATCAATATCGGTGGATGGGTCAAGAACCTACGCAACACTCAACCTGCATGGAATGCCGATATTCGTGATCTGGCACTTTCTGCAAAAACCGTCAGTTTCATCTCAGAGAATCTGCAAGGCCAGCGCATTCAGGTGCCTCAAGAATTAGTCCGCATGGGCAATATCCATCTGAGAGGCCACGCACAGGGCAATGGCGTCAGTAGCATTGAGACCAGCAACCAGCTACAAACCGATGCTGGTAGCGTCAACATGAACATGAGTATAGACGAAAAGCGCCATTTCAACGGACATATCAACACCAAGGACTTCAATCTGCAAAAAATACTTGACGACGAGCAGTTCGGTATTCTTTCCACAGACATTGGTCTCAGCGGCCAATTGCCCAGTGATCAGCCACTCATTGTCAAGGCCGACGGCATTGTTCACCAATTCGATTTCAAGGGCTACAACTACCACCATATCAACATCAATGGACTCTATAGCCCCACCGATATCCACGGTCATGCCAGCATCGACGATGCCAACATCGGCATTGTAATAGACGGCAGCGTCTTGAAAACAGGCAAACAGCACAACGTCAAATTAGAGGCTACCTTTGCCAACCTTTCTCCCAAGGCCATCAATCTCTCCGACATGTGGGGCGAAGCACGCTTCTATGGCGACGTCAAAGCTAATTTCCTTGCCAGCAACCTTAACGACGCCGTCGGCACCGTTGACATCAACGATTTCTCCATGCAGGGACACAATGCGGAGTATAATTTGGATGAGCTACACATAGAATCGGGCTACAATGGTAATATGCACTTTATTACCATGACCAGCGACTTTGGCGAAGCCGCTATTCGCGGTAATTTCGACTACGAGACCCTGCCGCAGAGCTTCACCAATTTCTTCGCAACCCGCATGCCCACTATCTCAGGACATTCTGCGCCTAGCGCCAGCGCACACAACAATTTCTCCATCCAGGCCACTATCCGCAAGTCCGACTGGATAGAGCACCTGCTCCGAACGCCCTTCCACCTCACCCAACCGCTAACGCTGCAGGGCGGTCTCAACGACGAGCGCCAACAGATTTATGTGGAATGCGACATTCCTCAGTTCTATTACGACCAGAGCCGCTATGACAATGGCCATATCAACATTCTCTCGCCCATCAACACGCTACAATACGAAGTCAGCGTAACTAAACATTCAGAAGAAGGCAACGGTCTCGACCTACAGGTGATGGGTAGCGTCCACAAAGACCAACTGGCAGCAACTCTTCAATGGAACGACCAGTCCGAAGAAGAAACCAGCGGACGCATCACGACAATGACCCGCTTCGAGGATGCCTTCGACGGCACACAAGCGGCCATCGTCAAGATAGCGCATTCACAAATGAGCATCAAGGACACTCCCTGGGAAGTTCTTCCTGCAACCATCATCTACTCCAATAAGAAAGTCAATATTGTCGATTTCACCGTCAGCAACGACCAGCAATACCTCAAACTCAACGGTACGGTATCAGAGAATCCTCACGATTCCATCACAGTCAACATGCGCGACATTGACATTTCCTACATCCTCGACCTGGTCGGTTTCGACGCAGTCAGTTTCAGTGGCAAGGCAACTGGTGGAGGTGTGTTGCGAGGTGTTCTCGGAGAGTTGGAAGCCGATGCCAAGCTGCTTGTCAAGGGCTTCGAGTTTGAGCATGGCAGAATGGGAACTTTGGATGCAAACGTCAACTGGAACAAAGAGAAGGAACAGATTGATATTAAAGCAATTGCTGACGATGGTGCCGAGTCGAAAACTTTCATCGACGGCTATGTCTCCCCCAAGCTCAACCAAATAGACTTGGACATCAGCGCTAAAGGCACCAGACTCGACTTTGCCCAATCGTTCACCTCTACTTTCCTTGACCATATCGACGGCAATGCCAATGGTGCCATTAAGTTGGCAGGCCCACTCAATGCCATGAACCTTTATGGTTACTTGGTACTGAATGGCAAGGCTCACGTGAGCGTTCTTAACTGTACTTATGAGTTGCGTAACGACTCTCTGGAACTCACCAAGAACGAGATTAAGTTCAAGAACTGCCGTCTCTACGACACCTATGGCAACGAGGGTATAATGACTGGAGGCATTCATCACAACGACCTCACCGACCTCACCTATGACATCTTCCTTAATGCGAAGAACCTGCTGTCCTACGACTTCAAGAGTTTCGGCGACGCTTCTTTCTATGGTACTGTCTTTGCTGACGGCAATGTCGCTATCTACGGCAGAGAGAACAGCCTGCTCATTGAGGCCGACGTTACCCCAAAGAGAGGCACCGAATTTGTATATAATGCCGCCAACTCTAATGCCATTACCGACCAGGAATTCATTGTGTGGAGTTCGAAAGACGATTCCCCCAAATCCAAATATCAATCTACAGCCCTCGATTCAGACGCATCGTCAGACTATATTGACATTTCACACAACGATTTGCGCACAGACATCAATATGCGCCTGAAGATTAATGCCACTCCCGATGCAACCATACGACTGCTGATGGACGAAAATACCAACGACTACATCACCTTACGAGGCACTGGCGACCTGCAAACCACCTTCTACAACAAGGGTAGCTTCAATATGTTTGGCACCTACCGCATCAGCGAGGGCACCTATGGCATCACTATCCAGAACATTATCAAGAAGAATTTCATCTTTAAAGGAGGCGGAACCATTACCTTTGGCGGTGACCCCTACGATGCACGACTGAATATGCAGGCCCAGCACACTGTCAACGGCGTATCACTCTCCGACCTGAATGTCGGAAAGAGCTTCGCCAACACCGTGCGCGTCAACTGTCTAATGGATATCAGTGGCCAGCCAAGTGCCCCGATTATCGAGTTCGACCTCGATATTCCCAACGTCAACTCCGACGAAAAACAAATGCTGCGTTCCATTATCAACAGCGAGGAGGAAATGAACCAGCAGGTTCTCTATCTGCTGGCTGTAGGACGTTTCTATCCGCAAGGTGCCAACAATGCCAACGACGAAGAAACGGGAGGAAAGAGCAAGACTTCACTGGCTATGCAGAGTTTGTTGTCTGGCACCCTCAGTAGTCAGCTCAACGACATGCTCAACCGCGTCATCAAGAGCAATAACTGGAGTTTTGGTGCCAATATCTCTACAGGTGACGAGGGCTGGGACAACGCCGAGTATGAAGGCATCGTCAATGGTCGTCTGCTCAACAACCGTCTGCTTATCAACGGTCAGTTTGGCTATCGTGACGGCTCCAACGCCACGTCCAAAAACGCAGCTGCCGCTGCCAATTCATCGTTCATTGGCGACTTCGACATTCGCTACCTCTTGCTTCCCAATGGAAATCTGGCCGTCAAGGTGTACAACCAGACTAACGACCGCTATTTTACCAAGTCGTCGCTGAACACCCAAGGCATTGGTATCATCATGCAAAAAGAGTTCAATGGACTAGGCGAACTGCTTTCAACCAAGAAAAAGAAGAGTAAGAAAGTTAAAAAACTATAAATCTGCAATAACTCTCAACTCTTAACCCTTAACTATCAACTATTCTTCGTACCTTTGCATCCGCTTTTTGCCCAAAAGGGCGAGTAGGTGCCGGGACAGGCGCTGGTACCTATCATTATTAACCCTTTAAAACACGGTCTGGTAAACGTCTGTTCAGACCTCGCCCCATCGAGAGATCGGGCACACTTTATTTATTATTATGTCACAATTAACAAAGAACGTCCAGCCATTACAGGACTTCGACTGGGATCAGTTTGAGAATGGCACTGCCGCTAACGTCAGCAAGGAAGAGCTCGACAAGGCTTACGACGAGACCCTTAACAAGGTCAGCGAGCACCAGGTAGTTGACGGTACCGTTATCAGCGTCGACAAGAAAGAAGTCGTTGTTAACATCGGCTACAAGAGCGATGGTATCATCCCCGCCAGCGAGTTCCGCTACAACCCCGAGCTGAAGGCCGGTGACACCGTTGAGGTGTATGTAGAGAACGCCGAGGATAAGAAAGGTCAGCTGGTACTCAGTCACAAGAAAGCCCGCATGTCTAAGAGCTGGGAGCGTGTCAACGCTGCTCTGGAGGCTCAGGAGATTATTCAGGGTTACATCAAGTGCCGCACTAAGGGCGGTATGATCGTTGATGTATTTGGCATCGAGGCCTTCCTGCCCGGTAGCCAGATCGACGTTCACCCCATACGCGACTACGACCAGTTCGTAGGCAAGACTATGGAGTTCAAGATTGTCAAGATCAATCAGGAGTTCCGCAATGTAGTAGTTTCTCACAAGGCACTCATCGAGGCTGAGCTCGAGGCCCAGAAACAGGAGATTATCGGCAAGCTGGAGAAGGGTCAGATCCTGGAGGGTGTTGTTAAGAATATCACCAGCTACGGCGTATTCGTAGACCTGGGTGGTGTTGACGGACTGATTCACATCACTGACCTGTCTTGGGGCCGTGTTGACGATCCCCACAAGGTTGTTGAGCTCGACCAGAAGATCAACGTTGTTATCCTCGACTTCGATGAGGAGAAGCGTCGTATCGCTCTCGGTCTGAAGCAGCTCACTCCTCATCCTTGGGATGCTCTGGATGCTGACCTCAAGGTTGGCGACCATGTGAAGGGTAAGGTTGTCGTTATCGCTGACTACGGTGCATTCGTTGAGATTCAGCCTGGTGTTGAGGGTCTGATTCACGTCAGTGAGATGTCTTGGAGCCAGCACCTGCGCAGCGCTCAGGAGTTCCTGAAGGTTGGCGACGAGATTGAGGCAGTCATCCTGACTCTCGACCGCGACGAGCGCAAGATGTCTCTCGGCATCAAGCAGATGAAGGAAGATCCCTGGGAGGCTATCGAGGTTAAGTATCCTGTTGGCAGCAAGCACACCGCTAAGGTTCGCAACTTCACCAACTTTGGTGTATTTGTTGAGCTCGAGGAGGGTGTTGACGGTCTGATCCACATCAGCGACCTCTCTTGGACCAAGAAGGTTAAGCATCCTTCTGAGTTCACTCAGGTTGGCGCTCAGATTGACGTTGTCGTTCTTGACATCGACAAGGAGAACCGTCGTCTCAGCCTTGGCCACAAGCAGCTCGAGGAGAATCCTTGGGATGTCTTCGAGGAGCAGTATACCGTTGGTTCTATCCACGAGGGTAAGATCACCGAGCTCCTGGAGAAGGGTGCCGTTGTTTCTCTCGCTGAGAACGTTGAGGGCTTCGCTACTCCTAAGCACCTGCAGAAGGAGGACGGTTCACAGGCTCAGGCCGGTGAGGTTCTGCCCTTCAAGGTTATCGAGTTCAACAAGGATTCTAAGCGCATCATCCTCTCTCACAGCCGCACTTTCGAGGATCCCGCTCGTGAGGAGAAGAAGGCCGCTGCCAAGAAGACTCGTGCTCCGAAGGCAGATGCTCCGAAGATTGAGAATGTTGCAGCCAGCACCACACTTGGTGACATCGACGTACTGGCTCAGCTGAAGGCTCAGATGGAGAAAGGCGAGTAATTTTCGCATATATATTTATGTAGGGAAGGCATCAAGTGTCTTCCCTACATTTTTTTATAAGAAAAATGAGAAATCCTTTTGATATTTCTCAATTTCTTTGTACCTTTGCAGCCCAGAATACATCCAACAACAGCAAACGATATATGACAAAAAAACTCAAAAAGGTGCTGGTATTAGGTTCTGGCGCTTTGAAAATCGGACAAGCTGGTGAGTTTGACTATTCTGGCTCCCAGGCCCTTAAAGCACTTCGTGAAGAGGGCATTTCCTCAGTTTTGGTAAATCCCAACATCGCTACCATTCAGACTTCTGAAGGTATTGCCGACAAGGTGTATTTCCAACCCGTTACCACTCATTTTGTTACAGAGATTATCAAGAAGGAACGCCCCGACGGCATTCTCTTGGCTTTTGGTGGTCAGACTGCTCTGAACTGCGGTACTGAGCTTTACCAGAAGGGTATCCTGAAGGAGTATGGTGTCGAGGTACTGGGAACCAGCGTCGAAGCCATCATGAACACCGAAGACCGCGACCTCTTCGTTAAGAAGCTTGACGAGATTGCGCTGAAGACTCCCGTAAGCCACGCCGTAGAGAACATGGAAGACGCCTTGAAGGCCGCCCACGAGATTGGCTTCCCCATCATGATCCGTTCAGCCTATGCGCTGGGTGGACTGGGTTCAGGTATCTGTCCTGACGAGAAAGCTTTCAAGGAACTGGCTGAGAGCGCCTTCACCTTTGCTCCTCAGATTCTCGTCGAGGAGTCACTGAAGGGCTGGAAGGAGATTGAGTTCGAGTGCATCCGCGATGCCAATGACCACTGCTTCACCGTAGCTTCTATGGAGAACTTCGATCCTCTGGGCATCCACACCGGTGAGTCTATCGTTGTCGCTCCTACCTGTTCGCTCAAGGAAGAGCAGGTGAAGATGCTGCAGGACATCACCATCAAGTGTGTTCGCCACCTGGGCATCGTCGGTGAGTGCAACATCCAGTTTGCTTTCAATGCCGAGACCAACGACTATCGTATCATCGAGATCAACGCTCGTCTGAGCCGTTCTTCTGCGCTGGCTTCCAAGGCTACCGGCTATCCCCTCGCCTTCGTTGCTGCCAAGATTGCGCTGGGCTACACTCTCGACCAGATTGGTGAGATGGGTACCACCAGCTCGGCTTATGTTGCTCCGTCGCTGGACTACATGATTTGTAAGATTCCTCGTTGGGACCTCACCAAGTTTGCCGGTGTCAGCCGTCAGATTGGTTCTAGCATGAAGTCTGTTGGTGAGATTATGTCTATCGGTCGCTCTTTCGAGGAGATGATTCAGAAGGGTCTCCGCATGATTGGTCAGGGCATGCACGGTTTCGTGGGCAACGACCACACCAAGTTCGACAACTTGGACGACGCCCTGGCAAACCCCACTGACCTGCGCATCTTTGCTATCGCACAGGCTTTGGAGGATGGCTACACCGTTGAGCGTATCGAGGAGCTTACCAAGATTGACGTCTGGTTCCTGGAGCGCCTGAAGCATATTGTCGACCTGAAGCACGAGTTGCAGAAATATAATAAGTTGGAGGAACTCCCTGACGAGTTGCTGCTTGAGGTGAAGCAGTGTGGCTTCTCTGACTTCCAGATTGCCCGCTTCGTCCTGAAGACCAAGTCTACCAATATGGAGAAGGAGAACCTGCAGGTGCGCGACTATCGTAAGCAGAAGGGTATCATGCCTTCTGTCAAGCGTATTCCTACCGTTGCCAGCGAGCATCCTGAGCTCACCAACTACCTCTACTTCACCTACACCCATACCCCTGCCTTCGCACAGTCCGACGGCAAGGTTTACACGCCAGCCCATGACATCAACTATTACAAGAACGAAAAGTCTGTAGTTGTCTTAGGTTCAGGTGCTTATCGTATCGGTTCTTCGGTAGAGTTTGACTGGTGCTCTGTCAATGCTATCAACACCGCTCGCAAGCTGGGCTACAAGTCCATCATGATTAACTACAACCCCGAGACCGTGTCTACCGATTACGACATGTGCGACCGTCTGTACTTCGACGAGCTCTCTTTGGAGCGCGTTCTCGACGTCATGGACCTCGAACAACCTCGTGGTGTCATTGTCTCTGTGGGTGGTCAGATACCTAACAACCTTGCCATGAAGCTGCACCGTCAGGGTGTTCCCGTGCTAGGTACCAGTCCTGTCGACATCGACCGTGCTGAGAACCGCGATAAGTTCTCTGCTATGCTCGACAAGCTGGGCATCGACCAGCCCGCATGGCGTGCCTTGACCTCTTTCGAGGATGTTAAGCAGTTTGTCGACGAGGTGGGTTATCCCGTCCTCGTTCGTCCCAGCTACGTGCTGTCTGGTGCTGCCATGAATGTCTGCTACGACGACGAGGAACTGCACCGCTTCCTCAATATGGCTACCGAGGTCAGCAAGGAGTTCCCCGTGGTTATCTCGAAGTTCATGACCGAGACCAAGGAGATTGAGTTCGATGCCGTTGCCGACAAGGGCGAGGTTGTCGAGTACGCCATCTCCGAGCACGTAGAGTATGCCGGTGTGCACTCTGGCGACGCCACCATGGTGTTCCCCGCTCAGCACATCTACTTCTCTACCATCCGTCAGATCAAGAAGATTGCCCGCAAGATTGCCGCTGAGCTCAACATCAGCGGACCGTTCAATATCCAGTTCCTGGCTAAGAACCGCGAGGTGAAGGTCATCGAGTGCAACCTGCGTGCATCTCGTTCGTTCCCCTTCGTCAGCAAGATTCTGAAGCGCAACTTCATCGAGACAGCCACAAAGATCATGCTCGACGCCCCCTACTCTCGTCCCGACTCGTCAGAGTTCGACATCGACCGCATCGGCGTCAAGGCCTCTCAGTTCTCGTTTGCCCGTCTGCAGAATGCTGACCCCGTTCTGGGTGTTGACATGAGCTCTACCGGTGAGGTAGGCTGTCTGGGTGACGACCTCAACGAGGCCATGCTCAACTCGCTGATTGCTACTGGTTACCGCCTGCCCAAGGAGGGTGCCAACATCCTGATTTCTTCAGGTGGTGCCAAGGGTAAGGTCAGCCTGCTGGAGCCTGCACAGAATCTGGTTAAGAAGGGCTACAAGGTCTTCGCTACCGGCGGTACCGCTAAGTTCTTCAACGACAATGGCGTAGCAGCTACCGCAGTTGCTTGGCCCGACGAGGAAGGTCAGAACAACGTCATGGACATGATTGCTGCCCACCAGTTCGACCTCATCATTAACGTGCCGAAGAACCACACCAAGCGCGAGCTCACCAACGGCTACCGCATCCGTCGTGGTGCCATCGACCACAACATCCCATTGATGACCAACGTTCGTCTGGCCAAAGCCTTCATCGAGGCCTTCACAGCCCTCAAGGAGGATGACATCAAGATCAAGAGCTGGCAGGAATACAACGCCTAACCGTTGACCCTCCA
>JAEEGG010021900.1_pt1 | contig 12645 bp, 7 predicted proteins | sample 9134161 | NCBI WGS metagenome assembly JAEEGG01 (sample SAMN16246543, study PRJNA631951) | gut metagenome | biome: gut microbiome; feature: rumen; material: CR-attached | host: Bos | place: Iran: Karaj | collected 2018-10
CATAGTCGACCCAGAGACCACCCATGGTGTAGTGGATAGCCGGGAAGATGCGCATCGGGACCTTGTACGGGTCTTCGTCTGTGATCTTTTCGTACATCTGGAAGAGGTTGCCGTACTTGGCAGAGACACCTGCAACGCCCATACGCTGGATAGCGTCGGCGAAGTCGAGGTACACAGCCTGCTTGGTGTTACCCACGCCGAGACCTGCGTCGCAGACCTGCTTGGCGTTACGGGATGCCACGTCACGCGGGACGAGGTTACCGAAGCTCGGGTACTTTTCTTCGAGGTAGTAGTAACGTTCTTCTTCCGGGATCTGGTCCGGAGAACGGGTGTCGCCAGCCTTGCGCGGAACCCAAATACGACCGTCGTTACGGAGGGATTCACTCATCAAGGTGAGCTTGGACTGAAGGTCGCCATGGCGCGGAATGCAGGTCGGGTGGATCTGCGTGTAGCACGGGTTTGCAAAGAGAGCGCCGCGCTTATAAGCACGGAATGCAGCCGTGACGTTGGAGCCCTGAGCGTTCGTGGAGAGGTAGTAGACGTTACCATAACCACCAGTGCAAAGGCAGACAGCGTCTGCAACGTGGCTTTCGAGTTCGCCAGTGATGAGGTTACGGACGATGATACCGCGAGCCTTGCCGTCAATCACGACGAGGTCCATCATTTCGCGACGCGGGAACATCTTGACCTTACCGGCAGCAACCTGGCGCATGAGAGCCTGGTAGGCACCGAGCAAGAGCTGCTGACCCGTCTGGCCACGGGCGTAGAACGTACGGGAAACCTGCGTACCACCGAAAGAGCGGTTGTCCAAAAGTCCACCGTATTCACGACCGAACGGAACACCCTGAGCGACGCACTGGTCGATGATGAGGTTCGAGTTTTCGGCCAAGCGGTGCACGTTGGCTTCGCGAGCACGGAAGTCACCGCCCTTCACGGTATCATAGAACAAACGATAAACGGAGTCGCCGTCGTTCTTGTAGTTCTTGGCAGCGTTGATACCGCCCTGAGCAGCGATAGAGTGAGCACGACGAGGGCTATCCTGGATGCAGAAAGACTTGACGTTGTATCCAAGTTCAGCAAGAGAAGCGGCAGCGGATGCACCGGCAAGGCCAGTACCCACCACAATCACGGTAAACTTACGCTTGTTAGCGGGGTTCACAAGCTTGAGTTCAAACTTGTGCTTGGTCCACTTTTCTTCGATAGAACCACCAGGAATTTTAGAATCAAGAATCATTAGTGGTCTCCTTACTTTTCAATGTTGAGAGAAACTTGAACTTCGCCAATGGACGGGATGACGAAAGAAGCCTTCTTTTCGGCGTCCATCTTGGCCTTCTGCTGTTCGTACTGCGGCTGGAGGGCGCGGGACTTTTCAATCAAAGCCTGCGTTTCGGGCTGACCGCTGAGGTAGAATGCGGCAACGGCGGTGATGCCAAAGCCGAGAGCGACAACGACGCTATAGACGATGCCGGCGATGTCGATAATCGGAGTCCACTTCTGGTGGGCGATACCCATGGTCTGGAACGCAGAAGAAATGGCATGGAACAGATGAACGCCGATGACGAACATGCTGATAACATAGAAAGCAGCCCAACCCGGATTCGAGAACATTTGGATAGTGGTGAGCCACATGTCGCGGACGATTTCGCCCTTGTCGTTCATGTAGAGGTAGTGTTCGCCGAACTTGAGCATCATGAGGTGCTGGACGAGGAAGCCGAGCACAAAGAGGCCGGACCAAATCATCGTGAAGGTGGCAAAAGTCTTCTTGCCCTTGCGAGCGTTGACTTCGTAACCCACGTTACCGCGAGCCTTCTTGTTTTCAATCTTGAGCGTCACGGCAAGGAAAATGTGGAGAGCAAAAGCAGCCACCAGCACAAGTTCCACAAGATAAATCATCTTCACCGGGAAGTGAAGCGGGTTGAAACCCGTCAGGAATTCGGTGTAAGCGTTGTAGGACGCCTGGGCCGAAGCCTGATCGAAATTCAACAACTGGAAGTTGCCGCACATGTGACCGAAGATGAACAAGGCGAGGAAAGCGCCCGTGCATCCCATAATCTGCTTCTTACCGATGGAAGAAGTAAGATACGTGATGATCCATTTCATTTGAGTCTGTCTCCTTAGAGAGGGATTTTATTGTTTTATTGTTAAACTTCTTTTGGACTAGAGAACGCAGCAAGCCTTGAGGCAGGGCATTTCGTAAGCATAGCGTTCGTCTTCCTTGAACCAGAAGTCGAGTTCACGCTTGGCAGATTCAGGACTGTCGGAGCTGTGCACGACGTTTTCGGTCATGGAAGGGGCAAAATCGTAGCGGAGAGTACCGGGTTCCGCCTTAGCCGGATTGGTAGCGCCGTTGATAGCGCGAACCTTTGCAATTGCATTTTCGCCACCGAGAGCGAGCATCACGGACGGGCCCTTGGTCATGTAGGCTTCGAGTTCCGGGAAGAACGGCTTTTCCACGTGTTCGGCGTAGAAACCGCGTGCGTCAGCAGAAGTCATCTGGTGCATCTTCACGGCGCAGACGGAGAGGCCCGCAGCGATGTAACGGTCGATAATGCGCCCGATGAGGCCGGATTTCACGGCATTGGGCTTGATCATTGCAAATGTCATTTCCATAGTAGGTACCTTTTAGTTTAAGATGTGAGAAATATAGATTTTTTACTCTTCCGCTTCGATTTTCTTCATCAAATCGTCGGCAAGTTTTCCACCGCTTTTGATGTTGTTGACCAGCCAATCGACAGATTCGTTGAGTTCGCTCTTCGGATAGAGTTTCTTGAATTCATCAAAGACCTCTAAAGCAAGAGTATCCTTGTGCATGTTCTCAGTCAAGATGAAACCGCGGCTGAACATTGCCTTTTCGGCATCAGGAGAATCAGGCCATGTCTTGTAGAACGCCCTATATTCTCTCTGAGCCTTGTCAAAGTCTTCCTTGTCGCTCAAGATATGCGCAATTTCAAAGGTCGCCTTGCGGGCAACGGAATCGATATCCACGTAGCGGTCGCGAATGCCAGTCCAAGCGACATAAGCCTTTTCAACGCTCTTGGCCTTCGTATAGAGGGAATCCGCCGAAGCCATGGCGACATCCACAGACCATTCCTGCGGCAACAATGTAATGTTGTCTGCAAACAATTCCACCTTGGCCTTGCTCCAAGCGAAAACGACTTCCCTATCCCAGCTATCATAGCGGTAACGGGAAACCACAGCTCCGAACACGTTCTTCTTTGCTTGTTCGTAGTCATCCGGCAAATAGTCTTCCAAAGCGTAATAATAAGTCCTCTTCATGAGGTTTTCCGGCACTTCGAACCAGTCATTCAAATCACGACGGGATTCCTCGTAAGTGGCATTCGGATGGGCCGGGTTCCCCATGCGTTCGAAAAGAGCCTTGAGGGAATCTTCGGGAACAGAAGTCTGCTGCAAGAACTTCTGCCTGTAAATCTTGACAATATAATCGACATCACTTTGACGGCACAAGGCCCTGTATTCCCAGGTGTGGTCAAGCCCTATTTCGCGGGCTTCCGAAGCAAACGCCAACTGAAGGGCAAGCGTGCTCACGATCTGCTGATGTGCCTTGCGGGAACGAAGCAGCATCGGATTGTCTTCATACGTAGCAAGGACATCCTTTTCACGAATGGCGGGTTCTCCGTTTTTCGTCACGAGGACATAGGACGAATCCAGTTCGTAATTTGCTGTTGTGGCAAGTTCCTTTTCGATACCTTTGCGAACTCGGTCCAGCGGTTTCTGTTCCGGAGCGACGAACGACTCGCGATAAAACACATGAAAACGACCCGTCGATTCAGAACGGACAACCGGAGAAACAAAGCCATCGGGCTGGTCACCAAATACTTTGAACATGTCCGTCACAAAGCCGATTCCATACGGAAGCGGGTGTCCATAGATGACCTTTCCGACATAACCCTTTGCCTTTTTCGTCTCCTTATTTTCGCTGTACTTTGATGCAGCATTCATGAACATCGGAAGATCGACTTTTTTACCCTTAAAAACTTTCTTTAAGCGCTTGGCAAGAGCAGCGGAGTCCGCAGCTTCAATATGATACACGACATAGCCGAACTCCGTCTTGTAATTATCCTTGTGCTTTTCGTAATATTCCTCTACCGAAGGCATCTGGATTTCGGTTTCCTGGATATTGTACTTTTTCAACAAGGCAGGTCCCGTTTCGCGAACAATCCTTTGGCGATGGTCAGAGATAAATCTTTCCTTGATATTTTCCGTAATTTCGACTTCTTCAGACAGCTTGGACATATCCCTATGCTGGAACGCATATGATTTAAGGGAATCCTGGTTCGCTTCGAGGAACTTCGCTTCTGCCACCTTGTCACGCACATTCATGTAGGTAAGAGAATCGTTAAAAAGCTCACGATGCTTGTTATAGTAGAAAGCAAGTTCGTCATCGCTGTACATCAGCCTATCCATGGAGTAGAGGCGCTGATAAACAAACGTGAGCAAATAATTCTCGACAAATTGGTTATGGAGGGCTAGCTGTTCCTTGAATTCGGGATGTTTCTCAAGAGCAACTGTATAAAGTGCCTTGCGGCTAAAAAGGGATCCCGAGGCCTTTCTCATCTGTTCCGTATTGGGAACGATATTCCCCACACGCATAATGAAGGCGTAATCTTCCTTGTAAATGGGTTCGCCATTGACTTTTGCAACAATGGATTCCTTGTCACCAATGGAATTACACCCGGCAAAAAACAGGGCACAGGCAGAAACAATCGCAAGCAAAGCGTTTTTCATAAAGTCCTCATGGATATGTGAGCGAGAATATAAAAAAATAAAACACAAACATTATCTATATTATAGCCACTTGAAAACTTTATTGACCATTTTCGCGATCAAAGCCGCCATAACGACGGCAATTGTAGGCGCCGTAGCTGTCGGCGTCTGGTATGGTCATTTTGCTATCGAAGAACTTCTATCGACACCGCACACGTTCGGCGATGTGACAATCACCCCGTACGGGCATCACCAGAACAACCTACTCGACCACTACTACGATTCCATCCTGGTCCAAAAAGGTCCCTCCACCTACATGATTCGCGGTCCGCACCTGGACATCACGATATTGAGCGAAAACCCCGGAGTCGTTCTCGAAGTCAAGGAAATTTCAGCAAACCAGGTGGTGGATACGACAGCGGCCGCAACAAAGGCCCCCAAGGACTCCTCGAAAGCGCTCGGAGCCATTGAATTTCCGGACAATCTGCGCCTACCGCTCCCCGTAAAGGTCAACATCGGGAAGCTCGACTTTACGATGGGTGATATGGGCTGGAGCGCAGAAAACATCAATGCGCAAAACATCGGTCAAAGAAAAGTCGCACTCAGCGCCGACCACATCGCGGGTACGTTCGTCAAGGATACCGCAGCACTGCGAATCGAGGCGGACTTTACCGACAAGAACGTCCTCATCAACGGGAATATCAAAACCAAGAACGACAACATCACCATCAGCGCAAGCGCTCCCAAGAAAGACCTCACCCAGCTAAAGGCCTCGACGAGTATCGCCGTCAAGGATCCGCTCCAATGGGTCCCGATGAAGTTGCCACCCTCCATTCCCGCCATCACCAACGTGAGCTTTAGCGGAAACGTATCGGCATCACTCCTCAAAATGAACAATTTACAGTACAACTTCACACTGAAGTTGCACATCGGGGAATTCTGGCCGTTCCTGCCGCTCGACGGAACCATCAAGGTCAGCGGAAACCCCAAGCGCACGCTTGTCGAAACATTCTTCAAGAACAACGAAGGCGGAACCATATTCCTGGAAGGCAGCCTCAACGACAAGCTGGACTGCGACTTCTCCGGCGAAATTGCGAACATGAGCGCCATGTACGGTCCGCAGATGATGCCGATGGACATGGACATCCAATCGCTGACAAAAAACGGGGACGACATCGAAGCCTCCATCGAGACTCGCGAAGGTTCTGTCATCAAGGCCCGCGTAGCGATGAAGGATAGCCTCAAGGTATTCTTCGCCGCGAACCTCGCCACCATGGAACCTTGGGCTCTAGACTGGGTCAAAGGGAACATCGAATTCGGGCAGAGGCCTAAGCTGATTGGTACATTTGAAAACGGCAAGTTGAAAGCATTCCTGAAAGCGGATTCCATCATCAACGCCTACCACCTGAAAGCGGACTCCCTCCGTTTGGCACTTGTCCTCGACGGACACGGCATAACAATTCCGAAAGCAACCTTATACGCCCCCAAGGATGTATTCTCCATCTCGGGCGATGTGGACTGGAAAGACACTAAAAACATCAAAACAGGTTGGCAGCTCTCTCAAAAGAACGGCGGCACAGCCAACGCATCCGTGGAACTCGGCGACTCGCTCCTCATATGGGCAAGAACCGATCACTTGGAACTATCGACAATTCCTCTGGCAGATATCAAGCTGGGTGACAACCTCAAGGGAACGATTTCAGGTTCCGTATTCTACAACCTCGACTCCAGAGTCGGCGAAGCGGAACTTGACATCGATGCAGACGTAGATCCTTTCGTTGTCCACGGTTACACCAAGATAAGGGAAAACGGCGACACGGTCATTATCGACAAGGCCTTAGTCACGCACAACAACAACAATGTTGCCATGGAAGCCTCGATCGTACTCCCCAACGACTCGAACCCGGACTACAAGCCCACGGCCATGCTTCCACTTCAGCTTCTGCATGCAAAGATTTCCATCGACAATTTCAACATCCCGTTCTTGCTGGAACCGCTTGGCGATACAACGCTTTATTCCGGACGGTTTAACGGAGAAATTGCATTCGAAGAAGAAACAGGGCTACTCGGAAGCATCGACTTCAAGGACTTGAGCTTCAACAATATTCCGTCGGAAGTGCTGAACATCAAGCAAATGAATCTGTCGGCAAAGAAAGACCGAATCGAGTTGCTCACCAACTTCGACATATCGAACGGCGTCTGGACCGGCGACGCGAACATTGTCGTCGATAACATCTTTGATCCGACCCGAAAAATCAGCTTGACATACAAGAGCCCGAACAACGGATCCATCAACGGTAGCGGTACATTAACCGACAGCTTAGATTTTATCGGAAACATCAAGCTCGGTGGAACATGGCTCATTCCTGGCATACGCGGTGAAATCGAAAAGACGGACTTGAACATCGCCATCCAGGCCAAGTTCAAAGAAGGCCTGCCAGGCATCAACGCGCAAATCAAGTCGGACTCCACCCTCCTCAGGTACTCTACCATCGAGAACCCCTTCCCCATCCACGTGAGGGGCAACATCAAGGACAGCAAGCTCAACATCACCGAAGTTTCGACGCAAAACGAATTCGGGGATTTGGTTTTCGGCACGTTGCTTTATGACTTGCAGACCATGAAAATTGGTGCTATCGACTTCGGAACAAAGAAATACACTCTGAAGACCGACCAGCACACCATCACGGTACGCAACATCACCGGACACTTGGAAGACTCCGACGAGCAGATGTCCATCGTCGCCAAGATTCCTTCCATAAGCTATACCTTCGACGACGAAACGTTCGGCAATGCAAGACTACTCGGAAGAAGCGACATCCAGTTCAACATTCCGCATACGGAAGAAGGCCAGATTAAGAACAAGAGCGTCAGCGGAAACTTCATCATAGACAAGTTCGTATATCGCAAGGATTTGGAAATTGAAATCACGCCCAGTTCGCTCGACAAGATTTTATCCATGCTCAACAACGCCATTACCAGTTTGCGTAGCAAGGACAAGGAAGCCAAGATTTCTGTTTCCAGCCCCATCGATTTGTCGTTCCATATCAGCGATTCTCAACGCGATTCTGTAGAAATCATTTCGCCATTTGCCGCATTCCCGCTCACACTCGACATTTCGGTTCTCGGGACATCGAACAGGCCTCTCTTGCGCGGCGATGTCACCAACACCGACAACGGATTCATCGGCATCAAGGGACTTTACGATTTCGAACTTAGCCGATTCAACATTTCATGGAACGACGTTCCTTGGCAGCACGGCATCGTCGATGTTTCAAGCATGCAGGAACTCCCCTACTGTTCGGAACCTGACGACAGCGATAAAGCGACATGCCCCATCAACTTCGACATCCAGGGAACTATAACGAACCTGCAGCCAACGCCGAGCTCCAACTGCGGTACAGAATCATCGGCGGCAGCAACCTATTACAACATCTTCCTTGGATGCGTGGCAAACGAATCTGGCGACGCGGACTGGAACAAGCTTGCCGGCAAGGCTCTCGGCAAAGTCATCGCTTCTACCGCAAACAAGACTTTGGGTGGCGACTACATCGGCGATATCGACATGAAAGTGATGCTGTTCGACAATTCCAACAACGAAAAAGACTCCTCCTATGTCAAGATTCCAATTTCCTTGGATCGCTGGGTCAAGAACCTAAGCCTTATTCTCGGTTATACGCAAGACCAGAGTATCGACCCGATTTACGATCAGGCTTTGCAATTCGGTGTTACGTACAAGCTTCCATTCTTCCAGGAAAAAGAATATTCCCACAAGAATCACCTTTCGCCGTCGCTAACGGTGAACGGACTGCTCATTTCAAAGCAATATACGGCTAACAGCGGTACCGAAAGCAATAGCGAAAGCCGCGTCGAAAAGAATATCGGCATGAACTACTCGTACAAGTACTGGAACCCGTGCATTTTGGGCATAGGCCATTGCGAAACAGTTCGCCCGCCAAGAGCGATGCGCCAGCCTAACGACACAGATGCCGACAGCACCGCAACCAAGCCCACGGAGAAAGCAAAATGATTTTATTGATTTGCGCATTATTGTTTTTTTCGTCGCTTGCGTTTGCCGATACAGATGAGAAAAGCCCCTGGTCTGTCAAGATTTCCGGGAACAAGGTTTTCTCGAAATTCCAACTGAACGAGCAGCTTGATATTCCTGACGAATTTGCCCAACTGGATACAATCAAGCAAGACTTCTTGATGCGTCTCTCGACGGAAAACGTAAAGGCCCTTTACTATTCCCGCGGCTATTACAGCCTTGACCTGAAGCTGGATATTGAACGTGAACCGGTGTCTGATAACAAGGTGAAGCGCAACTACAACATCACTGTCAACGAAGGGGAATGCTACAGATTCAACGATGCCAAAATCATTTCTTCCGGCGACGAACCCATTCCTATAGAATTGGCTTCGTTAAAAATCATGAAGCATCGCTATTACAATCAAGAAGATATTTCAGAAGACCTTCAGGAAATCCAGTCGGCATATCGCAAACAAGGTAATTTGCACGTTTATATTTCATCCGAAGAACACGTCGATACAACGGCAAAGCAGGTGAACGTGGTCATCAACGTTACCCCAGGCCCCAAAGTTTTGATGGGCAACATCATCACCACGACACAACGAACAAAAAACAAGTTCGAGAAGAAATCGGAACCGGAACCAGGGCTCACAAATACATCTTGGCTGTCTTCACTTTGGCGAATTCCGAAGGGAGAAATTATTGACGGTAACCAATACTTCAACTTCAAAAGCAAGTTGTATTCAACCCAGTTGTTTACGCAAGTCAAGCTGAATGACGAATTACGCGATGACGGACTTTCGGACATTCACCTGGATGTCGTTGAACGTGTTCCGGGCGAAACGCGATACGGATTCTTCTTTGAAGAAATCTACGGTTTCGGAGCATTGGCTTACGCAGACCACAAGAACTTTTTTGGAAAGTTCCACGAATTTTCGACAAGCGTACAAATCGCACAGAACAAGCAAGAAATTACATTTGGGTACGCAAACCCGCTCTTGTTCGGGACATCGTTCACCTTCATTCCGACCGCCATCCGCTTTGTAGATCGCGTTTCGTTCAACCACGAAAAAATCAACCCGCCTGCCTACCCCGATAGCGTCGAAGAACGTTACGAAATCATCAACCGCGGCGACCTGACGTTCGGCATTACAAACAACATCAAGTTCCGTGGAACAATCGATACGCGTTACGTGAACAAGAATGAAGATAAACTCTTCAAGCTCAAGGGCGAAATCGGTTTGACATTCGACTACACGGACGACTACTTCAACCCGACGAAAGGTATCCGCGTCATGCCATTAGCGGGCCTTGGCACAAACTTCAGCGGTAAAGAAGACTACAGGGACGGTCACGTCTATACCTATGGCGAAGCAACTGCAAATGTATACTGGCCACTGTTCTGGACGTTCTATGGAGCGCTTAGCGGAAGCGTCGGCAGGTTCTTCAATACAGCCATCGAAGACGACGCACGCGTATTCTATCAAGGCGGCTCCCGTTCCGTACGCGGTTACCGTTTCCGCAGCATTTATGCCGGTTACACGACGACCAAGACCGAGCAAGTCACCAAGAAGCAAGATGACGGCACGCAGGTCACCGAAGAAGTTTCCAAAGAAGTCATCAACACCGCTCTTACGCCGATGTATTTCCGCGTCAACGAAGAAATCCGTTGGACGTTCCCATGGAAATCGTTGAGGGCATGGCAAATCGTACAGTTCTTCGACTGGGCTAGAGTTGTCGATACCAAGGACAAAAGCTACGAAGACGCCCAAGAAGGCAGTCTCGGTCTTGGCATCCGCTATCGTTGGCAATTTCTCACGTTCCGCCTCGATTACGCCATCGTGACAGGCATCTCCAGCTATGACGAAGACAAGAAGAACTCCATGAAATTCAAATGGGGACGGTTCGCATTCGACCTGTCGCAAGCGTTCTAGTTTAGACGAAAGACGAGAGACGAAAGACGAGAGAAGGAGGGCTGTAGGCGGTAGGAAGTAGGCAGTAAACAGTGGTTAGTGATTAGTGGTTAGAAATCAGAAGGCTGGGGGGAAGCGTGTGGAACGGAGTGCCGTCAGTATTTTTACTGGACAATTGAGCGGTAAATATCCGCAAGGGATTTGCCTTTGGCGTTAATTTGCGATGGAACAATTCCTGCATTTTTTAAAGCACATTCAAGTTGTTCGCGAGCAACAGCGCATTCGAATGTCAATTCAAAATGCGTCGCCACGGAAGCGTTCCCGAGGCCCGGATTTTTTTCCGATTCCAAAACCTGACCGCGATCGATAATCGCGTAATCCGTAGCCCACTCGTCCATTTCAGCAAGTACGTGCGAACAAACTATTGCAGTTCCATGATTTTCCTTTCGCCATTCATCAAGGAGTTTCCAGACGGTCTCGCGAGATTTCGGATCAAGATTCGCCACCGGTTCATCGAGAATCAACAACTTTGGATTATGCAACAAGGCGCGGACAATCTGTACCTTCTGACGGTTTCCAAGCGAAAGGGCATCCATGCGCGTATCCAGCGGCGGCAAGTCCAACCGTTCCGCAAAAGACATGCAACGGTTATAGACCGAACCGCCTTCTAGCCAAGCACCCTCACCCAATCCATAAAAGCCCGTAAAAAAATGGAGATATTCTTCAATCGTGAGTTTCGGATAAATTCCTGGATTTTCGAGCAACACGCCATACTTTTTCGAATCCAGAAAACCCGCTTCATTGCGCATTTCATCATCAATTTTGATGGAACCTTCAAAGCGATGCATTCGCCCACACAAGAGCCGTAATAAGGTCGTCTTGCCAGCCCCATTCGGGCCCAAGAGCGCAAAAAACGAGCCTTGCGGAATTTCTAGCGAGACTTGAGAAAGCGCATCTGATTTTGATTTTGGATAACGGAAAGAGACCTTTTCAAGTTGCACTAGCGGGTTCGAACGTTTCATCGTGCAGGCCCACAAAAACTATTTACAGAAATCCTTGACTGCGTCACAGGGATTCTTGACAAGTGCGAAAACGCTCTTGTCCTTGCGGACCGCTTCCATCTGCACAGCCTCGCTTGCACGCTGCAAATACTGGATGCAGCGCGGATCAGTGCGCACAGCTGCAAGCTGAACTTGCTCAGTTCGACGGCGAATACTCACGTATTCAAACGCATGGAAGTCCTGCTTGACGGCAGCGACAACAACCGCCGCTGTCGGATTTTCAATTTCCTGAAGATACTTCCAATCACGTTCAACGGCGGCTATAAGCACTTTTTCGCCAGGATTGCGAATAAACTTCAACGCATCCGCGCTCTGGCGAACGGCCTCGGCCCAAAGTTCATCGGAAGCGCCATCAATCTTGCGAACAATGCGCCAGTCCTGCGACACAGCAGCCTTAAGAAGCTCCGGATTCGTAATAAACTTGAGCAAGTTCGGTTCTGCCTTGAAAGCAACAAGGAACTTCGCCTCGTCCATGGCATTAAGCGACTGCTTCAAAGCTTCGCACGGGCCACATTTCACATAAAGAATAGCCTGCTCATTTTTTTCAAAAGCAGCCTTTTGCACTGTTTCAGTCGGGTTCTGGATGAGGCTGATGGCATACCAGTTGAGCCCGATCGCTTCCAATTGTTGTTCTTCGGTGGGGTTCTCAATGTTCTTTATTTCGGTCCAAGACTGCATAAAACCTCGTATTTATGATACAAAGATAGGTTTTAGACGAGAGACGATAAATGCGTAAGGCGAATATCGCGGCAAAAAACTTGTTTTTTGACATGATTGAGCCTAGCATTTAGCACGAAGTGCAAAGACGAGAGATAAATAGCAAAAAAAATGAGTTTTGAGGCCAAAGGCGACACTCAATCTTTAACGCAACGAACAGAACTGGCAACTTTCTTATACCCTCCACCCATATCAGCAT
>JAEEGG010021902.1_pt1 | contig 12645 bp, 6 predicted proteins | sample 9134161 | NCBI WGS metagenome assembly JAEEGG01 (sample SAMN16246543, study PRJNA631951) | gut metagenome | biome: gut microbiome; feature: rumen; material: CR-attached | host: Bos | place: Iran: Karaj | collected 2018-10
CAATGCCATCAACGTGTAACAGGGGGACGGTTCTTTTGTTACATCGCTGGTGTAACAAAAGAACCGTCCCCCTGTTACACTCGTCAACGCTCTATATTCCGTGATCGCGCGCTTGCCATGCTCGAAGTCGACGACTTGCAGCGGTCGGTTCAGCGGGTCGCTACTCAACGGCAGATCGATAATGCCATGCTCATGCTGAGGCACGCCCTCCACCACAGCGAGATACTTCTTCTTAACCGTACGATCTTCAAATTGTTTCTGCAGATGATGATATGCTTCGGGAGTCTTTGCCACCAACAGAATGCCCGACGTTTGCATATCCAACCGATGTACAAGCATCGCTCCCGGCCATTTCTCCTGCGCCCACGTCGCTACAGAATATTCACCGATCTTCCCGGGCATACTCAGCATCCCTGCGGGTTTATCGACCACTGCCATCACGTCGTCTTCCCAAACGACACTGGGCATCTGATACAGATACCCCGTCTCTTCAGGGTTTGGGTCGACATCCAATCCTTGCAGCATCCATGCCAACACAGGCTTGCACTTGCCACTACAGGCGGGATAAAACTGTCCATGATGCCGAATCAGACTCTTCGGACTCTCACCCCACCAGAATTCTGCCATACAGACAGGCTTCATGCCATGTTGATAGGCGTACTGCAACAATTTCGGTGCACAACAGTCACCCGTACCGCCTGGCGGCAACGGATATTTCTCCCGAATGCGAGGCGAACTGTGATAATCCTGCCAGATCTCTACAAGATCCTTTTCCTCTCCTCGCGCATTCAAAAGCCGATACTGATGAAAGAGCCAGAGTTGGAGGTCCTGGGACATCTGTTTCGAGGAGTGAGGAGTGTGGAGTGTGGAGTGAGAAATCTCACGCTCTTTGGTCTTGAAATAACCATCTGGCTGCTGGGCATCATATACTGGCGGTACGAAATACGCCCAGTCATTCCTGCCCTCCAACAATCCAGAATACGCCGCCAGATACCCATAGGCACTCCTGTCTCCTGACTCCTGACTCCCGTCTCCTGACTCCTGACTCCCGTCTCCTGTCTCCACCACCAGCACCCCGAACATCTTTCCTTCTGTGGGATGAATGCGCTCTATCTCCTGCTTTACCTCCTCTGCCGCCATCAGACACAACGGATGCGGCTCATAGCAAAACGGATAGGTGAACCGTTCCGGCAGCGGAATATCTGCATTGAGGGGGTGCAACATATCTACTTCTCTCCTTACTCCTTCTCTCCTACTCTCCTTTTCTCCTACAACAGATCCAGACACTTCTCCACAGGAATACCCCTGTTCTTATCTTTCGTGTCGCGATAGCGGTCAATCATCCGGAAAACAGTATCCATCGCTGTACGCGTAGAAGACTTCAGCGATTCCCCATTCAACAGATGACCAATCAACACTGCTGAGAAGATATCACCAGTCCCATGAAACAGTCCCGGTATCTCGTGATAATTCAGATGGAAGTAGCTATCGTCAAAGTGGTTATAGGCTGCCACCGCATTCTGTCCGTCAATCTTACAACTCGTGATAATGACCGACTTGCAACCGATAGCACGCAGTTTGTCGAGCAGCACCTTGGTCTCTTCCCACGTGATGCCCTCCATGTGGATAGGCGTATCGGTGAGATAGCAGGCTTCGGTATAGTTCGGGAATGTCAGATGCGCCACCGACACCATCTCACGCATCAACTCCACTTGTCGCTGGGTAACACCATTGTAAAGACGACCGCCATCACCAAGGATCGGATCTACAAAGACCGTCGTACCCAAGGCACTCTGTTCCTTGCAGTAGCCTGCCACTAACTTGGCCTGTTCATCGCTGAACATCAGACCCGTACAGATGGCATCAAACGAAAAGCCGAGTTCTTTCCACACGGGCAGTGTACCACGGATATACTCGGTGGTATCCTGGATGTTGAATTTCCCGTAGTCTAATGTGTTGGAAACGAGCGCCGTTGGCAGACTATAGGTGGGAACGCCAAGATAAGAGAGGATGGGCAACATGGCCACCATACCTACCTTACTATAGCCTACGACGTCGTTTATCAATAATATTTGTTTCATATCGCCTGCAAAGATACGATTTTTTAGTGAATAGTGAATGGTGAATAGTGAATTATTCTCTTTTTTTTGTAACTTTGCATCCGAAACGATGGGAAATCAACAATCATCGCCGATTTCGGCACTTCAGCAACAGCGGCTTTTGCTCCAGATGGAATACGCAGCCGAGAAGGAAGCCTACCGCAAGCAAACCCAGGAAATAGGGCTGCAGCGGAAGGTGAAACGCGGTGATGCCTGGTATCCCCTGAAGATAGGCAAGAGCTACTATAACTCGCTGAACCAGTTAGTAGTGGAGGTCTTCCGCCAAGGCGATGAAGAGATAGAGCATAACTTCGAGTTCGGTCGGCCGGTATGCTTTTTTTCTAGCCAATCTAGAGATTCTAGTAATCTTAGAAATTCTAGTGATTCTAGAGAATCTAGGATTTCCTATTTCCCTTTCACCGCCACAGTGAGCTACGTCGATGGCGACCGCATGGTGGTTGCCGTGCCGGATAATGGCCAGCTCATTGATGTCCAAGGCGCCGAGCATGTCGGTATCCAGCTTTTCTTCGACGAGACCAGCTATCGCACCATGTTCGAAGCCCTCGACCGCGTCATCCGTTCAAAAGGTCGCTTAGGCTATCTCCGTGACCTCTTTTATTCAAGGAGACAGGAAGACAAGGAGACAGGAAGACAAGTAGGAATAAAGGCAGAAGTCTTTTCATTCGCCCCCATGCACTTCCCCTATCTGAACCGCACCCAGGAAGATGCCGTCAACAAAGTGTTGCGGGCGAAGGATGTGGCCATCGTCCACGGTCCTCCCGGAACTGGTAAGACCACCACCCTCGTTGAAGCCATCTACGAGACGCTCCGTCGGGAGAATCAGGTGCTGGTCTGTGCCCAAAGCAACATGGCCGTCGACTGGATCTCCGAAAAGCTCGTCGACCGCGGCATCAACGTCCTGCGTATCGGTAATCCTACGCGCGTCAACGACAAGATGCTCTCGTTTACCTACGAACATCGCTTCGAGGCCCATCCCGACTACACGCTCCTGTGGAGCATCCGCAAGGCCATCCGTGATCTCCGGAGCCACCGCAAGCGCGGCGACGAACGGTTCCACCAGAAACTGGAACGTCTCAAAGAGCGCGCTACCGAATTAGAGGTACGAATCAATGCCCAACTCTTCGGTGAGGCCCGTGTCATTGCCTGTACTCTTGTGGGCTCTGCCAACCGTCTGCTCGAAGGCCAGAAATTCGGCACCCTCTTCATCGACGAGGCCGCTCAGGCCCTCGAAGCCGCCTGTTGGATTCCCATCCGCCGGGTGTCACGCGTCATCTTCGCCGGCGACCATTGTCAGCTGCCGCCCACCATCAAGAGTTTCGCGGCTCTCAAGGCCGGTCTTGGAAAAACGCTCATGGAGCGCATCGTGGAAAACCATCCCGAGACGGTCACCCTTTTGAAGATGCAATACCGCATGAATGAGGAAATCATGCGTTTTTCTTCCGACTGGTTCTACGGCAATCAGGTCGAATCGGCACCCGAAGTGAAATACCGCTCCATCCTCGATCTTGATATCCCCATGACGTGGATTGACACTCCTCACTCCACACTCTTCAAAGAAGAATTCGTCGGTGAATCCTTCGGCCGCATCAACAAAGCCGAGGCCGAGCTCACCCTCCTCGCCTTAGAGCAGTACTTCAGCAAGATCGGCAAGACCCGCATCCTCGAAGAACGTCTCGACGTGGGGGTCATCTCCCCTTACCGCGCCCAGGTACAATACCTGCGCCGTTTGTTCAAGAAACGCGAGTTCTTCAAGCCCTACCGTCACCTCATCAGCGTGAACACGGTCGACGGTTTCCAAGGTCAGGAGCGCGACATCATCCTCATCTCCCTCGTGCGTGCCAACGACGAAGGTCAGATCGGATTCCTGCGCGACCTGCGACGGATGAATGTGGCCATCACCCGTGCCCGGATGAAACTGATTATCCTGGGCGATGCCTCGACCATGACCCGCCATCCTTTCTACAAGAAACTCTACGAATATATCGATGCACTATGAATTTTTCTTAAAATGCATAGAAAACTGAACACAATCACAGGTTTTTTCGTAACTTTGCACCAATGATTAAGATCAAACGCGTTGAATCAAAGAAAGAACTGAAGCAGTTCATCCAGTTCTACTACGACCTATATCGCGATAACGATTGCGCCGTACCTTTTCTCTATTCCGACGAGATGGCCACACTTCGACGGGATAAGAACCCTTCATTTGAGTGTTGCGAGGCCGAGTATTTCTTAGCTTTCAAAGACGGACAGGTTGTGGGGCGCGTAGCCGCCATCATCAACCGCCGAGCCAACGAGCGCTGGGAGCGGAAGGCCGTCCGTTTCGGATGGTTCGACTTCATCGACGACACTGCGGTTTCCGCCGCCTTGATAAAAGCCGTGGAAGACTGGGGACGCGCCAGGGGAATGAACGAGGTTGCCGGTCCTTTAGGCTTCATCGACACCGACCGTGAAGGCATGCTCATCGACGGTTTCGACCAACTCTCCACCATGTATATCAACTACAACCACCCCTACTATCCCCGACACATGGAGCAGATGGGAGATTTCGAGAAGGACAACGACTATGTGGAATGCAAGGTGAAAGTGCCTGAAGTTGTTCCCGAGAAGTTTGCCAAGTTGACGGAGATGGTGCGCAAGCGCTACGGACTGAGGGTACATAAGTTCACCCGCCACGAACTGATTCAGGAGGGCTATGGCCAGAAAGTCTTCGACCTGCTGAATGCCACCTACAAGGATCTCTACGGTTTCAGCCAGCTCTCACAAAAACAGATCGACAAACTAGTCAACGACTATATCAGGATTGCCGACCTCAACTTAGTGACCGCCATCATGGACGGAGAGCGGATGGTGGGCTTCGGCATTACCTTCCCTTCGTTCTCACAGGCACTGCAGAAGACCAACGATGGCCGTTTCCTGCCTTTCGGCTGGTGGCATCTGCTGAAGATCCTGAAATGGCACAAGACCGACACCGTCGACCTCTTGCTCATCGGTGTACTGCCCGAATACCGCAGCAAAGGTGCCAACGCCCTGATCTTCGACGACCTCATCCGTCAGTTCCAGGCCTACGGTTTCAAATGGGCCATCACAGGTCCGCAGATGGAGTCCAACGAGAGTGTCCTGTCGCAGTGGCAGTATCTGGAATCGAAGATCATCCGTCGCCACCGCTGCTATAAAAAGAAATTAGGAATTAATAATTAATTATTAATTGTATTATGGACATGACTTGGGAATTTATTATTAGAATTTTCGTGGCAGCCCTCTTAGGCGGTGCCATCGGATTGGAGCGCGAGTATCGGGCCAAGGAAGCCGGTATGCGTACCCACTTCCTTGTAGCCTTAGGCTCTGCCTTGTTTATGATTGTCTCTGCCTACGGCTTCGAAGGCGCCATGCATACCCCTGAGCACCGTTGGGATGTGTCGCGTGTGGCCGCTCAGGTAGTGTCCGGCATCGGTTTCATCGGTGCAGGCACCATCATCTTCCACAAAAGTGAAAATGTGGTACGCGGACTCACCACTGCCGCCGGTCTTTGGGTGACAGCGGCCATTGGTCTGGCCTGCGGAGGAGGCCTTTATATCCTCGCAGCCGCCTCCACCTTCCTCGTCTTGGTAGGGCTGGAAGCATTTAACTACTTCCTCAAAAAATTAGACAAGCATCGTACCACTTCATAGGCTATGAAAAGAATCATGATATCTTTATGGGCACTGCTGCTGACACTGGCTGTCCAGGCCCAGATGATGGATCCGGTACATTTCACCTCTCAGCTGAAGACCGGCAAAGGTGCGGAGGCCGAGATTATCTTCCACGCCACCATCGACAAAGGCTGGCACGTCTATTCCACAGACATCGGCGACAACGGCCCTATTGAAGCCACCTTCAACGTGGTGAAAATGGAGGGTGCGGAGTTGGTTGGCAAACTGACCCCTCGGGGCAATGTCATCAAGAAGATGGACAAGATGTTCAACATGGAACTGAAATTCTTCGAAAACGAGGCCACCTTCGTCCAGAAGATCCGCTTCACCAAACCGGAATACGACATCGACTGCTACCTCGAATACGGCACCTGCAGCGACGAGAGCTGCCTCCCCCCCTCCGAAGCCGCTTTCAAGCAATCCGGCAAAAGTCCCGCAGGGACAGTGAATAGTGAAGAGTTAATAGTGAATAGTAAAAGAGAAGAGGCCGAAAAAGAAGCAACGCCCCCTACTTCTCCCGAAGAAACCATCGCTTCTCCTTCTGACACCACCGTCTCTGACACCACGGCGTCAGCCCTTTCACCATTAACCATGAACCATGAACCATTAACCAACCTCTGGTCCCCCGTCACCTCCGAGCTCTCCGCCTTCGGCTCTGCCTCCGACCTCGCCCATCAGTCCCTCCTCTGGCTTCTGCTCATGGGCTTCGTGGCCGGCATATTGGCAGTCTGCATGCCCTGCATCTGGCCCATCATCCCCATGACCGTCAGCTTCTTCCTGAAGCGCTCCAAGGACGATAAGAAAAAAGGCATCCGCGATGCGTTTACCTACGGTCTCTCCATCATCGTCATCTATTTAGGCTTAGGTCTGCTCGTCACAGCCATTTTCGGCTCCGACACCCTCAATGCCATGTCGACGAATGCCGTATTCAATATCTTCATCTGCCTGTTGCTGATTGTGTTCGCCCTCTCCTTCTTCGGCTGGTTTGAAATCCGCCTCCCCGACTCCTGGGCCAACAAGGTTGACCAAAAGAGCGAAGAGCTCTCCGCCAAAGCCTCATCCGACTCCCACTATTCACTATTCACTATTCACTATTCACTTTTTTCCATCTTTTTGATGGCCTTCACCCTCGTGCTGGTTTCCTTCTCCTGCACCGGCCCCATCATCGGCATGTTGCTCGTCCAGACCACCACTTCCGGCAACTGGCTGGCTCCTGCCGTCGGTATGTTCGGCTTCGCCTTAGCTTTAGCCCTGCCGTTCACCCTCTTCGCCATGTTCCCCGCATGGCTGAAGTCCGCTCCGAAATCAGGCTCCTGGATGAACACGTTGAAGGTCGTCCTCGGCTTCATCGAACTGGCCTTTGCTTTGAAATTCCTCTCCGTGGCCGATCTGGCCTACGGCTGGCATATCCTCGACCGCGAGGTCTTCCTTTCTCTCTGGATTGTCATCTTCGCCCTCCTCGGCGCCTACCTCTGTGGCTGGCTGAAATTCCAGAGCGATATGATCGGTGGAGAACTCCAAAAGCCCATGCCCGTACTGTGTATCATGGGCGGACTCGTCTCCTTAGCTTTCGCCATCTATATGGTTCCCGGTTTATGGGGCGCTCCCTGTAAGGCCGTCAGCGCCTTCGCACCACCCATGAGCACCCAGGACTTCAACCTCAACCCGACAGTTGTCGAGGCCGAATACAACGACTATGAAACAGGTATGGCCGCCGCCCGCGCCCAGGGCAAACCGGTCTTTATCGACTTCACCGGCTTTGGTTGCGTGAACTGTCGTAAGATGGAAGCCTCGGTATGGAACGATGCCCGCGTGGCCGACATCCTGAAAAACGACTATGTGCTTATCTCGCTCTACGTCGACGACAAGACCCCATTGCAGGAGCCGATGGTTATCACCGACGATAAAGGCCAACAAAAGACCCTGCGCACCGTGGGTGCCAAGTGGAGCTATCTGCAGAGTCATAAGTTCGGTGCCAACGCCCAACCCTTCTATGTCGCCCTCGACCCTGCCACCGGCAAGCCCCTTACCGGCAGCCGCGGCTTCAGCGAAGACATCCCCGCCTACCTCGACTTCCTGAATCAAGGCTTAAAGAACTACAAGAAATAGTTACTACAAACTATCAATTTCATCAGCAGATAATCCTGTTACCTGCATAATAAAATCACGTGTAGCTCCCAGTTCTTTCATTTTGCGTGCATCAGACAAAGCTTTTGAATGTTCGCCTTCAGCACGTCCTTCAGCACGTCCTTCTGCACGTCCTTCTGCACGACCTTCTGCACGACCGATTTCAAGCCCTTCGGCATGCCCCTCGATTCTGGCGGCGTCAAAGGCATCACTCTGAACGGCCAAGGCATCCAGATGACGCTCGTAAGCCAACTGGTCTGCACGGCTCATCTGCATATATTGTAACTTCTCACGGGCTTCAGCCAGACCTGGCGTAGTGGTGTCGTCCTTAATCCGGCCATTCTTCAGATAGTCAAGCCACTCTTCAATGGGAGTGGTTGCCACATCATTGAACTCATTGACACGGATTAAGTAATATTCAGGGAACACTTCCTCAGGAGCTTTCATCCTGATAACATTATCCTCTTTGATGTTCACCTTCAGCGTGTCTCCAGTATGAACTCCTACAAATGAATTACGTCCGTGATAGAGATAATCCGCACCTTGTCCTAAATCAAAGTAAAGGATATTTATGGAATAAACCTTCTTCACATTACTATATCGCTGACCCAGTGAGATGTGTTCCGTAATGGCTTTTGCCACTCCATAAAGAATGCGCTCCAGATAAAAGAGCTGGGTAGTGAGCTGGACTTCAACAATGATGATGCTGCCTTTTGAATCCTTGGCTTTGATGTCCACACGGTTGAACTTATCGTCCTCCGACATCTGGTTGCCTTCGCTCTCAAGAATCTCCTCAATAGAGATTTTCTCTCCAAGCAATACGGTAATCAAGCCCTCAAGCACATCGAAATTTGCCTTGTCGCGAAGCATCCGCTTCACGGCCCAGTCAAATCGTATGTACTTTTCGTTAATCATCACTTCTCCTTTCTTTGTTCTTTTACTTTTTGTTTCCATAGCTAATTGATTTTTGATTAGACGGTGCAAAGATACGAACTTATTTTGAAACTGCCAAATAATTTGGCGTATTTTGACGGAATTACCTTTATTAACAACCTTCTTCAGTGCAGACACAGGGAAACCTATCTTATGGAGAAGCGTACGGTCATCTACAGGCATCCAGTCCATGTAATGGTAGTCGTTATCCTTATACTCCGTATAGCCCATGATCGTGTTGTAGCGGAACTTGTAATGCGCATTCAGAAAGTCCATCAGCTGTTTCGTCTTCCGGCTCACCTCCAGGGAATCCTCATCCTCCTCCGTAAGAGAGACCAAGCGAATGTCGTCTTCAACACTATCAGCAGGTTCTTCTGATTTCGGCTGTATACTCACGGGCAGCGCCAAAGCCTTGGGATTATAATAAGGCATTCCATCCAATGGCATCCGGAAACAGCTTCTGACAGATACTGCTTCCTGACGTATGGATCTCGGCAGGACACCCTGATAAATAGCAGCCGCCAGTGGTAGCATGGTAGTAAAAATTCAGCAATTTGAAAATAACTATACTCAGGGAGTACCTTCGAGTTGTTCAGATAGTCTCTTCAAGTTGTTCAGATAATCCCTTCGACTCGTTCAGATAATCCCTTAGGGGAGTAAGGAGATATCTGAACGAGTCGAAGAGACTATTCGAACACGTGAAAGGTGACTACTACTTTTCACCAATAATGACCTCTGAATCTTTCTTCACCATACCATTATCACCACCGCCATAAACGTTACCCATGATGGTAGCCTTGTCCTTGATGTTCACCTGCGTCCAGATAGAGGTAGCGAACTGCTCAGGATCCAGGTCTGACTTACCACGGCAAGCACCATAGACCTCACCACCATAGGTCTTGTCGTAACTCCAGCCCTTGGTAGTGTCAAATGGCGTACCGATAATGGCCGTAGTCGTCGTACTGCCACCGATATTGACGGTGTTCTGTGATTGCTTACCAAGAGTAGCAGTATTCGTCAGATCCTTCTTATAGAGGTCTCCTTGCGTCTCCAGTATCTTCGGAGCACCAACGGAACCCAGTGAGCCACCACCGTATATGTTACGATGAATAGTACCGCCATAGATATTAACTTCTGTGAAGCGAGTTACAGAACCAGAAGAATTACTGTAGTCCTCTTCCTTGGTTTCAACCTGCGTTTCCACAGTAGGTCCATACTTGACAGTGCTCGTATATTCATCATCTCCGTCGAAGTCGAACTTGTATTTGTTAACACCAGAACCACCACCATAGATATTACCACGGTGCAGCCACTGTGGGTCATCAAGGTTAGTTGTCCCTAAAGTTGTCTGGTTATCGGAAGTATAAGGCAAACCTATCTCACCGCTATTGACTGTCACCTTTGTATCACGGCGCACATGACCATCCTGGCCACCGCCATAGACAGAGCTGAGAATTGTTGGACCAGTACTTGCGATTTCCCAATAGGTACTACTGAGTTTACCATTAACAACAACATCAGTGCCTTTGAAAATCTCAAGCAATTCATCTTCTGCCATGATTTCTCCTACTGTATGTGATACATTATTCTTGTCAGTACATGCAGCCTTACACTTATATCCACCAATGATGACGTTTGTCTCATTGACATAACCAGAGAAGAATGCCGGACAATATTGATAGCGTGGTAGCTCAAAGACATTCGGTGCAGACTCTCCGGCACATCCGCCTATGACGTTACCATAAGGAAGACCATTCTTAATCTTCGTAGGATTAGAAATATCTCCCACCGTTCCGCCAAGTACTCTGATATTGGTCTTACCGCTACCGAAGAAAGCTTTACTTTCATCGCTGACATTATCCCAAAGATTTCCTGTGAGCGTCTCACCATAACCATCAGGATAATAGTCATCAGCACCTCCGGCATAGTTGCCCTTACCCACAGAAGCCATGTTACCACCACCATAGACATTACGTACAACAAGACCATCATTCATAGTGACATAGGTATTGCCGAGCACCTTACCAGACAAAAGACCATAAATATCACGTTCCTTAAGAGTGCCTTTGTTGGCACCTGCAAGAATAGGAATTGACTTCTTGTATTTACCGATACCCTTACCAGCACCATAGAGGGAGTGACCTATCAAGCCCTTATGCAGCGTTACGTGAGTGTCACCATAGACATATCCGTTTTCACCGCTACCATGTACGGAACCGGTAATACATCCCACCGAAGGATTACTTATGTCAGACACATCAGCTGTTGTAGGATATTTGACGTTCACCTCTGTTTCCCTGACATATGCATGATGTGCCATAACATAGCGGTCATCAGCCTCTCCACGAGCACTTCCATAGACATCACCGCCATCAGTACCATCAATACCGATGTGTCCACCCGTGATATTAATGGTAGCCTTACCAGTATTCTCATCAAATACGAACTCGTATGGCCAACTGAGTGCAAAGCCATGAATCACCTCGCTGTCAGTTCCTGGGTTTGTAATATCATAGTGCTTAGCCTTTTTGACATCAGCAGTGTCAGCAGCGTTCATGATAGTACCTACCGATGCCATTGCACCGGCACCATAGACACCTCCCGTAATTAAACCGCCATCGATATTGACCCTTGTATTGCCGCGTACGATACCAGCCCATGGGTTGTACAATTTCTTACCACCCACAGTATAAGTATCTGTACCACAACCTGCGCCATATACGTTACCACGATAAGCGTAGTACTCTGTACTATTACCAATGGTACCGCTATGAATATCAACACGGGTGTTATTATAGGTATGTCCGTTCTCGCCACTACCATATACAGAACCATTAATGAGCAGAGAAGAGATATTATTACCGTTACCTCCAACGTTTGTTCCATCAGATGCGTCACCTATTGTAACATTGGCATTATTAACCCATGCGAGGAAATCAGGACGTTTATTTGGCTCATCTACATCACCACGTGAAGAGCCAAAGATCATACCATTCTCATGACCGTCAACACCTATGGTTCCGCCTGTAATGATTACGTTAGCAATACCAGTACCGGTACGATCAGTATGAAGACCGTTTATGCCCGTAACCTTCTTGGTTTCTCCTTCTTGTGTCATTGCATAAGTGAAATCACCCACAGTACCATAGGCGCCACCACCATAGACATTATGGTAGATTCGGGTAGTCTTACCTTCTGCCTGACTGACAGTCACATTGGTATTACCATAGATTTGTCCAGAGCGTACGGTATTGATATATCCACTACCACCGCCATAGACGTTACCCATCGTGGCACCGCCATAGTATATGTAGCTGACGTTTTCACCATCTGTTATGGTAGTCCTGTCAATACCGACAGTACCACCACTGACGGTCACATAAGTATTGCCATCCACAGCCTTTCCTTCTGCTCCCGTCAGCGTTTCACCCAGAACAACAGGGTCTGTCGATGCTGACAGCACTTTGGACTCACCTACAGCAGCCATCTCACCGCCGCCATAGATACTGGCCTTCACAGCACCGCCCGTCATGGTAACTTCTGTGCTACCCTTCACACGTCCAGCAATATACTTAGGATAAGTCTCAGTATAAGTAGTACCCGTGTGAGTGAGTTTCTCCTCCGTACTACCATAACCACCGCCAAAGACACTACCATAGGTGTAACGTGTCCGTTTTTCCGTCGTCGGATTATCTCCAGGAATAGTGACAGTTTCCTGTATCTCCGTACCAATGGTACCGCCTGTAATCACGCTTCCTGTACTTACGCTCTTG
>JAEEGG010021904.1_pt1 | contig 12645 bp, 9 predicted proteins | sample 9134161 | NCBI WGS metagenome assembly JAEEGG01 (sample SAMN16246543, study PRJNA631951) | gut metagenome | biome: gut microbiome; feature: rumen; material: CR-attached | host: Bos | place: Iran: Karaj | collected 2018-10
CAAACGACCCGAACAACCAAGCCTTTAAAACTGGCTGGGTCTTAAAATACTCGGCAATAGTGCTTATTAGGATCTGTTCGCTCATGGTTGATTATGGTTTTGTTTTCCGCAAAGATAAATAAAAAAAACTAATATTAACCTGAAACCCAGAAAAACTATCTTATAATCCCGTCACCAATTCCTCAATACTCCCTCTCGCCTCGGTAATTCCTAACTTTTTCCGAATCCCCGTCCGGCATTTCCCTACCATGGCAGAAGAGACCTTTAATATATCAGCCACTTCTTTCACACTGAAAGGCATCATGGAAAGAATGCATACTTTAAACTCACTTTCAGTCAAAGAGGGTTGATGGTCGTGCAACCGTTGCACCACCTCGGGATAGACTTGTTGGTATGCATCGAAGATGGCTTCGTAGGCAGTGGTGGCGTCTTTACCGCAAATGCTGGATTTCACTTTTTCGAAGGTCTCTTTGTCGATGTCCTTCTTTTCCCCGATGAGGAAGACCTTGTAAATCATCATCGCTCGCTGGAAAAGGTTGTCGCGGTTGGTCTCGGCCAAGTTCTCGGATTCCTTCTGCAACTCGGCCATGCTGAGCTTCATCTCTGCGAGGGTTGCCCGTTTCTGTGCTGAACGATAGAGGAGGAAAAGAATTATCCCAACGGCCCCCACCAAAGTCACAAGGATAATGTTGAGCATCTTCCTGCGGCGCAAAAATACGCTGATCATGTTTTCGGTATGATCCAGGTCGCCATGTAAAGCCGAAATGGTCGTCTGCACTTTCTCCATCAGTTTGAGGTCTTCACTCGCTCTAGCGGTGGCAATAGCCTCATCCAAGGCTCTCATGGCGGAGTCATAGTCGTTCTGCTGCCAATACACACAACCGCTATAAAGCGCCGACAAAGTCTTCATTTCAACATCTTCAGAGAGGTCGAAATATCGCCTCGCCTGAAAGATAGAGGTGTCTTGTGAGATGTCCTCCCCGCGCTCGAACTTGTTTTCAATCTCCAATACCAATCGCTCCATGTTGTCCATGTCGGACTTCACGTTGCATGCGGCCAACAACGCGATCAGCGCGAAGGCAATCCAACATCTTGATTTATATACTAGTTCCCACATCATTTCAAAATTCTTTACGCAAAGATACGAGCTTTATTATTTAGAACATCGAAAAACACGAAAAACACGAAAAACATGTAAAATTTTCGTTCCTTTCGTGTTTTTCGATGTTCCCCCTCATCACTGTCCGCCCTTTTCTCCAGCGGTCTGTGCCTCGTTCTCCAATTCCACATTTCCGAACCGCAAAATGAATCCCGCACAAAGATAGGTGGAGTTGCTTCGGCTGGAGTAGCTGCCGCTTGAAATAGGGTTGGTGTATATATTGCTGTATCGCATCAGGCCAAAGAGGTCATAGCCATTGACAAACACCGACAGCTTGTGGTTGAAGAAATCGGTGCGCATGCCGCAATCGATGGAATAGTTGGCCCCAACTTGGTTGAACAAACGCTGCACGGGAGAGGAATAATGGCCTGAGGCATGGATCTCTAAACGATCCCATAGCTTTGCCCAGGCGCTCAGCTGAAAGCTGTATGACCACATCTCGTTCTTTTCCCATTGATCCAATACCCCATAATTGGTCTCAAGATAGGAATCATATACATTGGCATAGAAACGTAGGTTGAACATCCCATTGGGGCGGTACATCATGTTGAATTCACCTCCCGCCATGTAGGAACTCCCCACATTGACAGGCCTCGAGAAGAGTACAACCCTGCCGTAATGCTCATGAAACCCCGACTCGTTGATGGAGGTGATCTCGTTTTTCTTGTCCTTGTAATAGCCCGTCAAGCCCACTGACCCGAAATCGTTCCAATATTTGGTCCAGCTTGCTTCCACATTTTGCGTGTAAACGGGTTCCAAGTAGGGATTGCCTGTGAGGTAGATCTCGGTGTCATAGATGTTGAAGGGACTGAGCTGTTTTGCCGTGGGGTGATTGACCCTTCTGGAATAACTCAACTTGAAGTTGTGCATTGACGGGGAGCAATAGGAGAGGTGCAATGAAGGCGTGATGTTGAAATAATGATACGTTTGAGAGTCAATAATATACGGATAATTAGGCGTATCTGGATAAACAATGCTGGTTCGATAATAATTTAGGTTGATGCCCGGCTGCAACGTGAATTCTCCGAAACGATGTCGTATCATGAGATAACCGCCCAGTTTCTGGTCCTTGGTGCGATAGTGGTAGCTCATGAACGAGTCTTTCACATACGTGTCGCCAATCAAGGTGTCAACGTCGTTCCACGTGAAGCCTGACTCCCAGCTGCCATTGAGACCGACGCTGAATTCTCCGTTTTTCGAGTAGGGAAGGTTATAATCAATATTGGCTGAAATAGGTAGGTTTGACATGAGGTAGTCCATGCGAAAAACATTTTCTTGGGGCGAAGGCAGGGTGTAGGTGGTGCGGTCTTCCAAAGGCACGGCGTTGCGGTTCCAGTTGCCATTGGTGCGAACAGTCAGGTTATGCCCTTCTTCGTTGAACTTATGCTGGTAATACAAGCCGGAGCTGAAAAACAAGTAATTGGTATAGGACTGGTTGACAAACACATATTGATAGGTGCCTGCTTGTTCCATGAATTCCGTCCGTTTCCGTTCGGTAGTGCTTTCCACCGGGCCAAAAGAGTCCCAGCAGTTTAGCCACAACGCGAAGGTGTTCTTCTCATTGGGCGTGTAAGTGACGTTGAGAGAGCCCCCTGGACTGTATGTGAAGTACTTGTCATACCGAATGCTATGGGTCTGGCTTGTCGGGATGAACAGTCCGTTTTCATCTCTGATGAATAGGTTCCTGTCGTTTTCCGATTTCGCTTCGCCATGATAGAAATAGCTGCTGGCGTATGCGTTCACGGTCCATCGGTCGTTTTTCCAGACGTATGATGCCCAAGGCATCACGTAAGGCTGTGAGGAGATGTTAGTGCCGAAGCATAGGAACTCATTCCGCTTGATTTTGCCGTTCATCACGATGTTGATGATGCCGTCGGCGTCGGTAGCCCATTTTGCGGAGGGATTGGTGATGACTTCAATGCGGTCGATGGCATTGGCGGGCAAGGTCTGGATGTAGGCCTTCAGGTTTTCTTTTGTGAGGTGGGAAGGCTGGTCGTTGATCCATATTTCCACGTTCGAGGCGCCCCGCAGGGTGATATTGCCTTCCACATCTACACTGACACCTGGAGCATTCTGTAAGGCATCAGAGGCCACCCCGGATTGTACGGTGGGGTCTTCGGAGACTTGATACAAGGTTTTCTCGCCGTCCACCGAGAAGAGTGGACGTTCCGCAGTGACGGAAACGCCTTCAAGCAACAGGGTGTCAACCGTCATCAGAAGGCTGTCGGTTTTCATTTTTAAGCTGTCGGGCTCTGACTTCTTGGTTCCGGATAATTGGTTTTGAGCAATAAGAGAGGATGACAACATGATGCAAGTCATCAGGAAAAATAAGGCTTGTATTTTCATGACATGATAGATTTGTTTCATGCCAACAAAAGTATATGAAAAAAACCTTTATTTTTCAAGTGTAGGAGTCGAGTAGAGATGTTTTGAAGATTATAGATTACTGATAATTGATAATCAGCATATTAAATAATACGTAGTATAGAAAAAAGCCTTATTTCATCTTTCGTTTTCTCTCAAAACTCGCCTCTTTTCTCTGAGATTAACTCCCTAACGTGCTCCTTATCTAAAGTCGAAACTCCCCCTCAAGTGTTTCGCTGTGCTTGAAATATTTTTTCCAAATCAAAACAACTTCTTATTATCTTTGTTCCCTGATTCAAATGATTTATAACAATGAAAAAACGCTCTCTATTTCTGCTTGTGGCTGTCGCTATGATGATGGCAAGCTGTTGTGGCGAAAAAGCTGCCAATGAAAATGCTTGTGAAAACAAAAACGAGACTACTATGAACACTACGATGAACGACTTGCTGACGCGCCGCAGCGTGCGCAGCTACACCGATGAGGTGCCTCCCATGGAGGTGATTGAAGAAATTTGCAAGGCCGGAACATACGCCCCTACTGGCATGAACCGCCAAGCTCCTATTATTCTTGCCGTGACTAATCGGGAGGTGCGCGACAAGATGAGCAAACTCAATGCTGCCGTGTTTGGCATGGATAGCGACCCATTTTATGGTGCTCCTGTGGTGCTGGTGGTGCTGGCTGATACCACGGCTGCCATGACGTGGAAAGAGGACGGCTCCTTAGTGATGGGCAACCTGCTCAATGCTGCTCATGCCAAAGGATTGGGTTCCTGCTGGATTCATCGTGCCAAAGAGGTTTTCGAGACTGAAGAAGGCAAAGCCATCTTGCGTGGTCTCGGCATCGATGACACTAAGTACGTGGGCATTGGAAACTGCATCCTTGGCTATACCGCCGGCGAATATCCAGAGGCTCGTCCCCGCAAAGAAAACTACATTTATTGGCTCAAATAACGTATTATATGTCGGCGAATTAAGCGAATTAAGCGAATTATAAAATTGAAAAACTTCTCTTCCCCCAAAAATTCGCTTAATTCGCTAAAAAAATTGTTTCCACCGCTTCCTCGTATTCTTTTAGCGCATTGATTTTCTTAATCTTGCGCCAGATGTTCTGTGGCTCGTCAAACGAGTACATCAGATAGGACCACAGTTCCTTCATCCTACCCAACACCTTAGGGCTTCCACCAGCATGCCGTAGTCTCTCTTCATATAAATCAACGATATATTCATGCAGCCTCTCTTTTCTGTTTTCAAATAATAATTCGCCGACCCTTCTAAATTCGCTTAATTCGCTTAATTCGCCTAATTCGCTTAATTCGCCGATCTCCTCCGCCAGGAAAGGATTCGCCAGCACTCCTCGTCCCAGCATGAATTCGCTGACAGGCTCCACCGTTTCGCTGATTCGGTGGAAGCTATCCACAGAGACGATGTCGCCGTTATACACCAGAGGCGCTTTGATCATCGGGATCAGCTCGGCGAAGCGTTTCACGTCGGCCTCGCCTTTATATAACTGTTTGCCGATGCGTGGATGGATGATCAGTTCACTCAGCGGAAACTGATTGAAAATCTCAATTACCGGTACAATCTCGTCAGGATCAAAATACCCCAATCGACATTTGATGCTGAATTTCACGTCAATACGCTCAAAGACGGTGCTAAGCATTGCCTCGATTTTTTCGGGATAGGGAAGTAGCCCGCATCCGCGTTTTTTGTTGGCGACCCTGGGGAATGGACAGCCCATGTTTAAGTTTATTTCTTTGTATCCCAATTCTTTACATTGTGATGCGAAGCGTAAAATCTCCTCGGCATCGGTGCTTAATATTTGGGGCGTGAGGGTCTCTACATCATTGAAACGAGGGTCAATCTCTTCCACTTGAAGGTTCTTGGCGTGATCTTTTTGGATGCCAGTGAAAAAAGGCGTGTAAAACTTGTCGATACCCCCAAAATGCTTTTTGAAGACGTTTCGGAACGGGGCGTCGGTGATTCCTTGGAATGGACCAAGAGATAATCGGAAAGTGTTCATGGGTGGGTTGTTTCGTCGTTCTTCCTCGCAATAACTGTTATCGCGAGGTCTTCTTTTTCAAAACTTCAGCGATGGTCAAAACCAAGGTGAACAAAATCAGTCCGAAGGTCATCCACATCGCAATCCTGTAGAGATAATCCCCATGTTTGGCGTAAAACGTCTTCTCGGTGTTCGCTTTCAAAGTGGCTTTGATGACATCTTCTTTCCAGTATTCGGTAGATTGGATGACATCGCCTTTTTGGTTGAAGAATCCTGATTTTCCTGTGTTAGCTGAACGTGCCACACAGCGACGGTTCTCGATGGCTCTGAGCTTTGAGAACTCGAAATGTTGTTTATATCCGGGCGTGTCACCCCACCAGCCGTCGTTGGTGATTACAAAGAGCAGGTCGGCGCCTTTGCGGGTGAACTCGCTCACATAGCCTCCGAAAGCGGATTCATAGCAGATGGGCACGCCAACGACGTGTTTGCCGAAGGTCATATTTCGTGAAGTGGGATCGGTCTTTAACGTGCCTCGGGCAATGCCCATGGTGATGCTGTAGTTTTTCAGGAATCCCATCCATTCGGGGATGGCTTCCACAGCTGGGGTTAGCTTCGACTTGTTCCGATGTTGCACGTTGAGCGTGTCGATAAGCAATGCGGAGTTGTGGGCGTAATAATACCGGTTGGTGTTCCCAATTCGTCGGGCGGGGAAGTCGTCCTCCATACCTTTGGGAACCCATTCGTAGGTGGTGCCGCCAATCACAAAGCAGCAGTAGGGATGTTGTTCGATAAAATCACCCAGGATGTTCAACGCCCTCACTTCTTTCATGTTATCAAGCCAGATGCCTTCTTGGATGGCTGACTCTGAACTGACGATGAAGCGGGTGTCGGGGGTGATCATTTTTTCGGCCAGATTCACATCGGTTTGGATGGTCGAGTCGTAATATTGTGAGTCGAATTGTTCGTTCCACGGGTCGCAGTTCTGCTGAATTACAATCACTTCTGTGTCAACCCCTTTTTCTTCATAGTGTCGGTAGGCGATCATACTTCCGATGATGGGTATGGCAATGAGCGCAATGACAGCCACTGCGTTCCAGCGAATCGCTTTTTTGTCGTTTTCCCTCTCACAGGTGATGAGATTGGTGATGAATAGATTGACCAGCAGAATCCAAAGAGTGCCGCCTGCAACTCCGGTGACAGAATACCATTGCACCCATGTGGTACAGGTGGAGAAGACGTTGCCGAGACTCAACCAAGGCCATTTGGCAGCCCAATAATAGTGCAAAAACTCAAAAGCCATCCAATAGGGGATGAACAGGAAGTTTCCCAAACGGTCATGATGCAGCTTCTTCTTCGTGACATGGAAAGTCCAAAACACCGTGGACATAAACAGCGAGTTCAGAATCCATGCCAGGATTGCTGCCGGAGTGGCGTTCCATACCCACCAGGTGGTCAGTACGTTCCAAATCAGAAAGGTTACAAACGACAGCCAGAAGATATGTCCCTTCTCTCCTTTGCTGATGCGCTCTTCTATATAGAACAGGGGAACTAAGGCAATGAATATCAAGGCCGCCCATCCTCGCACAGGCCATGAGGCCCAGAGTAATAATCCGCTGGCGACTGCCATCAATAATTTCTGATATTTCTTCATTTTCAATTTTTTGCAAAAATAATGAATTGTTGATTTGTCGGCTGTTGAATTGTTATTTATCTTTGCAAAAATAACGAATCCGTGGTGAAAAAAGTCCTTCTCATTCGTTTCAGCTCCATTGGTGACATTGTGTTGACCACGCCGGTTATCCGCTGTGTGAAAACACAATTGCCTGATGTTGAGCTTCATGTGTTGACCAAGCCGGCCTATCAATCCCTTTGCGTGGTGAATCCATATATTAATAAGGTGATTGTCTTTCACGGAAATTGGCATGAATTGTTAGCCCAGCTTCGGGAAGAACACTATGATTTTGTGGTGGATCTGCATAAAAACTGGCGTTCGTTACGAGTCAGGTGGACGCTCGGTTGCCCTTCCGCTTCTTTTCCCAAACTTGATTTTCGTAAGTTTCTATATACCAAACTGAAAATCGGGCGGCTTCCCAAGGCTCATATTGTGGACCGTTATTTTAGTGCTGTGCAACGCCTTGGAGTTCATAACGATGGCCAAGGCTTGGATTTCTTTATTTCAGAAAAAGATGTGATTCGTAACGAGGACCTTCCAGAGACCTTCCGCAGGGGTTTTGTGGCAGTGGTCATTGGGGGACAGCATGCTACGAAGATTCTGCCTGCCGACAAAGTGGTGGAGGTTTGTGAGCTTCTGGATGCACCAGTGATTTTGGTGGGTGGTCCCGAAGATGCCGATCGTGGTGCGATGATTCAACAGAAAATTGGAGCAAGGGTATGGAACAGCTGTGGGACGCTGACACTGGGACAGTCGGCCTCGTTGTTGAAACGATCCCGTGTGGTACTTACCAACGACACGGGCATGATGCATATCGCGGCGGCATTGCGTAAGCCTATCGTTTCCGTGTGGGGGAACACCGTTCCTGAGTTCGGCATGTTTCCGTATTATCCCCAGGGCTTTGCTCCAGCCGTGGTGATTGAAAACGTCACCTTGAAATGCCGCCCTTGCGACAAGTTGGGTTATGACCGATGCCCCCAAGGGCATTTTCAATGTATGATGCTGATGGATACAAATCTCATTGCTAAGAAAATCAACGAGTTATATAATCCTTCTGGACAATAAAAAAGCCGAACGAATGTCCGGCTTAAGAGGTGGTACCAGCGGGAATTGAACCAGCGACACACGGATTTTCAGTCCGTTGCTCTACCAACTGAGCTATGGTACCCCGTTGTTTGCGGTTGCAAAGATACAGCAATTTTTGGAATTGACAACAATTTTTTCTAAAAATTTCAGTTTTTTTTCAGATATTTGCACCCCGAAACAACCAATAATGAAGCGATTTATTTCTAACAAGCTGATAATTAGTTTATTCCTCACTTTTTGTATGAGTGAGTTTTATGCCCAGGCCAATGTGGATTCTCCTTATTCCATGTTTGGTGTGGGTCAGGTCCGCAGCAAGACCATGAATGCTCGCCTGAAAGGCATGGGCGGCGTAGCCAATGCCATGGCAGGAAAAACGATGTTGAATGCGGAAAATCCCGCCTCATACGCTATGATTGACACCTTGGCGTTCCTTTTTGATGCGGGCATGTATGTGAAAAACTCCACTTTCAGCACTTCCGTTATGTCGGAGAAAGCCTATTGTGCTTCTTTGGATTATGTTGCCATGGGCTTTGCTCCCACCAATTGGTGGAAAGTGGCCTTGGGTGCGCAACCCTATAGTAGCGTGGGTTATCATGTGGTCACCTCTTTCAACGATGCCTCGTTGGGTAGATATGCCCAAACTTTCCAAGGTGAGGGCGGATTGAATCAAGTGTTCATTGGAAATGCGTTCCGGTTGGGGAAGCATTTCTCCATTGGTGCTAATGTGAATTATGTTTTCGGTGATAGCAAATCCACTACGACCTTGAGTTGGCCTGATTCCACTTTTCTGATTGCTTCTCGTAGAAGCCGTGACGTGATGATTAGCTCTTTTATGTTTGATTATGGCGTGATGTATCAAGGCCAGATTAATGACGATCTTTCTTTGTCGGTAGGAGCAACTTATAATCAAAAAGTCAATTTGAGTGGAACTCAGACGCTCTTTGTCCGCTCAATACAGTTAGCCGCAAATGGTGACGAGTCTATAGAATATTTGATTGATACCATTTTCTATGACCATAACAAGGACGCAAGGCTGACCATGCCTCATGGATTGGGCTTTGGTGTCTCCCTTCAGAAAAACAAACGTTGGGTCATTGGAGCCGATTTCAATTGGAACAACTGGAGCGCCTTCGCGAGAAACGGGGTTAATGAAGGACTTTCGGACTCCTGGAGTTTGGCTGTGGGAGGGGAATATCTGCCTTCTTCAACCTCCATCTCCAATTATTGGACTCGTGTCTCCTATCGGCTGGGAGGTTTTTATGAAAAGACATTTCTCGTGATTGACGACCATGCTATTAATAAAATAGGTGTAACCGCAGGAATAACCCTTCCGCTGCCTCGTTCTCAGTCTGGAGTGAATTTGGGATTGGAAATAGGAAAATGTGGCACGAAATCTGCAAACCTCATTCAGGAGGGTTACGTCAATTTCACACTGGGTGTCTCGATCTTTGAACGCTGGTTTGTGAAAAGAAGATATAACTAATATTTGAAAGTTGAACTAAAAAAATAAACAGAGATGAAAACTAAGAAAGTATTATTGATGGCTGTCGGATTGGGGATGGCCTTCAGTGTTTCCGCACAGGATCTTGCTACGGCATCAAAGTATGGTGCTGACAGTGTCAACTGCGTACAGAAGATCAGTATCTTCCGTGAAGCTTACAAGCAGTGGGAAACTGCCAAGTTTGCTCCCGATGCCGTGAACAACGAAATGATTTCCGCTTGGCGTGAGGTGTTCCTCACGGGCCCGCGTGCCACTCAGTACACCTACACCAATGGCGAGAAAATCCTCGATTACATGATTCGCCAGAATCCGAAAGACAAGGATGCTTACATCGACACGCTCTGCCTGCTGATGGATACCCGCGCCAAATGTTTCCCCACGGATCCCAAGACGGGTGCCTCTCAGGTGGCTAACATCATGGGCAGAAAAGGCCTCTTGATTTACACCTACAACAAAAACCGTTACGAAGAAGCCTATAACGTCCTGAAAGATGCCGTCGCGCTGGATCCTTCACAGCTGCAAGGCGCTTATATCGATGCATACTTCAAGGCAACCATCGACATGGTGAACAACAACAAGACTGAGAAAATGACCATCATCAATGTCTATCAGGAACTCTCCGAGGTGCTTGACGACAACATCAAGGTGCTGGCCGAGACCGAAGCCCAGCTTCTTGAAGCTAGAACAAATGCTGAAGAGTCAGGCGATGCTGATGGTGTGGCAGGCTTCGACAAGCAAATTGAAAAAAATGAGAAGTCGATTAACATCAACAAAGGTGTGAAAAATAACATCGACAACCTCTTCCAACCTTTTGCTTCTTGCGATGACCTTATCAAAGTGTTCACTGCCAAGATGGCTGAGACACCGGATGATATCGACCTCCTGAAACGCATCACCACTATCCTCGACAAAAAAGACTGCACCGACTCAAAGCTCTTCCTCGAAGCCAGTGTCAAACTGCACGAAAAGGCACCCAGCCCCGAATCTGCTTACAACATCGGTATCAAGTACTTCAAGGATGGCAAAAACAGCGAGGCAGCCAAATACTTCGAAGAGGCAGCTGCTTCCTCTAACAACGACCGCGTTTACAGAGCTTACAGAAACTTGGCTTACTGCTATCTGAACACCAACAGCTATGGCAAAGCTCGTGACGCCGCCCGTAAAGCCGCTACCGTTGACCCCACCGCCGGTGAACCTTACATCATCATCGGAATGGCCTACGCAGCATCATCCAACTCGTTTGCCGACAGTAAGTTCGGTGGTAAAGAGGTCTTCTGGGCCGCTGTTGACAAGCTGGTGAAAGCCAAAACAATCGATCCTTCAGTGGCAAACCGCGCTTCGGATCTCATCCGCTCTTACTCACAACACTTCCCCAGCACCGAGACGATCTTCTTTAACGACTTCTCGGAAGGACAGTCCTACACGGTGGGCGGCTGGATCGGTGAATCCACGAGCATCAGAGCAGCTAAATAAACCGTATGTTGCCACAGTGAAGTCGCTGAATAATAAACGATTTCTAATCTATAACATCACAGCCTTATGGGCTGTGATGTTGTTTTCGTGTGGTAACCCTACATCTGTCATCCAGCAGTTGGCATCTGATGACACACTCTCAGGGGTGGTCGCCTACGATATCGTCTTTTACCGTAGTGACTCGGGTATCGTGCAAATGGAACTGAAAGCTCCCGTTATGGTGCGTCAGGGTGATGACTCCAGCTACCTGGAGTTCCCCGAAGGTTTCCATGCCTCCATCTTTGATGACCATCACCGCGTGGTTTCTGAGATAAGCGCAGATTACGGTCTCCACCGGAGTGATGAAAAAATGGTCGAGGCCGAAGGGAATGTGGTGGTGGAAAACCATAACAAAGGAGAGAAGTTGATGTCCGAACGACTGTATTGGTATCAGGACACCAAAATGCTTTATACACGGTCCAAGGTCAGGATTGTCATGCCCGACAAGGACATCATGGGGGATAGCCTGGTCTCAACGGAGGGCTTTGAGGAATATACCATCTATAATGGAAAAGCGACATTCGAAGTGGAGGAGGACCGATGAGTAACGACTGGATCATAGTAGTGATAACCTTGTTTCTCTCAGCGCTGTGCTCGGGTCTTGAGATCGCTTTTAACAGCACCAACCGCTTGCAGCTCGAAGTGGATCTGAAAAAAAACCGGTTCTCTGCCAAAATCGTCAGCCTGTTTTTCAAGCGTCCCTCGCATTTCCTCACCTCTTTGCTCATTGGCAACAACATCGCTAATATTATATATGGTATCGCCATTGCCCGGCTGTTGCTTCCTGTGGTGAAGTGGATTCTCCCTCCTTCGCTCGAAATGGAGTTTTTCATCCTCTTGCTGCAATCCATCATCTCCACTTTGATTGTGCTGGTGCTGGCTGAGTTCCTTCCTAAAATCCTTTTCCGCCTCAACCCCAACGCCATCCTTTCCTTCTTCGCCTTCCCAACGGTACTCTGTTTCTATCTCTTATACCCCCTGACTTTGATCTATTCTGGTATTGCCTACGTGATCATCCGTGTGTTCTTTGGAATGAGGATGGATCAGCAGGAGTATCAGCTCAGCACAGTCGATTTTGACGATTACATCACCGAGTATGCCGATCCCAAAGAGGCCGACGAGGATATTCAGCAGGAAATCCAGTTGTTCCAAAATGCCATGGATTTCCGCTCGGTCAAACTGCGTGAGTGCATGGCTCCGCGCAATGAGATTGAGTCAGTGAAAATCACGGATGACTTGAAATTCTTGAAGGACCGCTTCGAGGAGACCAAACACTCAAAGTTGATCGTTTATTCTGAGACAATTGACAATATCGTGGGTTATGTGCATCTGAATGATGTGGTGAATGCCAT
>JAEEGG010021907.1_pt1 | contig 12644 bp, 9 predicted proteins | sample 9134161 | NCBI WGS metagenome assembly JAEEGG01 (sample SAMN16246543, study PRJNA631951) | gut metagenome | biome: gut microbiome; feature: rumen; material: CR-attached | host: Bos | place: Iran: Karaj | collected 2018-10
GGCTGGCAGGGTGCCGGCAGGAACCTGCAGATGCTGTTTTGGTGAAGCAGCAGCCAGTAATCTATCCTGACTATATAGGGGTGACAGTACCTGTGGATATCGCACCATTGAACTTCAATGTCATCGGGGAGGGTATCGACAGGGTCGATGCACAGGTGACTGGTAGCAAGGGTGGTGAGCTGCATGCCAACGGAGAGTATGCCGATTTCGATATCGACGAGTGGCATGCGCTGACGGAGCAGAACAAGGGTGGCGAGTTGAAGGTCACCGTCTGTGTCCGTAAGGACGGCAAGTGGTTACAATACCAGGACTTCAAGATCTTTGTGAGTCCCTATGCTTTAGAGGAGTGGGGAGTGACCTACCGTCGTATCGCCCCGGGTTATGAGGTATATAGTCACATGGGACTCTACCAGCGTGACTTGTCCAATTTTGACGAGACGACGATCTTCGATAACCGTCGGGTGCCGGCTCAGTGTCTGAACTGCCATATGTCTAACCGAACCGATCCCGGCAGATTCGTGTTTCATGTCCGTGGAAAGCATGGCGCCACGATGATACAGACAGACGGAAAACGTGAGTGGTTGAAGGCAAGCAACGACTTGTTAGGTGGTTCGATGGTGTATCCTTATTGGCACCCCAGCGGTCAGTATTGTGCGTTCTCTACCAACCAGACCCGTCAAGGATTCCATGTCGTGCAGAATGAGCGTATTGAGGTGAAAGACCTCTCCTCAGATGTGTTTGTTTATGTTCCTACTACCCATGAGATCCTGACGGACACGTTGTTGCAGACTAAGGATTGGATGGAGAACTCTCCTGTGTTCTCTCCTGACGGAAAGACGTTGTATTATATAACTAGTAAGCAACATAGTGACCAAACTCAATACAAAGACGAGAAATACAATCTCTGTAAGATTGCCTTTGACCCCGGGAAAGGAACATTTGGTGACCATGTGGACACCTTGTTTAACGCTGTGTCAATGGGGAAGAGTGTGACATGGCCGCGTCCTTCCTATGATGGCAAGTATATCCTTTTCACCTTAATGGACTATGGTTATTTCTCTATCTGGCATGAGGAGAGTGAACAGTGGTTGTTGGATTTGAAGACCGGGGAGGCACGTCCTTTGAAAGAGATCAATAGTCCGAGGGCTGACAGCTACCATAACTGGAATGTCAATTCTCATTGGATCGTATTTACCAGTCGGCGGGACGATGGGTTGTATTCCCGTCTTTATTTTGCTTCTGTCGATGACAAAGGAAAGTTTACCAAGCCGTTCATGTTACCCCAGCGTCATCCGAAGAACTATTACGACGAGAGTGTCTACTCCTTTAACACGCCTGATTTCACTAAACGGAAGGTGGATTTTGATGACCGGGCGGCTGCCTCGGAGGTGATGAGTGACCGACGGGTAGAGACGAAAGTGAAATAAGGCTGCGACAGAGTCGCAACATAGGATACCATAGGGGATAAGAGGCAGGACTTAATGGAAGGGTTCTGCCTCTTGTCTTAGCAGGCGTTCCACATCAACGGCATCGAAGGGAATGTCGCCCTTGGAGAATTCTGGTGCATTAAATGATTTCAAGGTCTCGTCATAATATGCCGGGGACTCCTGTGGCAACACAAAGGGCTTGTGGGGTTTCCCGTTGTGGTCGATATAACAGAAATAGGGTTTGCCATAAAGACCATTGTCACGCTTGGAAGCGAATACCAGCCAGCGGGAGTTGCTGGACCAGGAATGGTAGGTGTCGCTGCGAGAACTATTGACCTTCTTCATCGTGTCTATTTGTCCTGTTTGTAAGTCCATCATCCGCAAGTCAGACTCCTGATGCCAGATAGGGAATGTGCCGTAGTCGGCAACGGTATAGACCAGATACCTGCCGTCGGGAGAGATGCGAGGATGACATACAGACTTTTGGTTGAATAACGTGTCCACTTTGCTGCCTATCGTCCCTGTCTTCTCATCGAATGGGATACGTACTAAGGCATATTGCAATTGTCTTAATTCCTGTGGCAGTGTCACATGCTTCGCAGTACAATAATAGATATATTTACCATCGGGCGAGAAGGTCGGGAATGTCTCAAAGGTGAGACTGTCGCTCAGCAGTGGAGAGCGGATGATGCGGTTCTCTTGTAAGTCGGCGACATAAACATCTGATTTGGCATCATACACCTCCAAGCGTTTGCTTGCGTTACTATGAAAAGCGGGGATGATAATGTTGGTGGAAAAGGTGATGTATCGTCCTGTCGGAGAAAATCCATAATAAACAGAGCCGCTGATCATATCACTGGTCTTGATGGCAAGCTTGCGCAGCTTACCGTTTTGGTTGAGAATGGCTCCTCCATGTGGTCCACGGACATACATCATAGAGAGGTTAGGGTCTTGATTGCCTGTAACATGGCAGTTCATACACTGGTTGTTGGCGAGGTGATAGTCACAGAGTGCTTTCTCATTAAAGTTCTCTACACAACGCTGCTTGATCTGCAGGTTGTTCCAAATTTCATAGTCGGGCTCGATGAGACGGTAAGTGAGGTAGGGGTCCACTTTGTCCTTGACGACCAGCCAGTGGAAAGAGCGGTATTCCGTCCATTTACCGTTTTTCAAGGTGGTTATCGTAACTTTGATATCCTCATTCGTCTTTAATAACTCATGCCATTCGTCCTCGTCGAACACCACTTCATTTCCTTTGGCATTGATAGTGATAGTGCCAGCAGTCACTTGTATTGCCTCAATATTATCCCTGACGAGGAAATTCAAAGGGGCGATATTGACAGGAATCGTCACATCCATATAGTCAGGATAGATAGCAGGGAGTGCCTCGCTCTTAGTGACATCCGAAGGGGTCGGTGTGCAAGAGAGCAAAGTCTGTAAGATGATGATAGAGAGTAGGGCGTGTAGGAATCTCATATCTTGGGTGCCTTTCCTTTGTCGTAATAATACCAGTAGGTATCCTTGAACTGAATATTACCACGTTGTTGGTTATATTGTGTAAATCTTTGGAGGACGTTCGGGTCCTTGATATACTGTTGCCAATCCTCCTGAGAAGCCTCAGAGGCTGCCAGCCAGATGCAGAGAGCCTCCTGATAGAGTCTGCGGATACGAGGGGAATCCGAACAGTAACGGTCGTAGTCACGTTTGAAGTTCTTCACATCCTTTAGTAGCAAGTTGCTGCACAAGATATAGTCGAGTGCCACCTCGTTCTTAGGATTGGAGTCGAGGAGTTGCATCATGATAAAATGAGCATTATCAGATACACTGATAGTGTCTTGCCGGTTCATGAACAGGGCTTTCTCCGCATAGTGTTTGTTACGTTTGGCATTGGCAGTCTTCGCCCAGTTGCCCCAGACAAACGTGTGCTCCAGCAGCCCTAAGTATTTCTGTGCGGCAGCGGTATCGCCCTTGACAAGGTTACACTCTGCCAAACGCTTGACCATGCGGTTATTACGGTTGTTGGGTGAGAAGACACATGCCATCAGGGCAGCCCGCTCACAGAACGTCATGTCACCGAGTGCATAGTACAGCTCATTCATATTCTTGATAGTCAACATGGGGGTGTCAGGACCTATCTGATAGAATGTTCCCAGGACGTTGGGCTGATAGTTGAGCAATACCTCTGGCAATTGTCCTTGTTGGGCTTTCACCAGGTTATAGAAGAACAGCATCTCCGGAGTTGGGCTATCCTCTTCTTCCACGAGGCTCACCACTTTATTCCAATTGCCGAAGTAATACTCGTCATCAACCTGAAACAGTTTCTCCAGATACCAGTTCGGCATCGTCAGTTTGCCGATGCCAGGATAGCTATAGAGCTGTCCTGTGGTGAGGAGGAACGCCCCTTTCAACATATATACCATAACAGTGGTAACGATGCCAGAAGGTAGTGCCCATTTCCAACTCCTGATGGCAGTGAAGAGGAGGTAAAGCCATGCGCCATAGCCAAACAGCCAATAGGCAAGTGGTGTGAGAATGGCTATCCAGAAATTCTTCCGTGGTGTATGGCAAAAGAGCAGGGCGGCACCTGTTGCAGCATAGGTGGAACTTAACCCGAAGTCATAGCGGAGATGGCATATAGCCTCAAGGGTCGTCAGTACGACAGCAATAGCGAAAGCCCATCCTTTTTTCTGTCCTGTTTTCCGCAAGGCAGCGTAAAGAGTGCCCATCAACAGAAGCAGGGAGACCGTCAGGATGATACTTCCCGCATAGAGGTAATAGTAGAACTGGGTCAGGAAATCACCTATCCAGCAGGCAAGCCAGGCTGGTTTGTCGAAATAGGAGAAAAAGTAGTTATTCGTCCAAAGGAATAGTTGGTTCTGTTCCTTATAGAAGAAATGATAGGGATAGTATCCTTGAAAGAATATAAAACAGCCGACAGCCCATAGGAGGGCTGTCAGCCATGTGTATGGTATTTTAGATAGTTTAGTGTGCATCATTCAGTGTTTTTTCCATGACTTCCAGTTCCTCTTCCGTGGTTGCCCAGCTGGTCACGAAACGGCAGATGGTGCGGTGCCCCGGGGCTTGTCCCCAATGGGTGAACTCTATTGTTTTGGAAAGCTCCTCTACCACGGCATCCGGCAGGATGACAAACTGCTGGTTGGTAGGTGAGTCGATAAAGAACTCAACACCTTTCTGCTGGAAGATGGCTTTCATCTTCATTGCCATCTCAATGGCATGGCGGGAGAGATTGAAATAGAGGTCGTCCGTAAACAATGCCTCAAACTGCAGACCGATGAGGGCACCCTTGGCGATAACAGCACCATGCTGCTTCTGGATGGAGAAGAAATGCTTATGGGCACGGCGGTTGGTGAATACGACAGCCTCACCGCACAGGGCTCCGATCTTCGTTCCTCCTATATAGAACACATCACAATGGCGGGCAAGGTAGGGCAGGGTGATGTCGTTCCCCTCTGCCATCAGTCCGTATCCCAGGCGGGCACCATCAATATAGAGAGGTATCTCATAATGTTGACATACCTGATAGATGTCATCCAATTCCTTGGCACTGTAGATGGTTCCCAACTCTGTGGGGAAGGTGATATAGACGAGTCCGGGGAAAACGGCATGCGCATTATTGCCATCATGCATGAAGTCGTCCAGGTATTTGTCAAGTACCTTCGGATTCATCTTCCCATGATCTCCAGGCAAGGTGATAATCTTGTGTTCCGTAAACTCCACGGCACCTGCCTCATGGACATTGATATGTCCGGTCTCCACACAGATGACACCCTCATATTGATAAAGCATAGAGTCGATGGTTGTGGCGTTGGTCTGGGTTCCTCCTGTCAGAAAGAAAATCTGTGCATCAGGCATCCCACATGCCTCACGGATACGGTCTTTTGCCCGATCACTGAATTCATCAAAACCATAGGGTGTCGGTCTTGCCTCATTATATTTAATCAGGTTGTCCAACACTTTTGGGTGTGCCCCGTTGTTATAGTCGCATTCAAAGGATATCATGACGATTCGTTGTTTGCGTTTGCTGGTTATAAGGTTTCCAGCATTCTCTTGATCACTACTGAGCAACTGATCTCACGGTTTGCCGCCTCGGGAATCACGATACTGTTCGGACTCTCGATGACATCATCGGTTACGATAAGACCACGACGGACAGGGAGGCAGTGCATAAACTTACCGTTGTTGGTCCATGACATATGCTCAGTATCCACCGTCCATGACATGTCCTTGGAAGTGATTTTACCATAGTCAGCGGGATTTGTCACACCTGGATTACTCCAGTTCTTCGCATAAATAAAGTCGGCTCCCTCAAAAGCTTTCTTCTGGTCGTATTCCACACGCGCCTTCCCCACAAATCTGGGATCCAGTTCGTAGCCCTCTGGGTGGGTGATGACGAAATCGACATCTGCGGCATTCATCCACTGGGCGAAAGAGTTGGGGACTGCCTGTGGCAAGGCACGGCAATGGGGTGCCCAGCTCAGTACGACCTTGGGGCGCTTGACAGTTTTATATTCTTCAATTGTTATCAAGTCGGCAAAAGCCTGAAGGGGATGGACGGTCGCCGTCTCCATGGCGAAGACAGGCTTACCACTGTATTTAATAAACTGGTTCAGGACGGTCTCAGCATAGTCGTACTCACGGTCTGTCAATCCTGCAAAGGAGCGTACCCCGATCATATCACAATAGCAGCCCATTACGGGGATGGCCTCCAACAGATGCTCGCTCTTGTCACCATCCATAATGACACCTCGCTCTGTCTCCAGTTTCCATGCACCGGCATTCACGTCAAGCACGATGACGTTCATACCGAGATTCATGGCTGCCTTCTGTGTGGACAGACGGGTACGCAGGGAGTTATTGAAGAATATCATCATCAAGGTCTTGTTCTTACCTAGATGCTGATATTTAAAACGATCGTTCTTAATCTCTTGTGCCTCTGCGAGTGCTTTCTCCAGAGGACCAATGTCTTCTACGTTGATAAAGGTTTTCATATATTGTAGATATTTCGTTATTCCGATAATTCGAATCAGGGGCGTGTTTGTCCTTCGCCTTCGATTAACCATTTATAAGTGGTGATTTCCTCAAGTGCCATAGGACCACGAGGACCAAGTTTTTGAGTGGAGATACCAATCTCTGCACCCAGTCCGAACTGAGCACCATCTGTGAAGGATGTCGGAGCATTCCAATAGACACAGGCAGCATCTACCTGCTGCTGGAAAATCCTTGCGCTCTCTTCATTCTGCGTGATGATGGCTTCACTATGTCCCGAACCATATTGGTCGATATGCGCCAATGCTTCATCAAGAGAGGTAACGGTCTTAATAGCCATCTTATAGTCCATGAACTCCGTACCAAAAGAATCCTCGGTGGCAGGACGAAGCAAGATACTCGGATAGTGTCCTGTTAGTATCTGATAAGAAGGAGCATCAGCATAGAGCGTGACCTTATGGTCATGCAATGGTTTCATCAACTTCACCAGATCACCCAGTCGCTTCTCATGGATAATGAGACAGTCAAGGGCGTTACAGACACTGACACGACGGGTTTTCGCATTGCATACGATCGCTTTACCCATCTCTAAGTCGGCATCCTTGTCGAAATAGGTATTGACAACGCCTGCTCCTGTCTCGATGACAGGAATACGGGCAGTGTCACGGACAAAGTCAATCAGACGGCGACCGCCTCTCGGGATACAAAGGTCAATATATCCGACGGCATTCAGCATCTCGCCAGTAGCCTCGTGGGTGGCGGGCAATAAGGTAACGACATCGGGGTTCACATCAAAACGTTCCAAGACCTCATGAATCAGTTCCACAGATGCCTGATTCGACAGGTCTGCATCGCTGCCCCCTTTCAATACACAGGCATTACCGCTTTTAAAACAAAGCGAGAACACGTCGTAGGTTACATTAGGGCGTGCCTCATAAATCATGCCGATCACTCCAAAGGGAACGGATACCCGACAAAGTCGCAAACCGTTTGGCAGTGTCTTTTTTTTCGTAACATGTCCTAAGGGACTAGGTAGTGAGGCGACATTGCGCATGTCGTCAGCAATATCATCGAGCCGTTTCTCTGTTAGTTGCAGACGGTCATAAAGGGGATTCTTGGGATCCATCTTCGCCAAGTCTTTCTCATTGGCAGCAAGGATACGTTCTTTGTAGTCCACGATAGCATCAGCAACAGCGAGAAGAATCTCGTTTCGTTGTGTGTCAGTGAGTCGTGCAAGTCCTTTACTTGCAGCTTTGACATTTTTAAAGGCTTCTGTCAGATTCATAGTTGTTTGGCTAAAAATTCAGTGTGTGGTATTTCTTGCGGATGTTGTACCAAGTCAATCAGGATATTGTCACGCTCGCCATTGGCAATAATGACACGGATACCGTCTTGGGAAATCTTACATGCCGTCATATATTTGGAATGCATCCCCCCGCGTCCAAAAGCACTCTTCTCTGCTTGAATATACTGACTGAGATCTGTACCTGGCTCTACATTACGAATCAGTTGCGATGCTGGGTCATCGGGATGTCCGGTGTAAATACCATCAATATTGGAGAGCAGGACCAGTGTGTCGGCATTCATCATACGTGCGATAAGTCCTGACAACTCGTCATTATCGGTAAACATCAACTCAGTGACACTGACAGTGTCATTCTCGTTGACAATAGGTAATACGTCATTCTCCAACATGACGGTCATACAGGCACGTTGGTTTTCGTACTGCTCACCAGGTTCGAAATTCTCCTTCATGGTGAGCACTTGTCCTACATGCATGTGATATTCCCTGAACAAGTCGTAATAAAGTCCAATGAGTTTCGCCTGTCCAAGCGCGGAGAAGAGTTGTCGCTGCTCTACAGAATCCATGTCATGGTCGACTTTCAGTTCTCCTCGCCCAGATGCCATTGCACCAGAGGATACCAGTATCACCTCATAGTCTTGCTGACGCAGCCAAGCAATCTGGTCGACCAATGCCGACATACGGGTGACATCGAGCTTGCCATCAGGACGTGTCAGTACGTTGGAACCTACCTTCACTACGATACGCTGTCTCATTGCTTCTTGTCTTTATTACGAATCTCTACTCGGCGGATCTTACCACTAATCGTCTTTGGCAGCTCATCAACGAACTCGACGATACGGGGATATTTATAAGGAGCAGTCTCTTTCTTGACATGTTGCTGTAACTCTTTCACCAAGTCATCACCTGCCTTGTCTTTCCATTCCTTACCTAAGACGACAGTGGCTTTTACCACCATGCCACGGATGTCATCGGGGACACCTGTAATCGCACATTCTACCACAGCAGGATGTGTCATGAGAGCACTCTCTACCTCAAACGGGCCAATGCGGTAGCCACTTGATTTGATGACATCGTCAATACGTCCCTCAAACCAGTAGTAGCCGTCTTCGTCACGCCATGCCATATCACCTGTATGGTAGATGCCATCATGCCATGCTTCCTTTGTCAATTCCCGGTCACGGTAGTATTCCTTGAAGAGTCCGATAGGCTTTTGGTCACCTACCCGTACGACAATCTCTCCTTTTTCACCGTCCTCGCAAGGAGTACCATCGGCACGTAGAAGGTCAATATCATATTGTGCATTAGGAATACCCATACTTCCAGGTTTAGGCTTCATCCATGGGAAGGTTCCAAGTGTCATGGTTGTCTCTGTCTGTCCAAAACCTTCCATCATCTGAATACCTGTCTTCTCCTTGAATTTATCAAAGACAGCGGGATTCAGTGCCTCACCGGCAGTGGTACAATACTCCAATGAGGAGAGATCGTATTTCGACAAGTCCTCACGAATCATGAAACGGTAGATAGTAGGAGGAGCACAGAAAGAGGTGACATGATATTTTTCAATCTGGCGGAGTAACGTGTCCGCGTTAAACTTCTCATGGTCAAAGACAAAGACGGTAGCACCAGCGAACCATTGCCCGTAAAACTTACCCCATACAGCCTTCCCCCATCCAGTGTCGGCAACGGTCAAATGTAGGGAACCTTCATGCAGATTATGCCAAAATACGCCCGTTGTTAGGTGCCCCATGGCATAGAGGTAGTCGTGGGCAACCATCTTAGGCTCACCACTGGTACCACTGGTGAAATACATCAGCATGGTGTCGTCATTATCATTGACAAAGGTGGGCTTGACAAATTTTGGAGCCTGTTCTACCTCTTTCAGGTAGTCGTGCCAGGTGATAGTACCTATAGTCTCTATAGTTTCTCCTACTACTAGGACATTCTTTACTGTCGGACTCTCGGGGATGGCAAGCTTGATCTGTTCTGTGACGTATGCGTCATCTACACAGATAATCGCCTTGACAGAGGCGCGGGTATTGCGATAGACAATATCATGCTTAGTCAACATGTGGGTGGCAGGGATGACGATAGCTCCTATCTTGTGTAGGGCGAGCATAACGATCCACCATTCATAACGACGTTTCAGGATAAGCATTACGGGGTCGTTTTTGCCGATACCTAATGACTGCAGATAAGAGGCAGCCTGATCAGTCTGCTCCTTTAACTGAGCAAAGGTTGTACGAATCTCCTCACCTTGGTCATTGGTCCAAAGCAAGGCAAGTCCGTCGGGCTTTTCTTTTGCCCATTCGTCCATCACGTCATAGGCGAAGTTGAAGTTCTCTGGGATGATGAACTCCAAATGTTTGTTGTAATCCTCCACTGAGGAGAAGCTGGTCTGCTTCAAAAATCTTTCTATCATAGTCTTTGTGTTATTCTACTGTAAATGCGAGGAACTTCACCGCCTTGTTGCCAATGGCTAGCATGCCGTGGGGCTTGGTAGAGTCGAAATAGATGCTGTCGCCTTCCTCAAGGACAATGGTCTTTCCCCCGATATAGAGCTCCATCGCTCCTTCCAGGACCATGTTGAACTCTTGTCCGGCATGGGTGTTCTTATAAATGGTACGAGCACCGGGCTTGGGCTCTACAGTGACGATGAAGACATCAGCTTTGTGGCCAACAAAGCCACCTACGAGGCTCTGGTACTTGTACGCTTTGGTACGCTCAATGGACATCCCTTGTCCTTTGCGTGTCACGTAGTACGATGTCATGTGCGGTGACTCCGCAAAGATCAGCTCTTCCGTAGACACACCGTATTTACGTGCAATTTTCATCAAGTTGGAAATAGTGATATCCATCTCACCTGCCTCTATCTTCTCATACACCTCTGAAGTGGTACCAATGGTCTCTGCCATCTCACTGATGGGGATGTCAAGTACGTCACGTAGTCCGCGTAACCGTTCCCCAATTTGTCTTAGTTGCTCATCCATATCTCTAAACTCTAAACATTCAACAATTAATTCATTTCGCTCCTGCTTTTAATCCTCGAATCACAGCGGATGTGAATCCTGCATGTTCCATCTCGTTGAGTCCCTTGATCGTGACACCGCCAGGGGTTGTTACAAGGTCGATGGCTGCCTCGGGATGTAGACCGCTAGACTGCAATAACTCTACAGCACCCTTCATGGTCTGCATCACAATCTGTTTCGCATCGTCAGCCTTAAAACCTAACTCTACACCTCCTTCTGAGGCAGCACGGATATAACGCATGGCATAGGCGATACCACAAGATGCTAATGTTGTGCCTGCGGCAAGGTGCTGCTCGTCGGTGATGATGGTCTGCCCCATCTCATCAAAGATATTCTTTACTAGTTCTGTTTGCTGTTGTGTCACAGCGTCACAGGGAACGATAAAGGTCATAGAGGCAAGTTGGGCGATGGCGATATTGGGAATCATCAGGAATAAAGGAGGACAGTCAGGTAACCATTCCTTGATTTTCGCAGAAGAAACACCAGCGGCAATGACGATGAGTATCTGCTTTTGAGGATTCAATACCTCTTTGATACCTGTCAGCACTTGCTCTACCAGCCATGGTTTTACACAGACACAGACAATGTCGGCATCTTGTGCCGCCATCTGATTGTCGGTAGTTACTGACACACTCTGTCTGGCAAATTTCTCCAACACTTGTTGTGATGGGTCTGCTACTGTAATATCTTCGTTTTTGAAGCGTTCACCCTTAATGAGCCCTTCTACCGTTGCACCACCCATGGCACCGGCACCTATCATTGTTATTTTCATAATGATGCTAATACTTTCTTTAGTTTTTCGATAAACAGGTCTGCCTCTGCCTTACTCAGACACAATGGGGGAAGCAGACGTAGGATATTCGTACCCGCACAACCAGTGAAACAGTGCTCTTGATAGATTAGTGGCTGGCGGATATCCTTATGGGGAATATCCAAGTCAATACCAATCATCAATCCACGACCACGGATATCTTGAATATGCGGACTATCAATAGCCTTCAGTTGCTCTATCAAATAATCTCCGACAATGCGGGCATTCTCCACCAGACCTTCCTGTTCAAAGACATCCAGTACGGAAAGGGCTGCCGCACAGGCAAGGTGGTTACCGCCAAAGGTTGTTCCTAACTGTCCATAGACGGGCTTGAAATCGGGGCTGATAAGTACACCTGCCATTGGAAAACCATTGGCAATACCTTTTGCCACAGTGATGATGTCGGGTTTGATGTCTAGCCATTGGTGGGCGAAGAACTTACCACTTCGTCCGTAGCCACACTGTATCTCATCGCAGATTAGGACAGTGTTATGCTCCTTGCAGAGTTTCTGTAGTCCTTGTGCAAACTCCTTCGTAGCGAGTTTGATGCCGCCCACCCCTTGGATGCACTCTAAGATGACGGCGCAGACATCTCCCTTCTGTAGCTCCTTCTCCCATGCAGGCAGGTCGTTCAGCGGTAGATAGGTGACATGACCGTTGTTGTTGATGGGGGCGATAATCTTGGGATTGTTCGTCACCTCTACGGCAAGACTGGTCCTTCCATGGAATGCTTTTTCTGCAGAGAGAACGCGGGTACGTCCATTGGTGAATGAAGCGAGTTTCAAGGCATTCTCATTCGCCTCAGCTCCACTGTTGATGAGAAACAACTGATAATCGTTGTAACCGCTGATCCTTCCCAGACGCTCGGCAAGCTCCACCTGTAGCTTATTGATGACGGAGTTGGAGTAGAATCCGATTTTGTTCAGTTGTGCTGTTACCTTTTGGATATAATGAGGATGGGAATGCCCGATACTGATGACGGCATGACCGCCATACAGGTCAAGGTACTCCACTCCTTTGTCGTCCCAAACCTTACAACCCTGTCCCTTTACGATATTCACGTCAAA
>JAEEGG010021909.1_pt1 | contig 12644 bp, 7 predicted proteins | sample 9134161 | NCBI WGS metagenome assembly JAEEGG01 (sample SAMN16246543, study PRJNA631951) | gut metagenome | biome: gut microbiome; feature: rumen; material: CR-attached | host: Bos | place: Iran: Karaj | collected 2018-10
TTTCTAGATATGTTCATAAGGGGTGGGAACAAACGTTTGTGGGGCAATGACCATAGGTTGGACGGGGAAAAGGCTCTATTTTGCATAAAAAAGCATAAAAAGTGGCTGATATTTTCGATTATTTCATTATTTCATGAAGAAATTGAGAATAAATCACTACCTTTGTGCAATAAACTATTGAATATGGAAGATATTAACCGAATAAAAATGGTGCTGTTTGAAAAGAAACGCACTGCGCGCTGGCTCGCAGGGGAACTGGGAGTCACTCCATCAACGGTCAGTAAGTGGTGTACTAACACTTCGCAGCCAGATTTGGCTTGTTTGCTGAAGATTGCAGACTTGCTTGAAGTGGATATCAAGGAACTACTTGTAAGAGAGTACAAACAGTATCTTCTGTCGCAGAATTTTAAAAGTATGTTCCAGAATAAGCCATGAGAGAAATACGGTAGAATAAAACAACAAAGCAGGAAATGGAGAAATTGTTATCTACATACGCACTTTTAGGTTATTTGAAGGAAACATCTCCTTCAAAAGCAGCTATTACAGAGCTATATATACCTATAGTTAAGAAAGCAATGTCTGAATATGCCTTGGAAAAAGGTATGACGGAATACAAGGGTCGTTCTTTAAGTGAAATTAGTAGCAAGATAAAGTCGATTTTTGATATTGAGATACCTCTTCCTATTCTGGCTAAAATAATGGAGGCTATTAGTAAAGAAATAGATGATGAGAGCGTCTTTGCACTTTATCAAGATGGAGCCTTCATTATCAAAAGTTATGTATTTGATTCTATCGATGAAATTATTGAGCAAGAAAAACAAAATATCGATAAACTTCAGCAGGATTATAGAGTATATTGTAATACTAATGGGTATAAATTCGATTTTGAAGAATTAAAGCGGTTCATTCTTGCACAACAAATAGAATTGTTTACAGATAAGCGTTCAGACTTATTGAATGTGGACTATTATGTGCCAAAGTATGTTTTAGAGAGATTGAACGATGAGCCAATCTTCAAGGTGATGAGCAATATCTATTTGGGTAGTATTGTTGCATCTTATTTGGAACAGAATATCACCAAGAAAGTAACGGAAGCAGAACTACTCTTAGATACGAACTTTTTTATAAGTCTGATTGATTTGAACACTGAAGATGCACATCACACGTGCAACCAACTTTTTTCATTGTGTCAGCAATTAGGATATCGTTTTACAATGCTGAATAGTACGGTGAACCAGATTCGTGTGCTGTTAAGTAACCGTATTAATGATTTTGCCAGTCGTGATTTTATTGGTTCTGTCCGCTGTGCAGATGTGTTCAATGCTTGTATTCGCAAGAATCTGGACAAGACGAAGTTGGAAAGAATTAAAGATAACATACAGCGATTAATCGAAGAAAGAGGAATTGTTATCATCCATGATGCTCAGATAAAGGAATTAATTGAGAAAGCAAAACGATCCCAAGAATACAAAGAACTGCTTCAAAGAAGAAAGAATGGTGATAGTGCTTTGAATGATGCCGTTGCAAAGTTCTATGTAGAAAGTAAGCGCGGACATGACGTTCGAGAGTTCGTAGATGCGAAATGTTGGTTTTTACATAATTCTTATTCACCATACGATTATAGCTATGGCCGAAAGATTCATGAGCGCTATTTGATTAGCGCAAATGAATTGTTGGTTTTACTTTGGTTGTCCAGTCCTGCCCAAGGGCAGCAAATAAAGATAAGCGATGTGACCCGAGGAGGTTTAGCATCCTATATTACTAAATATCGACGTTCTAAGATGCCGACACGCGATACACTGAAAGTTATCAAGAAACGTGTTGACGATGCTATGTCATACGGATTAATAACAGAAAAGGACACATTTAACCTTTGCATCCGAATGGCTGAAGGCCATTTGACCCAGGAACAGGTCGATGAGTCTCTGATACCTGATAGTGTTACTAACGAGCAATTTGCAGCAAAATTGAAGGAATATACTAGTGAGGTTGAAGATAATAAACAAAAGCAGAAGCAAGATGCAGATGCAAAAATAGACGATTTAAATAAGAAGATAGAAGAAAGAGATAACCAAATACAGAGTCTGAACGAACGTCTTGAATCTATTGAAAAGTCCAATTACATAAAAGACAAGGATGCTTTTGTAGCAAAGAAGCTGAAACAAGTAAAGAGAGACACTTGGCTAACAATAGGATTAGCACTTTTCATTTGCCTTTTATGGTGTGCTAACGAATTCTACGGAAAGTATTTGCAAACTGTGTGGGCTTCATTGATAGGAGTTGCAACATTTGTTGTCACTACTTTTGGTATTTTGTTTATAGACCAAACTAAAATCAAGGATTACTTCTGTCGGAAGCAACAGGCCAAGAGATTTGAAGAAGAATATAATAATTCTCAGAAATAATGGCAATAAAGAAGTCACAATTATATAGTATGCTGTGGGAGGGGTGCGATGCGCTCCGAGGCGGCATGGATGCGAGTCTCTATAAGGACTACGTGCTGGTGATGCTGTTCTTGAAATACATCAGCGACAAGAAGAAGGCGGGCGATGCCGACATGATGGAGGACTTGCCCGACGACTGCACCTTTGATGAGATTCGCAAGCTAAAGCATAAGAATGATATTGGCGAACAGATCAATGTGAAACTGGCGAAGATTGCCAGCGCTTTTGGTCTTGACAATGTGTTTGTCAATGCCGACTTCGACAACGAGGACAAGTTAGGTAAGGGAAAGGATAAGGTGGACACCATCACGGGACTGGTGGAGGTGTTTGAGAACAAAAACCTCGATTTCGGTACCAACCGTGCCGGTGACGATGACCTGATAGGAGATGCATACGAATATCTGATGCGTAACTTTGCTTCGCAGTCGGGAAAGTCGAAGGGACAATTCTATACCCCTGCAGAGGTGAGCCGCCTGATGGCTCATATCATTGGCATCAGCAAAGACCACCGTCCGCAAATCAATATCTACGACCCTGCCTGTGGTTCTGGCTCCCTGTTGCTCCGTGCCAGGGATGAAGCTCCCAAGGAGGGCGTGAACGTTGGCATCTACGGACAGGAGAAAGACCTCTCCACCATCAGCATGGCGCGGATGAATATGATTCTGCACGGCATGATGACCTCCGACCTACAGCAAGGCGACACGCTGAACTCCCCGCTTCATACACATGGCGTTATGCTTGACCAGTTCGACTACGTGGTGGCCAATCCACCGTTCTCGTTGAAGAAGTGGATGAAGTCGGCCAAGGAGGATGACGTCTATGGACGATGGAAGAAAGACACAGGCGTGCCGCCGACCTCCAAGGGCGACTATGCCTTCCTGCTCCACATCATCGAGAGCATTAAGCGCGACGGCATGGGTGCCTGCATCCTGCCTCATGGCGTATTGTTCCGTGGTTCGGTAGAGAAAGGCGAGGCCGAGGCGAAAATTAGATATAACCTCATCAAGCGGAAGGTCATCCGTGGCATCATCGGACTGCCTGCCAATCTTTTCTATGGCACGGGCATTCCTGCCTGCATCATCATCATCGACAAGAAGAACGCTGCCACCTCGCGGGGCATCTTTATGATGGATGCCAAGGAGGGATTCAAGAAAGACGGAGCCAAGAACCGTCTCCGCGAGCAGGACATCCGTCGTATCAGCGACGCATGGGAGGCTGGCCGAAAGATTGACCATTTCTGCCGACTGGTAGAGTGGGACGAGATAGAGCGAAACGACTTCAATCTGAACATTCCCCGATACATCACCCCACGTTCCACGGAGATTGAGCAAAACCTCCATGCCCATATTCACGGCGGACTGCCTGTGGCCGATGTCGATTCGTTAGAGACGCTATGGCAAGTATGTCCCTCGCTGCGCCACAAGATTTTCGAGCCTTACGAGCACGACGGCTATCTGCAACTGACCAAGGAGGCCGGGAAAGACTTGGCCTTGCTCATCGAACAGGATGAGAGCTACCGGCATCAGGTCAAGAACTATGGTAATGCTTTTGAGGCTTGGCATCTGTTCATGCGCAACGAACTCCGCACATTGGGTGTCGGCAGCATCCCCCGCAAGGCCATCACCCGTTGGGGCGACGAAATCCTGAACATTTTCAAGTCCTGCCATACGCTGGTGGATGCCTACGCTGTCTATGACGAATTGATGACCTATTGGAACGAGGTGACCATGCAGGACGACCTCTACCTGATTAGTCGTGACGGTTGGAAGGTGACGGTAGAACTGCCGACCAACAAGAAGGGCGAGGTGAAGAAATCGTACAGCTACGAAGACCTGTCCTGTGACCTCGTTCCGACCACCATACTCGTCAACCGCTATTTTGCCAAGCAACATGCCGAGGTGGTGAGCACCCGCCAGCAAATTGATGCCGAACAGGTGGCTATGGAGACCATCGCCGAGGAATATGCTGACGCTTTCGAGGACATCGAAAGCGACAAGGTGAACGCCGCTTTTTGCAAGGCGGTGGCCGTGCTGCTGAAGGAAGGTAAGAAACATGTTGCCGACAATGCCGAGCAGATTCCTGTATGGGAGGACTTCCTCAACCACTACAAGGAGCAGGAGCGGCTGAAGAAGGAATTGAAGGATATGGTGGCCCGCCTCACGACCGAGGTGTTGAAACGATACAAGGCACTGACGGAAGAAGAAATTCGCACGATGGTGTTCGATGACAAATGGATGCCCGACATGCTTGCCCGCCTACAGGCCCTTATGACTGCCGAGCACCAGAACATCATCACCTCCATCACCGCCCTGAACGACCGCTACCGCGTGACGCTGCCCGAAATGGAGGCCGACGTAGTCCGCTACCGCGAAATCGTGAAGGGATATTTGAAGGAAATGGGAGTAAAATATGAATCGATATATACCCGAAACGTCTAAATCGACCTCCATACTCGGCCAATCGGGTCAGAAACATGGAGTATTGACCTCCATACTCGGCCAATCGGGTCGGAAACATGGAGTATTGACCTCCATACTTGGCCAATCGTGTCGGAAACACGGAGTATTGACCTCCATACTCGGCCAATCGGGTCAGAAACACGGAGTATTGACCTCCATACTCGGCCAATCGGGTCAGAAACACGGAGTATTGACCTCCATACTCGGCCAATCGGGTCAGAAACATAGAGTAATGACCTCCATACTCGACCAATCGGGCCGGAAACACGGAGTATTGACCTCCATACTCGACTTTTCGGGTCAGAAACAAGAATTATATGATTGAAACGAAATACAAACAAACGGAATTTGGAATGATTCCAGAAGACTGGCAAGAGTCAAATCTTTCAGAAGTTTTGAAAGACTTTACGACAGGTGCCACTCCGTATAGAGGCGTTAAAGACTTCTATTCGGGGAATATTCCGTGGGTTTCAAGTGGTGAGCTTAACTACAATTATATCAATGATACTAATGAGCATATAACGGAAGATGCTCGACAGAAAACAAATCTGAAATTATATCCATCGGGCACATTCCTTATGGCGATTACTGGACTCGAAGCCGAAGGAACAAGAGGTAAGTGTGCAATACTTGGTACTTCGGCAACAACAAATCAGTCTTGTCTGGCACTGAGTTCAACAGAAAAGATGTCAGTAGAATACTGGTTCTATTTCTATCAGTTTTGGAGCGATTGGTATGCATTCCGATTTAGTCAAGGGACAAAGCAACAAAGTTATAAGGCAGATATAGTTAAGAAATTCCCTGTTGTTTATCCCAAAGACAAGCAGGAGCAGAGCCGGATAGCGGAGGCATTATCAGATATTGACAAGCTGATAGCTTCTCTTTCAAAGATGATAGAGAAGAAATGGCTGATGAAGCAAGGAACAATGCAACAACTCCTGACAGGAAAGAAACGCTTACAAGGATTTGCAAAATCTAATAATTATAAGCAGACAGAATTGGGTGTGATTTCTGAGGAATGGGAAGTAAAGAGATTGGGAGAAATTGCCGTTCTAAAATCTGGTAAAAGTGTAAACTTTAGTATTGAAAAACAAGGATGCTATCCATGCTTCGGAGGAAATGGCATTAGAACATATATTAGTCGTTATTCCCATGAAGGCTCATTCCCTATTATTGGCCGTCAAGGAGAATTGTGTGGCAATGTCCAATTCGCGAAAGGAAGATTTTTTGCAACAGAACATGCAGTTGTATGTCGCCCAATATCATCAATAGATGCAAAATGGCTTTTTTACCAATTGATTAGAGCAAACCTGAACCAATATAAAACGGGAAATGCACAGCCAGGGTTGTCTGTAGAAAAGATTAACAAAGAAGTTCTTTTGCCGATACCTCCAATTATTGAGCAATCCGCCATTGCCAATATCCTTACCACAATGGACAATGAAATAGAATCCCTCGAAGAAGAGCGGGACAAATATATCCGGGTGAAGGAAGGCATGATGCAGAAACTGCTGACGGGACAGATCCGGCTGGTGGAAACTGAGGCGAAAGTGGTGGCTATGCCGAAGGCGAAGGGTGCCAACGTACATTTCAAGAGGAGCGTGCTGGCTGCCGAGATTGCCAACCGTCTGTGCGAGGAGCCTACCTTCGGCCATGTGAAGATGGAAAAGCTGATATTCCTGACGGAGCACCTCTGCCACATTGATACAGGCTCCCATTACCATCGCGACGCTGCCGGCCCCTACGACAACACAGCCCTCCGCTCCATCGACAAGCAGATGAAACAGCATCAGTGGTTCGCCCTGACGAAGAAAGACAAAGGCTACAGGTATCAGCCAATGGACAAACGGGGCGACCACAAGAAGTACTTCGACAAGTATTATGCCAGTGTGCTGCCCATGTTCGATAAGGTCATCGAGACCTTCAAGACCAGTTCGACAGAGCAGTGCGAAATCGTGGCCACGCTCTACAGCGCTTGGAACGACCTGCTGCACCGCAGCCAGCCCTTCACCGATGACGACATTCTGAACGAAGTGCTGAACCACTGGCACGATTCCAAGAAACGCATTTCCAGCAGCCGATGGCAGAAAGCCCTCGACTGGATGCGCAAGAATGGATTTGTACCCACATTAGGCAACAACAACTAAAATCCATACGATATGCCATACGATGATAATATCACCCAAAGCGAGCGCAAGACGCAGGAGCAGGTGCTGAAACTAATCAACGAGCGGTTAGTCGACTACAAATACATCGGCAACCTGAAAGACGTGGAGAACACCAATCTGCGGGAAGAGACGTTGATGGCTTTTCTTTCCGAGAGAAGTAGTCAGGCACTAACTGCGGCTCAGGCACAGTCGGTCATTAGAAAGCTGAAAGAGGAGATAGTGCAATGCTCCAACTTCGAGACGCTGATGCAGACGAGTGAAACAGTCTATGAACGGTTGCGCTATGGCGTAAGCATCCACCGAGGACTGAACGAGACCGACCTGACCGTGAAATTAGTTGACTGGGAGAACCCGAAGAACAACATCTTCGAAATAGCCGAGGAGGTGACGGTGAGATGCGACGGTCTGACCGTAACAGAACATCGTCGTCCAGACATTGTGGTGTATGTCAATGGCATTGCAATGGTGGTATTGGAACTGAAACGGCAGGGCGTACCTGTGGCTGAAGGCATCCGTCAGAACTACCGCAACCAGCAGTCGGGCTATATCCCGCAGTTCTTTACGACCTCGCAACTCTGTATGGCAGGCAATCCGAGCGAGGGACTGTATTATGGCACGACTTGTACGCCACAGAAATATTATCTACATTGGAAGGAGCCAACGGGTATCAGTGACGATGAGCAGTTAGATGTATCGACTTTCGGCGATGTGCAGAATGAGTTGGATCGTTCGGTATTGCAGATGCTGGAGCCGACAAGATTGATTCATTTCATTCAGTATTGCGTCATCTATGACGGTGGCACGAAGAAGGTGGCTCGTCCCAATCAGTTTTTTGCCCTCCGTGCTGCCATTCCACGCATTGAGAAGAAGGACAGTGGTATCATCTGGCACTCACAAGGAGCAGGCAAGAGCTTGACGATGGTTTGGCTGGCGCAATGGATTAAGCAGAATGTGGAGGATGCAAGGGTAGTCATTATCACAGACCGCGACGAACTGGATAAGCAAATCACCAACGGTTTGAGTAATTCAGGATTGCTTGACCTGAAGAATCATGATATTGGCTTTTATCATGCCAAGAGTGGCAACGACTTGCTGACGAAGTTGGATGCTCCGGCCCCATGGCTGATTACGACGCTGATTCATAAGTTCGGTGCCTCATCGGACAAGGAAAATCTGGCTGAATATCAGCGGGCAGGGAAACGGTCGGTGGATCAGTACCTGCAAGAGGTGGCAGAGAAATTGCCAGTTGATTTCAAGGCCAAGGGCAATCTGTTTGTATTCATAGACGAGTGCCACCGTACACAGGGCGGTATGCTGCATAAGGCCATGCGGATGATTATGGGCGAGGACGTGATGCTGATAGGCTTCACGGGAACACCGCTGTTAAGGAAAGGAGAGCGAAAGACGAGTCAGGAGAACATTGGACGCTACATACATAGTTACCGTTTCAACGAGGCTGTGGAAGACGGCGTTATTCTTGACTTGCGCTATGAGGCGAGGAATGTGGAGAAGGAGCTACAGGATGCTGACCGACTCAATGCCTTGTTTGAGGTGCATACTCAGCAACTTACTCAGAAAGCGAAGGAAGCGCTGAAAGACCGATGGGCACAGTTGCAGAACATCTACAGCAGTGACCAGCCTATGCGCAGGGTGGTGGCCGACATCATGTATGACATGGAGACTAAACCCGCACTGATTGGTGGCTATGGCAATGCCATGCTGGTGTGTGAGAGTATCTACGAGGCATACAAATATTGGTCGCTATTCAAGGAAGAAGGATTTGCGGGCCATTGTGCCGTTGTATCCAGCTACGAGCCAGACATCAATTTGGCTTCGGGATTTGCCGACGAGAAGAAGACCGAGGAAGAGATGAAATACAAATGGGCCAAGGAGATGATGGGCAAACGAACGCCAGAACAGTTTGAGGAGTGGGCAAAAGACCAGTTCATCAACCGTCCGGCAGAGATGAAACTGCTCATCGTAGTGGATAAGCTGTTGACGGGATTTGATGCACCAACTGCTACCTACCTCTATCTTGACTGCAAAATGATAGACCACACGCTTTTCCAGGCTATCTGTCGTGTGAACAGGTTGAATGGAGAGGAAAAGGAGTTCGGCTATATTGTCGATTACAGGGGATTGTTCAATTTTATTGAGGGAGCCATTGAAAGCTATACCAATGGCGAGACAACAGAAGGATTCCAGAAGGAGGAGATTGCAGAATTGTTGCAGTCGCGATTAAAAACGGCGCGTGAGGAATTGGAGAAAGCTTTGCAGAAGGTAGAAAAACTGAGCGAACCCGTGGATGAACCTCGGAAGTTGGACGACTTCTTTGACTATTTCTGTTTCAACCCCGATACACCTGCCGACGAGCAAGCCGCAGAGATTATTAGGAATGCGACAAAACGCGAGGACTTTTATAATGCGGTCAACCGCTTGTCACGCCGTTATGCTGCCATCGCTATGGAGATGGAAGAGGCTGGATTTACAAAAGCCGATGCCGAGGAGATTTATCGAAAGGTGAAAGACTACGATGAGTTGCGCCATGCGCTGATGCAACGAAGTGGCGACTATGTGGACATGAAACTCTATGATGCCCAGATGCGCAGTCTGCTTGACCGATACATCATTGCACCAAGAAGCGAGAAGTTGGCAGAATTGGATGACTTTTCTTTCCTTGACATTATCAATATCAATGAAGCGACAGGAGAGGCTGACGTTGATGCAAACGCAGAACAAGAGTTGGGAGGCCAACGAGGCGTTGCCGAAACGATGACTGCTAATGTCCGGCGAGTTGTCAATCGCAAACGTGAACAGAATCCAGAGGAATACAGACGATTCTCTGACCGCATCAACCGCTTGTTGGAAGAGTTGAGGCAGGGCGTGATAGAATATAAGGAATTCTTGAAGCAGATTAAGCAGATAGGCGAGGAACTGAAACAACAGAATGCCGTTGATCCGCGGTTGGATACTGCCGCAAAGAAAGATTTGTGTGATAATTTGGGTGGGAATATAGAGTTGACTTTGCAAGTATATAATGTGGCAAAACAGTTTGCTCAGCCCCGTTTCAGGCAGAACAAACAAATAAAGAAACAATTGCTGCGAAGAATAGAGCGAGCATTGCAAGGCGAGAACTTCGATGCCGAGAATATCGTAGGAATTATTACAGCCCACACAATAGAATTCCCTGACTAATGGAAGTGAATGGCATTGACATAGCGGTAGAGCGCAAAAAGATAAAAAACCTACATTTGGCTGTATATCCACCAGATGCTCGTATTCATGTGTCATCGCCCGATTATTTGGATGACAATGACGTCCGTTCGTTCGTCGTTTCCAAATGGGATTGGGTGGAAGAGAAACGCCGCGAGGTTCTTGAACAGGCACGCCAGTCGGAAAGAGCCTATGTCAGTGGAGAAAACTATTATCATTTAGGCAATCGCTACCGTCTTCGTGTCTTTGAAAAACCAAGATGCAGTCATACGATTAAAAAACAAGGAGATTGGCTTATTATGACCGTGCAGCCAGAGACCACTTTGGAACATCGTGCGGAGGTCTTGAGGGAATGGCAACGGGCGGAATTGAAGTCATTGCTATCTGATATGGTTTCAGAATGGAGCCAAAGAATGAGTGAGGAAAATGTGACGTGGGAAGTGAAGCAAATGCACACCCAATGGGGTAGTTGTATCGGCAAAAAACGTCATCTGATTTTTAATCTTGAACTTGCGAGGGTGCCACGCTCCTGCATCGAATATGTCGTAGCCCACGAATTGGTTCATCTCAGGGTTAGCAACCACAACAAGCTGTTTGAAACATTGTTAAGCCGTTATCTCCCCCAGTGGAAACTAAGGCGAAAAGAACTGAATGATTTTATTGCCCTGCCGATGATGGATGAATCGGTATGTGGCATAAATGAAAAGCAATAGAGTGTATCATGTGTATGGAAAAAAGTATATATCAAATCGCATTAGAATGTAGAAAGTTCTCGAATAAGTACGTCAAGTACTTCCAGCAAAAACAGGCGAATAATGACTGGTTCTTTGTGACTGGCGCGAATAGATCTTTTGAGTCATTATTGCTATCATTGTGTGATGGCATATCGGACAAGTATCCTTACATCGCCACAAAGTTAAAAGAGCACGTTTTACAATATGACAAAATGCCTGTCATTCATCAAAGTGCAATAGATGTGCTTGTTGACTACATTATCGAATTGGAGAAGCCAAACGAAAGTGATAGGAAGATATTTATCAGCCATTCTTCACAAGATGAAACGATTGTGAAGGGTTTTATCAAAGACATCCTGATGGCCGGTTGTGGATTTAGAAGAACAGATATCTTTTGTACCTTAGACCATACTGCTATTCGTACTGGAGATGACTTTAGGAATGAGATAGTCGGAAACATGAAGAAATGTGACTTTATCATATGCATGATTTCTGATAATTACAGAAAAAGTGAGGTCTGTCAGAATGAGTTAGGTGCTGCTTGGGCTATGGAAGGGAAACGTGTGTTACCTTTTAAGTTCCCCAACCTAGGTTTTTCAGAAATAGGTTTCCTTAATGTTGTCAAGCAAGCAGCAAACATCACTGATAAGTCTAAGTTAGACGAACTATACGATGAACTCTGTCAACGCTATGATTTACCGCAAGACTGGAGGAACTATAATATGCTGAAAGATGAATTCGTGGAATTAGTCAATAAAACGGAGTCTATATGAATGGTCAAAGACGGGTCTATTATGGTCAATAATAATAGCACAACAACAAAAACGTTATAAGAATATATGAAACTACCAATTAATATAGAAGAATTGCTCGGTGGACGGGCTGTAGAGGGTGACCGCATTGAGTATAAGACCGGATGGAATCCGGATGCCATCTACCGTAGCGTGTGTGCTTTCGCCAACGACTTTGACGAGACGGGTGGCGGTTATATCGTGGTGGGCGTGCAAGAGGTGAATGGTCGCCCTGTCCGGCCCGTCATCGGCATCGATCCCAATCAGATTGAGCCTATTGAGAAAGATATGGTGGGATTCAACAACCTGATGCAGCCTTACTATCAGCCACGGTTGTATATCGAGGAGACTGATGGGAAGACGATTCTGGTCATCAAGGTGTCGGCTGGCGAGCGTCGCCCTTACAAGGTGCCAGACCAAATCACCGCCAAGCAGAAGACTTACAACTATTACATCCGATATAACAGTAGCAGCATTGTGCCCAAGAGTGAATATGAGCGCGAACTGATAAACCTGGCCAACCGTACGCCGTTTGACGACCGAGGGAACGACCAGATAACGCTGAAGGACATCTCGCCACTGCTGCTGCACGACTATCTTGTGAAGGTGAAAAGCAGCCTTGCCAACGAGTCGTTGACGGACAACATGGAATCGGTACTGGAGCAGATGGAACTGTTGGAACCGATGCCCGAAGGATATAGCATCAAAAACGTGGCAGCTATGATGTTCTCAGAGCGACCTGATAAGTTTTTCAAGCAGTCACAGGTGGAGATTGTGTTGTTCCCTGAAGGGCGCGAGAAGAATCCCAATAACCTGATTGAAGTGGAACCCATCA
>JAEEGG010021910.1_pt1 | contig 12643 bp, 12 predicted proteins | sample 9134161 | NCBI WGS metagenome assembly JAEEGG01 (sample SAMN16246543, study PRJNA631951) | gut metagenome | biome: gut microbiome; feature: rumen; material: CR-attached | host: Bos | place: Iran: Karaj | collected 2018-10
CTACTCGCTCAACAAGAAACGCTACATGCACTCAGTGTTCCACTTCTTCGTCCTGGCAGGAAGCATTTGCCACATCATTGCTGTGTGGGACGTACTACTCGACTACCTATATCTATAAGAGACTGTACCTGTGAAGAGAAACCAGAGACAGCCTGAACAACTGAACAAGAAAACAATAATTCTGAAATGAAAAAGATATTTGCTTCACTGATCATCACCACCTCACTGATTCTACAGGCAGCTTGCGGACACAAACAGACCGCGACAACTGAAAGTGTGCCCGTGGGGCCTGACTTCTCTGCCGATTCGGCATTTGCGTTCTGCCAACTGCAATGCGACTTCGGGCCACGCACCATGAACAGCGAAGCACACGACCTGTGCGGACAATGGATTGCAGAGCGGTTCAGCCAGTATGGCATGGAAGTGACGGAACAGAAAGCCGACCTCACGGGCTATGACGGTACGACACTCAAAAGCACAAACATCATAGCCAGTCATCGTCCCGAACTGGCCGACCGCATCCTTCTCTGCGCTCACTGGGACAGTCGTCCGTGGGCAGACAACGATCCAGATGAAGCCAACTGGCACAAGCCTGTCATGGCTGCCAACGATGGTGCCAGCGGAGTAGCGGTGATGCTGGAGATAGCGCGCCTGCTACAGCAAAATGACTCATTGAAGATAGGTGTTGATTTTATCTGTTTCGACGCCGAAGACTGGGGCACCCCACAATGGAGTGAAGACAATAGTGACAGCGACACTTGGGCGCTCGGAGCACAGTATTGGGCCGCGCATCCACACCGTACAGGCTATAAGGCTCGGTTCGGTATTCTGCTTGACATGGTGGGTGGCGAAGGGGCACGTTTCTATCGTGAGCAATACTCCACACATTTTGCCAGTCACGTGGTGAACCTTGTATGGAAAGCAGCAGAGACAGTAGGCTACAGCAGTTATTTCCCCATGAAAGACGGTGGTGCCATTACTGACGATCATGTACCCGTCAACCGTTTAGCCGGCATTCCCTGCATCGACATCGTTCCTTACTATCCCGACTGCGAAGCCAGCTCGTTTGGTCCTACATGGCATACCGTCAATGACAATATGCAACACATTGACCGTAATACCTTAAAGGCCGTAGGACAGACACTTGTTCAGGTGCTTTTCGAGTCGAATTAAACTACTCTGACTTAGCGGCCTTCTCAGCAGCTCTGCGGGCTTTTTCCTCTGCTTTTCTGGCCTTCTTGGCAGCTTTTTCAGCTGCCTCTGCCTCAGCCTTGCGTGCCTTTTCAGCATTCTTCTGGGCTTTTTCCGCCTCCCGCTGTGCTTTCTTCGCTGCCTTTTTGGCTGCTTTTTCCTCAGCTTCCTGTGCCTTTTCCTTAGCACGCTGCTGACGACGGGCTTCCTTTTCCTCCGCCTTTTTCTGCTTTCGTTCCGCCTTGGCCTGCTTATCTTCCTCAGAGAGACCGTGGAAACGTATACCAGGCTTCACCTTCAGTTTATTTTTCAAAGTTTCGGTATTTGTAAAACTGAAGGAGCAAAGAAGATCTCTACGCTTGCCTTTTACTGCCAGTTTACCTTCAGCCACGGCTCCATCACTCACGATATCAGCAACAATATTACGGAACTTCACTTTCTTATAACTGGCCTCATCAACATGGGCCGACACATTGCCTATGGGGAGTTTACCGCCTTTCTTCTGACGCATCAGAGCCGTACGGGGCTTCGAAATGTCGAAGGTGAAGTCTGCCGTACAGGATATCTTGCCGAAGCCATTAAGATCGAAAGCCCTGTCTAAGTCGACTCCTTTCGACTTGACTGTACCGCTCAGATATTTCGTTTCCTCATTAATGCCGAACGAGAAGTCGAGCTTGCCCACCGCCGTATTGAGCACACCTTGGAAGAATTCGCGCTTCCACAGTACCTTGATGTCACCCACACAACTGATGTTGCCCAAGGCATCGACCTGCTTCATCATGAACTTTTTCACAGGGAACTGGTTGATAATGCGCGTCTTGACATCGCCCTTCGCATGCATCTTACTCACATGGAAGTTTACTTTCAGCTTATACTTGTCTTTCAGTTCCTTGATGTCTCCCACGGCTTCCACGTACAACTTATTATCGAGCGTGGCTACCTGAATCTTGTCGAACTTCATCTCATAGTCATCACCGCTCATGTAGGTACTGAACTTGACTGGGAGAGAGAACTTTTTCAGTACAGGTGCAAAGGGTTGCGATATATCTTTCAGCAGCGTCTGTCCGGTAATGAGTGAGGTCTTGTAACCAAGCTTCACCCCTCGTTTCTTGCTGGGTAGCTGTAGTTCGGCATCTGCGATATTGACGGTAGTATTCTCCAGGCTCACCACGATATTCTCCATTGCGAGCTTCTCCTTTGTTGCCGTCACGCCCAGCGTCAGGTTCTTCACATGAATGCCCGCCACGTCATCGTCCACCTGGCAACGTTCTATCTTGGCAACGACCCTGTCGTTAGCAGGTATGGTGAACGAAAGTTTCAGGTTGGCCTTCCAGTCCATGTGTCCATTGTCGAAGGCTCCGCGCTTTGGCTTACCTTTGTTCTTGCGAGGCAGATGATTGTCGTTCCAGAAATACAGGTTACCGATAGCAGCCTGCCCTTTCTTGTCTTTCTCCTGAAGTTCCAGCACACCGATGCCGGCCTTGCAGTCCTGTGGTCCTTTCTTCAGATGAGCCACCCACTGGGCATGCAGTCCCTCAAGCCTTGCCGTTCTTTTGCCACCTATTGTCTCTTTATACTCTAACTTAGACAGGCTCGCGCTGCTCTCATTGTACTTCAGGCTAATGCGCTCAAGCACTACCTTGCTGACACTCAGCGCCAACTTGCTACCTGCTTTCTTCTTTTCTACTGAGTCCTTCGGCTGTTTGTCTTTCTTGAAAGCATCAATCACGAACTGATAATTGGCAGGACCTTCCTTAGGTTTGTAGAGTTCAGCGCTCAGTCCTACAACATGAGCCGAAGTAATTTTCACCTCTTTGTTCAGCAGAGCAAACATCTCCATGCTCACGGTCAGCCGATCCATTTGCAGCATCTTTCGGTGCTCAAGATCATCAATTGACACCCCTTTCAGTCTCACATCGTTAGAGAAGAACCCGATACTTACGCTGTCTATCTTCACTTCAGTATTCAACTTTTCAGACAGCATCTGCGTGGCATGTCTCAGCACCTTGTTCTGGAAGGCATCGGTATTGAGCAATACGCCCAGCACCAATAACAGAACGACAACGGTAGCAAGCAGACCGCCCACTATCTTCAAACTCAGGAGAAGAATCTTCTTCATAGGTAAGTGTCTTGGCTTTTAGTTCATTCTTACAATTGGCTCTCGCCCTCTATATACTGCGACATGAACAGGTGTTGCCCGTCCCATACCACATAGCTGAAGTGCGTAATCCAGTCGCCCAGTATCATCATACGTGCTTTCTTAGTGAGCTGCAGGTCCAGTTCGATGTGGCGATGTCCGTAAATGAAATAGTCCACATTGGAATGATACTGAATGTATTTCTTCGTATAGAGCACCAGATGCTCCTTGTTCTCTCCCATGTAGGGTGGTTCCTCCCCTCCTGGTCGCTTCAGCCGCGAATGCTTGGCCCAGTTCAGTCCGAACCACATGCCCCATCGGGGATGCAGGGCAGAGAACAGCACCTGACAGGTGCGGTTATGGAAGATGCTCTTGATGAGTTTGAAGCTCTTGTCCGGGTCGCCCAGGCCGTCGCCATGAGCCAGGTAGAACACCTTGCCATATATCTCAGTCGTCTCGGGCTTAGTGTGCAGAATCACGCCACACTCCTCCGCCAGATAGCTGTAAGCCCAGATGTCGTGGTTGCCCGTGAAGTAGTGCACCTCGACCCCCATGTCTGTCAGTTCGCTCAGTTTGCCCAAGAATCGCGTGAAGCCTTTCGGCACCACATATTTATATTCGTACCAGAAATCGAACATGTCGCCCAACAGATATACGGCTCCCGCCTTCTCCTTGATACTATCGAGAAAACGCACCAGTCGTCGCTCCTGCATGCGCCGGTGCTGCACTGCGAGAGAACCGAGGTGAGCATCGCTAAGGAAAAATATTGGTTTCATATTAGTGTAGAGTTAAAAGTGTAGAGTGTAGAGTTTGCTACCGCTCTTATATTTCTTTTGTTTCTGTTCTATTCTTTACTGTTTTAATTGAACTAACCAACATCTTAATGATCTCAGTATTATCATGTTTCATAGACTGGTAACCATTTTGATTGATATAACCAGAATTGAATAATCGTTCAAGCCAGTATTCAGTCTCATTGGCCTCCTTTAGTGCGATGCTTAATTTGCTGATAAAGTCTGCCTCACTTTGCGCATTAGTGCTCTCTGCTATATTTGCCCCAATACTCGTCCCACTCCTATATATCTGTTTTGACATGACCGATTCTTGCTGATTGTAAACATATCGGTACAATTTTACAATTCGATCGGCAAACAAATCAGATTTAAGACGTAATATACTTTCTTTCCGTGGCATAATACAGAACAGCGGTAGCAAACTCTACACTTTAAACTTTACACTCTAAACTCGAAATTAGAACCCAAGTTCCATCCTTGCTTCTTCGCTCATCATGCTCTGATCCCATGCTGGCTCAAACACGAGGTTGATGTTGGCAGAGGCCACGCCTTCTACGCCTTCAACCTTAGTGCGCACATCCTCAAGGATGAAGTCGGCGGCAGGACAGTTGGGGGCAGTGAAAGTCATGTCGATATCGACGGAGGCATCTTCCTTCACATCGATTTTATAGATCATGCCCAATTCATAAATGTCAACAGGTATCTCCGGATCATAGACCGTCTTCAGCACGTCCACGATACGTTCTTCTATTTGTGTCTTTTCCTCTTGTGTCATATTTAAAGATTATTGTTTCATTGGGCAAATATAGACAAAATTTTTCAGATTATGATCTACTACAGATAAAAATATTTATTATCAGGAAGTTTGCAAAACATCTGTTTCATCTGTTTCATCATCACAAGTCACTGTTTTTCAACTGCTTGCAGAAGAAACAGACGGAAGCAGATGGTGACAGATGATTCCACCTCACGATTTAGGCTATCTCACACCGCCTTGCAGGAAGTTTCACGCAGCGTTTTAGGTTAGATCACACAGCGTTTTAGGCTACATCATCGCATGATTTAGGATAGATCATTTTCTGATGTAACCTAAAACTCAGCGTGATATAGCCCAAAACCACTTAGTGAATCTGTCTAAATCATCTGTTACCATCTGTTTCGCCCACAAGTCACTGATAATCACAAAGATGCAGATAGAAACAGATGAAGCAGATAAAATGAAAACTTATAGTAATAAGCTGCAGAATAGCATAGGACGCTCGAACAAAGTTAAAATATCGTAAATAAACGGATTTTTGCTAAAATAAACGCAAAAAGTATCTATCTTTGCACTTGGCTCAGTCGGCCCTTATGGGAACGATGGCCAATCTTTTGGGTTAGAAGGACGTTTACGAAACGTTATCTTTAGAGTTCTCAAATCTCGCAAATTTGAATCTACCTTTAAAGAGAGCGATGACGAAGCGTCCACGTTGGGTGTATTATGCCCTGTCTTCACTCGTTGTATGAGCGAAGCTGTTACTGTATAATATGTCTTGGGCGTGGGCTGACTGGCATTGCTTATCCTAAAGGTAGGGGCAATGCGAGAGCCTGAGACTCGGGATAAGCGAGAAGTACAGATTTCCCACGTCTTTTCCATTTCTTTAACGCAATTATTAACTGCTGAATCTCGGGGATTTCTATAGGCGCAAAATGATAATTAGAGATGAAAAGACAATTATCTTTATGGATTGTGTTGCTGACATTGCTGTGCATGCCAACCTGCATGCAGGCAGTTACAGTGAAATTCAAGTATGTGTCGGGGGGCGAAGACATCACGTCGCAGTTGTCGTCCAAGAGTGTGAGCATCTACAAGAATGGTGCTTACTTGACTAAGGCTTCGTGGGACAGCTATTATGATTACAGTCTTGGTTATACTGTGCAAGGTGATGGCTCAGCGGTGCTCGATGATGCCCTTGTGGGAACGACACTGGCCTATGTGTCTTCTCTTGGTCACAAAGCAGAGTTCACAGTGCAGGCCAATGAATCAACGATTGAACTGAATTGCTCGAAACTCACGGTGACGGCAAAGGACGAAGAGGGCAATGCTATTAGTTCAAGCATATCTCTCAGCGGAAAGACAAGCGCCACGGTATCTACCAATGAAAGCGGAATGGGAGTAGCCTATGTCGTGCCAGGTCTCTACGTCTATTCATGGACATACGGCAACGGCACGATAGACCTCACGACAGACAACGCCCTCTCATTGACGGCGAAGGTGGAAAAAATAGAGGAAGAAAAGACCTATAGCTTGAGGATACAGCCCCGCTATGGAAACTATCCCGTAGATTATAATGATTATTATTACTTATTTAAAAGCGGGAATCAGTTGAGCTCAATCTACCGTAACACAGACTATATGTCAGGTAGAACATACTGGGGTACCTCAGTCACAGCCGGAACTTACGAGATACGTGACCAAATGGGAGGAACCAGTGGCGAAGTGACGATTGAGAGCGACACTACTATCTATCTCGACTACCAGAAAGTGACGTTTACCTCAAAGTGTGGTTCAAATCCTAATGTAAATCAAGGCATTAGAGTTGACCGTCCAGGAGGAAGCTCTTCTTATAGTACTAATGTTGGTTTTTTCAACAAATTGACAGATGCAAATGGCTCGGCAGAATTCTATCTCCTTTCAGGCAACTATCAGTATAGGGCAGCTGGTGGCACCACTGAATTTACGGTAGCCAAGGAAGATTTGGCTATCGACATTGAAACCGTTCTGCTAACATTTAAGGTTCAGTGCAGTGATATGAGTGCCGTTAAGTTCGTCGTGAACAATGAGACCCTGACACCTGTCGATGGTGTGATAAACTATGGTTGTATGCCAGGTAGCGAGGTAAAACTGGAGGCGCAGAATGTTTCAGGTGCAAGTGCTTATCTTGTTTTTAGTACAGGTATCACTGTTACTGCTGATGCCAGTAAGACGGTAGACGTGAAACTGCATACACTACAGTTTACGTCAAACAATACCAATTCGTCAGGAATTATTGTAAGAGGTGAAAAAACGCTATCTGGATTTAATTCTGGATTATCGTGGAATAAAAAGTATTATCTGATAGAAGGTGCTTACGCCTATCAAGACCCTGCAACATCAGAATATATTGCAATCAATCTGACTGAGGATAAAACAATCGACTTTAACTTTGCTACGGTGACTGTCAATGTAGTTGATACCGATGGCAAAGCGGCACCAGATATTTCTGTGATTTTAGGCAATAACAGCGCCCGTACCGATAATTTAGGCACAGCTGTGTTCCACTGTGTTCTAGGAAGCTATAAATTATCGTGGAATAATAATGCCGTTTCGGAAACGATTGTCGTTGAGGGCGACATGCAGACCTCATTGACCATTCCTGCACTTGTAAGTTTCAATGTTGTAGGATTAAATTCAAGTTATGCCTCTATTTATATGTTTGGTGAAAACTATGCAGGCACTGTTTACAAGGGCGAGAACTCTATGCGACTCGACCCTGCAGCTGAATATACCATAAGTGGTTATCACGGCACAACAAAGATTACCAATGGATGCACCGTCACACTCGGCAAACTGCGTATCAGTAGCGAGGGCATGGGCTTGGCCTTCCCCATGGAGAATTGGGAAGCCGTGAGCGAGTATGGAGTGATTGTAGGTAGCACTGCCCGCCTGACGGCAATTCCTGTGAGCGATGACAAATTTGCGAAATGGACTATTAACGGTAATGACTATGATACTCCTGTTATTGACTTCAAGATTACAGAACAGGATAATACGGCGACTGCCATATTTGGCGACTCCGAAACAAGTAGGATTCAGGGTGTTCAAGACAGTCAGCCTCTCGACTTCAACGACCGCTATATCAATCTGCCAAATGAAATGACCGGTGTGGCCACCATCTACACCCTCGATGGCAAGCAGATGAAGCAATTAGGCGTAGCTGGCAACCAGATTGGTATCTACGACCTGCCTACAGGTGCCTACGTGTTGTCGTTCAAGCACGATGGAGGCGTGATAACTGCCCGTTTCATTAAGAAATAAATGATACAATAGAAGAAACAGTTATCAATTAATGGCAATCCACCTCTCGCAGTCGCATATATAAAAATGTCTGCTGAGGTGGATTGTTTCTTCTACATCATGAGGCTGAACTGTTTCAATATACCCCCTACAGTTTCCCCTCCTCGCGATAGCTGAAGTATTGGCCGTCGGCTACGATGACGTGGTCCATCAGGTAGAGACGCATCACGTCGCAAGCTCGTTTCAGTTGCTGGGTGAGGGCATCATCCTGCCTGCTGGGCCTGATGCTGCCACTGGGATGATTATGACAGGCCACGATGATAGTGGCATTGCAAAGCACAGCCTCACGCATGATGATGCGCACATCGACACTCACTTCTGAGATGCCTCCATGTGATATGCGCGCCTTCTTGATGAGCCGATGGGCCTGGTTCAGGTAGAGCACCCAGAACTCTTCCACGTCCATGTCCTGCATCACGGGGTGCATGTGGTTATAGATGCGTGTGGCCGTTGACAGTTCGGGCCGTTCCTCGGCCTTCTCTAACTGCCGGCGCTTACCCAGTTCACAGGCAGCCATGATGGTGATGGCCTTGGCAGGACCGATGCCGTTATACTGGCAAAGGTCGCGTATAGAGAGCTTGCCCAGTGTGTTCAGGTTGTTGTTGCAGTCGCTAAGGATGCGCTTCATCAACGATACCGCGTCCTCTTTCGTAGAGCCCGACCCCACCAGGATTGCCAATAGCTCGGCATCGCTGAGTGCTTCGGCTCCCAACCGTTCCATCTTCTCGCGCGGACGGTCCTCCTCTGCCCATTGGTTAATGTTCAGTTTCGTTTCCACAGCTATTTATAGAAATTCTTCTCAAAAGCCTGAAATTCGTCCTTCTTCAGCACACAGCGCTTCCACCACGACTCGATGAAGCCCAGACCGTAGCCCATCAGTTGGGTGAAGGCAGCAGGGATACTGAGCAGTCCCACCCAGAGGCTTCGGTTCTTGATGCTGGAGTCGATACAGATAAGGAGCGAATAGAGCAGCAGTGGCGACAGGGCTATAAGTGTCATACAAAGTCCAAAGCCAATGACAACGGGCGACATATTGCAACCCGGCTCGCTGGCTGAGAATAAGCCGAGCAGCGCCAAGGCCACTCCGACAAGAGCCAGCATGCTGAGCAGAATCACTCCCAGCGTAAACACGGTGGGCAGCAGGTGAACCAGTTTCAGCGTACCCGGGTGACGTTTCTCCAGATTGATACGCGCGATACCACTATTATATACTTGTCGGAAGAACTTGCGGAAGTCGGTGCGGCGCTTATGCCACACCCATGCCTCAGGTATGAGTGCCGTCTTGTAGCCAGCCTCAACAATGCGGTATGAGAAGTCGATGTCCTCGCCGAAGCGCATCTTCGAGAAGCCGCCCAGTTCAAGATAGACATCACGGCGGATGCCCATGTTATAGGAACGGGGGAAGAACTTGTCGAGCTTCTTTCCCTTACCACCACGAATGCCGCCTGTGGTGAAGAACGAAGTCATGCTATAGGAGATGGCTTTTTGCACAGGGGTGAAGTCAGGATGGGCAGCATCGGGACCACCGAAAGCCTCACCCCCAACCCCTCTCCGATTGGAGAGGGGAGTAGTTAGTTCATTCTCAGAATCATCGTTCTGAGTGTATATACTCCCCTCTCCAATCGGAGAGGGGTTGGGGGTGAGGCTTTTATTTACATTGCTCAAATACTCCTTTGGAACAACCACATCGCTATCCAGCACGATGAGCCACTCGCCCTGTGCGCGCTCGGCGCCATAGTTGCGGCTTTGTCCGGGGCCGCTGTTGTCCTTATAGTAATAATGCAAATCAAGGATGCCTGCGTACTTGTCGCAGACATCCTTGCAGGGTATTTTCGATCCGTCTTCAACGATAATCACCTCGAAATCCTTCAAGGTCTGCTCGGTCAGACTCTTCAGTAGCTCATCAACCTCGTCAGGACGGTTGAAGACTGGAACGATGATAGAATATTTCATGGGTGTAAGGCTCTTCTTTTACTTTTTGGGACAAAATTACGCAAAAGATTCGAAACGCCCAACAATTCATTCACTTTTCTCCCCAATGAAGGAACCCGAAGCATATCTATGCGCTTGAAGAAACTCCTTGAGACGACTTACATACTCTGCCTTATGTTGAAGATAGGAACGAGCATGACCAGCATCCGCAGCCACCCAAAGGGCTTTGGCATCAGGCTTAGCTTCGAAGAGACGGAACACCATCTCGGTAGGCACAAAACTGTCATCGCTGCCATGAATGAACAGCATGGGGTAATGGCACTTCTTCACTTGCTCAAGTGCCGAAGCCTCGCCGAAACTCCATCCGAAGCGGAGCTTGCACAAGAGACTTGAGGCGTAGAGCAACGGGAACTCCGGCAGGCCAAATTCACCTTTCAACTGCATAGCGAACTCGTCCCAAACGCTGGTATAGCCACAGTCTTCCACAAAGTGGAGCGACCGGATAGCAGAGGGCATCGTCTCGCCAGAGAACATCATGGTAGTGGCAGCCCCCATCGAAACGCCGTGAACCGTCATGGTGTCGGTCATGAAAGCCTGCATCCACTCCATCAGGTCGAGCCGGTCGAGCCAACCCATTCTGATATATTCGCCCTCGCTAAGACCACTGGCATGAAGATCTGGAATGACGACATTGTAGCCCAGCTCTTTTTCATAGATACGGGCCAGCCAGAGGAACTTTGCTGCACTGTCGCGCCAACCGTGTACGACAAGTGCCGTTTTCTGACTGCCGTTGCTCACAAAATATGCATGGTGGCGCTCTCCCGATGTCATCACAAGAAACGTGTCACGCAGTGCATTGACGGCTCTCAAACTGTCCACCCACTCCCTGGTCTCAGGGTAGAGGCTGAACTGCTGTTGAAAACACGAATCCGTGTCAGTCCGGTTAGGGTCGGGAGCCAGGGCATAGTCGAGCAGATAACTGCTGCCCCATCCCATTCCAACGATGGTTATGCCCAGTATCAAGGCGATGATCCAAATCAGCACTTTCTTCATATATATAAAATAGGTGGATGGTTAGAGCGTTTATAATGATTGCTCCGAGTGTTGATATGAATCGCTCCGAGCGTTTAACCTAAACAATTAAGGAAAAAAAGGCGACTGCCCGTTTGAAAAAGACAGTCGCCTTGCTTTGCGTTATGTTCACAGATTACTCCTTTGCACGAGCCAGATAGCTGCCGTCGCGTGTGTCAACCTGAATCAGGTCGCCCTCGTTGATGAACAGAGGAACGCGCACCTCAACGCCAGTCTCCAGCGTAGCTGGCTTCAGGGTGTTGGTAGCGGTGTCGCCCTTAATGCCGGGCTCAGAGTGGGTGACGCGCAGGATGGTCTTCACAGGCATCTCAGCATAGAGGATGGTGCCGTCGGTGGTATCAGAGACGACCTCCACGATGTCGCTCTCCTTCATGTACTCGTGACCGATGACGAGATCGTTGTCGATGGGAATCTGCTCGAAGGTCTCCTGGTTCATGAAGATACGGCCCGACTGGTCCTCGTAGAGATACTGATAGGGGCGACGCTCAATGACTACATCCTCGAGCTTCTCACCAATGTTGAAACGACGCTCGAGCACGCGGCCGTCACTTACGTTCTTCAGCTTGATAATCATGATGGTGTTGCCCTTACCCGGCTTGCGATGCTGGAAATCGATGCAAACCCAAATAGCGCCGTCCATGCGTACAGCGACGCCTTTCTTAATGTCTTGTGAATTAATCATAGAAAAAAAATGTATATATACAGTATAAAATATTGCGCTTTCGGCTGCAAAGGTACGCATTTTTTGGAAAAAACCGTAAATAATCTGCTAATTTTCATGGTTTTCTTGCACAATTCAATATTAATTGCTAATTTTGCACCCCAAATCCGAGAGATTAGTACTAATAATATAAAGATTCATTGCAATGAAAAGAACATTTCAACCACACAATCGCCGCCGCGTGAACAAGCATGGTTTCCGTGAGCGTATGGCCACCAAGAACGGTCGCCGCGTGCTGGCTTCTCGCCGCGCAAAGGGTCGTAAGAAGCTCACCGTCAGTGACGAGCATCATGGTAAGTAAATGATTGCCGAGAGGCATTCAGGCCTAAACAAAAGACAACGGGATGGAACTTTTTGTGAGTTCCATCCCGTTTCTTTTTATGCATCTACTTCTTCAGATACTTGGCCAGAGGTGAGTTGTTGGCCCTTAGTCCCTTTGCCACCGACTGCGCGTTCATCTGTGCGCCCATCTTCGAGGCATGAGTGTGGTCTTTCTTGAAGTATTTGCCTGCTTTCTCCTTCAGCTGGGCAACCTTCTCCTTAGCCTTCTCTTTGTCGGCAGGCAGACTTTTCACTGCAAACTTCTTGTCGAGGAAGTCGGCACTGATGTTGTGCAGGTCGACGAACTCCACTCCCGTTTCTGCCACTACTTCGCGGTACCACTTTCCATAGGAGCCGTC
>JAEEGG010021912.1_pt1 | contig 12643 bp, 11 predicted proteins | sample 9134161 | NCBI WGS metagenome assembly JAEEGG01 (sample SAMN16246543, study PRJNA631951) | gut metagenome | biome: gut microbiome; feature: rumen; material: CR-attached | host: Bos | place: Iran: Karaj | collected 2018-10
CAAGATCCGGCGCATAAATATGTTCGTATCCCATTCCTTCAAATAGCGATACAACAGCCTGTTCAAATGTGTCTTCCGTAAAAAGCATAATAGCGCACCTCACAATATATCCGCAAAGTATCTTCCGTTTCGTTCTGTAAAAATGACATCTGTAGGAAAGAGTTTTTCTCCTGCAACAGCAAAACCAACAACCGTCTCTGCCCATTCGGATAGACCGATGGGGATTCGGTAACATATGGCCTTCCCTTTAAAATCAACAGTCACCAAGGGGATGCCGCTTCTGTCAACACTGACAGAAAATACAGTATATTTCGTACCGTTTGAACCAATTGGGAGGATAGGTTGTTTTTCCAAATCCCAGTAAACCTTTGCTCCGCGCTGATTCAAAAAATACTCTCTTTCTCGTTCACTGGGTGTTATTGGATCTATCGGCAATTTGTTTCTCATCCTTTGATGATGATCCTCAAGGCATTTGCACGTGTAACTGTTAAAGTTCTCCCCGCAATCATCAATACTCCGTTTTAGATCATCCGGAGTTTCAAAAGAAGCCATGAAGTTTAGTAGTGCAATCAAGCAAACCAAGTCATCTGCGTAATTACCAGCGTAAATCTTATACCAACAGTTGTTTTGATCAATGAGGATCTTTTTGAGCTGATGATACAATTGCAGTTGTTCATCAGTTAGACTGAACCACTCTTTTTCAAGAATGGTCTTGCTTCCGTCGTTATCCAGCTTTGGCGTTAATGCTTCCGATAATGCTTTCATCAACTTTGCTGTTATTCCGGCAAGCATATCTGCCATTCTAATTCCTACAAACTGTTTGGAATCTCCTTCAGAAGCATTATCGAAGCCTAAGGATTGGGCTGTCTCAAATGTTTTCTTCTCATTATCAATTGTAAGCGAGTAATCATCTATGCCCATTTCACGAAGAAAAAGTTGAAACCCTTCAAACGCGATAGAATAATCCCATTCAAGCCGTTCTATTCCGTGAACATCATCTAATAGCAACAACACTTCCCGAAAAGCTTGATTTTCGCGTTCCTTTAAAGGCATTTTAGTTTTGTTTATTTCGATTTGTTTTTCAAAGAAGGATTTCAGTGTTTTGATAGTGTCTTTTGGGCGGTTGTAGATACAGTCCGCGACATCAGCGGGTCTGTATGTCAGCAATGCTTTTGTTATGGTGTATCTGACGGCATCCGCGTCAACAATTATTGAATTGCGATAGTCGATAAAGATCTGTCGAACCAAAAATTCAATTTTGCTGATGACCGTTGCATAGATTATTGTTCCATCATATACAGATAGCAAGTCGTGGATAAACTTTATGTTATTCTTATTAAGAGAAGCGAGACCATATCGGAATTGGGCTTGCCTAAGCGTCGTGCTTTTTAACTCTCCATTGGATTTCCGGTGCTCAAACGCTTTCTCAAAAGCAAGATATTTATCTTCTATCTCGGCCTTGTTGTTAGCGGACAAACCTATAATGAATGCAGCAAAGCTATCGTAATAGTTCTCTGCGGAAATAGTACTATGTCCTATCTTTCTACTGTGTTCTGTTTCGTCATAGTAGAAATCGAAGTGCGGCATTTGACCACCTCCTTTAAACGATAATTTAGCGGCTTAGAGGTCAAGGTCGGAAACATCCAGCTCACCGGACATCAGCCGAGGAAGCAAGGTATCCCTCAAACTGGATAGGCGCACATTCTCTGCTTGATTCTGATTAATAGCTTCAAACATTGGAGCTACTGTATCGTGAAAGCGAGATAGCATTTCAGCCGGTGGCAGCAAAACAGATGTGTTCTTGAAATCCGTTTTGTTGAATTTAGGCTGAGCCGAGCCGCCCTTTATTCCTTGGATTAGAGCTTGGCCTTGAAGATGTTTAAACCAGATATACAAATAATACCTTAAAGAATCATCTTCTGGCCGTAGCATTATGATGTTGTTGCCAAGCGTCATAGGCCCGTCAAGTTTCGGGCAGAGAAAAACGCTTCCAACATCGCCAACATTAGATATGATGATTTCTCCGCCATAAAGAGTGGACTTGGAAAGAAACTCATAAGAATGCTGGTCCACAAAAACGCCAAATGAACCTGATTTTAAGTCCGTATTCCTAACGAAGTATGCGTAATTCGGTTCTTGATATAAGGTAACATTCTCTTTGAGAGAAGCAAAGCTACCGTTGGCAACATAATCGGTAACGAGCATCGGCAGACTTCCTATCTTCGTAACCGAAAAATCAACAGGGATTTCACCAAACTCAGAATCATAACGTGAAACATTCTGAGATTGAGAAAAAGAGGAAAACCATGACCTGAACAACAGGACAGCTTGCTGTTCTAAATTATCGTTTATCTGCACATTGCCATCGATCTTTTTCTCAATTGAATCAATTAAGCTTACAATTCTTGCTTGCGTTGCAATATCAGGTAGCATTACCGGCATAGGAGCCAATTCAGATCCAAAAGTAATTTGCGGAAAGGTTCCTGATCTCGTCTCTGCTAACAACTGCAGCTCATCTAACATATACTGAGATTTCAGTATCGCAAATAAGAACTTTGGGATTACACGATCGATTCGAGGACGAAGAACCATAAGCTTTGTTGATGCTATGTACCTATCCGTATCTTCAAAATCTACAAACGCAAATCGTTTGTTTGCCGGTCTTATTTCTGAATACAGAATATCATTCTTCTGAAATGTCTTTTTGAATTGACCTTTCAGATTCTTGTTTTCTACCGGTTCATGATTCAACACTTTTCCCTCGAGAACATCTGAAGTATTCACGAGAACAACAAGCTCATCGCTTCCATGGTATGTGTCTGAAATTGAATCACATAAATCTCCGATTGTTGCTTGCTCCCATTCTGCCATACGAGTTTCTCCTTACCCAATGTATTTTCTGTGAGCCATTTTTACGTTGCTCTGCTTTACCATCGCATATTTCAGCGTGGTATCGATCCGTTGGTGACCGAGCAGCTGCTGCAGCTGTTCAATCGGCATTCCTTTGTCTATCGCCATCGTGGCGAGCGTGCGTCGGAATTTGTGCGGGTGCACCTTTGTTATATTCAAGCGTTTGCCCATTTCCCGCAGTCGCGTTTCAATGCCGCCGATCTGCAACCGTTTGTGCGGTGCTTTTAACGTAACAAATAGCGCCGGTTCCGAATCTGTCCTGCTTGCAAGATAGTTCTGAAGGTGGATCTTCGTCCTTGCGTCGAAGTACGCCAAGCGTTCTTTATCGCCCTTGCCGAATACTACGCACTCCCGCTCGTTGAAATCAATGTCGCTGCGGTTCAGTCGTACCATCTCGCCAACACGCATTCCTGTGGACGCCAACATATCTATGATAGCAAGATCGCGAAGGTTTTGGCAACTGTTCCGCATGGTTTCCAGTGCTTCATCTGAGTACGTTTCCTTGATTGTCGTGCTCGTTTTCACGCGATGGATCCGCCGCGCCGGGCTTTTCAGGATATAGTCCTCATCTTCCAGCCACGAAAAGAAGCTGGAAAGGATCCGCCGGATATTGTCGATGGTAACCTTGCTGGACTGCTTCTTTTGCTGATACTCCGTCAGGTATTTTCGCAGATCCTCGGTTTCAATATGGCGAATGTCCTTGTTTATCGTTCCGAGCGCCGCATCGATCGTCGCCTTGTAGTAGGCAAGCGACTTTTCGGAGCAGCCCTCCACACGCTTGGAAGCGAGGAACAGCTCGGTTTTTGCCGCGTTCTCGCCGGTTCCTTCGGTGCTCTGCGCAGTTTCGTTGATCGTACAATTCCAGAGCGTATGCTCCAGTACCTTTTTCAGCTGCGCCATTTGTGCATTGTCGAGATATGGCAGCATCTGCTGCAATATCTCTTTGGTTTTTTCGTCTTTCATCGTTCTATCGCCTTTGATTTATTTCAAGAGAACGACTACTCAACGGCAGTTCCTTTGTTTACTCTCGCCGTTGGTGAGAGTTTTGATCGTGCTATAAACGATAATTTAGCGGCTTAACCCTTGAGCTTCTGGTATTGCTTTTTCCATGCACGTGACGGCTTCCGACAAATGCAATCAGTGCATACAAAAGCGCAAACGCCCGGCAATCCGTTATTACCGCAAATATCCGGATTGTTCGCCCGGCAACCGAACGTCTGTGTTTCGGTATCCTGCTCCTTGAGCGGTGCACCAAATGGAATTATAAGTTCCTTGCTATTCATAGCGACACCTCCGAAACGTCCAGCTCGCCAGACATGAGCTTTGGAAGTAACGAATCGCGGATTTCTCCAAGTTTTCGTGCTTCCAATCGGTTGGAGATAATCGCATCGTAAACCGGTGCAAGTAGCTCTCCAATTAGCGCATAATCTTCAGGAGAAGGGACAAAAACAACCGCTTTATCAAGTTCTTCTCGTTTAATATGCCCCATTGTGGTCGCTTTGTCGGCAGCAACTGCAATGAAATTGTCAAGGTGGTATTTAGTCCAAACATAATAAAACCACTTGTCAAACTTCTGAGATGTAACCTTGAATAAATGCTGATTCAAACCACAAGTGCCACCGCACCAAAAATCAACAAGGAGACTGCCCGACCATGAGAAAATCACATCACCATCATGCACAATGAATTCTGGTTTGATGGACGGAGAGCACAATTCTGTGCTTTCGTCGAAAGATCCTTGCCGAAGTTCCTTGATTTTGAGAACAGGCAGCCCGATCTCATCTTCTGCAGGGCGGAACTTCTGCATTGCAAGACCGTTGAGATAATCGGCTATGCCGGAAAGCGACGATTTTTTCCAACCTTCTGGAAGGTCGCCTTCTATCAAAAGCTTTTCACGGAAAACAGCTTCGGCTTGCTGCTCTAAATTATCGTTTATTGCAATATTCAATTCTATCTTGTCATCAAGTGCGCGTAAAATACTTGCAATCCTCCTTTGCGAATAAATGTCATTGTCTCGAACTTCATAAAGCATTATTGCTTTCTTGTCGCCACGAGGCATTTTTTTCTTTTTATATGATGCCATCGAATACTCAAAAAATGCATCATCGGCGAGAACATAGAACAAGTAATCTGGGTCAATTTCTTTCTTTGCAACGAATACCAATACATCGTTTGAACACCCGCCATCCGTCTTGGCTTTCCATATCTTTTTAAAATATGGACGAATGTTTGATACCAGTACATCGCCTTTTTTGTATGCCTGTGTTTGATTCACATTAGGGAGCGATGCGGCAGGTGTTATTCCGCCCTTGTTTGGCAACATATTTTCTGTTGAAACATAATTGGAGGGAGTCAACGAAGCGACATCGACTTTACCTTTTCTGTACTCGCATATTGATGAGAGTTTAGATTTCATATCCTAAAGCCCCCAATTTCTTGCGAATTTCCTCTTCCAACTCATGCGATTTTGCAAACAAGTCAGAAAGCTCTGATGTCAGACGCTCCATTTTCTCTTCAAAGGGTTCGCCGTCTTCTTCCTGTTCCTCAATGCCAACAAAACGTCCAGGTGTGAGTATATAATCTTGTTTAGCGATGTCCTCAGTTGAGGCAACAGCACAATAGCCCTTTTCATCCTCTAGAGAACCTTCAACATATGCGTTGTATGTATTTGCGATACGTGAAATGTCGTCTATGGTTAATTCACGAAGCTTGCGAGTAACCATAGTTCCCATTTTTCGAGCGTCGATGAACAGGGTTTTGTTCTTCTGCTTTTTGTTTTTGGAAAGGAACCACAGCGAAACCGGGATCTGCGTGGAGTAGAAGAGCTGCGTCGGCATTGCTACAATGCATTCGACAAGATCCGCGTTGATGATATTCTTTCGGATTTCGCCCTCGCCGCCAGACTGAGAAGAAAGCGACCCGTTGGCAAGCACCAGCCCGATTCTTCCGTAAGGCGCTAGGTGGTAGATCATGTGCTGAATCCAGATATAGTTCGCGTTCTGAGCCGTAGGTAGACCGTAGCAAAACCGAGGATCATCTTTAAGATCTTCTCGTTTGAAATGATCGTCGTTGAAAGGCGGATTGGCAAGAATGAAGTCAGCACGCATGGTTGGATGAAGATCGTTAATATATGTATCGGCGTTGAATTTACCTAGATCAGCATCTATTCCGCGGATAGCAAGGTTCATCTGCGCCATTTTCCAGGTTGTTGGGTTGAATTCCTGTCCATATACGGAGATATCGTTGATGTTTCCACTGTGCCTTTCGACAAACTGCGCAGATTGAACAAACATACCGCCGGAACCGCAACAGGGATCGTATACACGACCGTGATATGGTTGAAGGACTTCGACAAGCGTGCGAACAATGCAGGAAGGTGTATAGAATTCACCAGCATTCTTTCCCTCCTGGGAGGCAAACTGGGAAAGACAATACTCGTACGTTCTTCCTAAAAGATCTCGTTCATCGCCCTTGTCGGCCATGCTGATGTTGGTAAATAGGTCTACAACATCGCCAAGACGGTTTTTGTCGAGCTCGGGACGAGCAAAGTTTTTGGGAAGAATGTCCTTTAATCGCTTGTTTTCTTTTTCGATAGCTCGCATGGCATCGTCGATAATGATACCAATCTCTGGAGTATGTGCTTTAGAAGCTATTTCACTCCACCTGGCACCAGCAGGAACAAAGAAGATACCCTCGGAGGTGTATTCATCTACGTCTTCCTCGAAGCCATCGCCTTCGACTTTTAGTTCGTTGTATTTGTCCTCAAATCGATCGGATATATACTTGAGGAAAATCAGCCCAAGTATGACATGCTTATATTCTGATGCATCCATGCTGCCGCGTAGTGCGCAAGCAGCATCCCATATTTGTTTTTCGAATCCGATATTCGCTGTTACTTTTTCAGCCATTGCTATGAGCCTCCATTTATCCTTGGTCCTTTTTAGTCTTCCTCAATAAAATCTACCACATCGCCGATGTTACAGTGGAAGATCTTGCAGATATTCATCAAGTATTTCATATCCACCGGTTCATCATGGTTCAAATTGCGGCGAGCCGTCGCGGTGAGTTTAGCTGCTTTGAACAGTTCGCCTTTTTTCATTTTGTTGTCAATCAGGAGTTTCCAAAGTTTGTCATAACTGATACGCATGGTAATCACCCCGTGCAATTCAAAGATCGCCTGGTGTAAGCTGAAAAAAAAGAAGCAGGGTCGTATCCCGCGTCGGCTTACAACAGGCTACATGATATTATATCATGTTTTTATCCATTTTTCAACCCTCTTCGAACAAAGTTTACAATTGGTTCGGGTTAGGTGTCGTAGTTAACCGACAGTAGATTACCATATTTTGTTAGTTGCAGTTCAAATTCCCATTCTCTTCCTTCTTTCAGCTTACTGAAACCCCTTAGATTGGCTATTTCCAGTGGGTTCATAATGAGCCCGGGGATAGTCCATCGTATAGGCAGACTACCCCCTTGTCGAGTAATTTGTTATTTCAAGCACCTGTATCTGCACGTTGTATTGCCGCCGTCCGGACGTTTCTGCGGTACCTTCTCGATGTACCTACGTTTGATTAGGATGTCGATACACCTTTTGACCGTGGATTTGTGAATCTTGCATTGCTGCGCGATCGTCCGGTGGGAGGGGAAGCAGTCCTCGTGCTCCCCCTGGAACCGGCAGAGACAGTAATACACGAGCTTCTGCGTCGATGTGAGGTCATCGTCATTAAAGACGACCCACGACTGATGCATCGTAAATCACTCCTTCACTGTCAAATATGATCTCCTTCCGCTCCTTTGTGGTGAGATTTGATTCGGAAATTGCCTGACCGCCGCCATGCGGTTTGGACTTGTCTTTGACTTTGTTCTTACGCTTTTCCTGGGCCTGTCTGCGAATCGTTTTCTGCTCCGGTGGGAACTTTTCGCGTCGGCCTTCAAGCTCTTCCTCAGTCAGTTTCTCGCCGGCACTGCGTGAACCGGTTGCGTAGATCTTGACGATTTCCTGCTCCAGTATCTCCTGGCTGGCGTATGATACCTTACGATTGCCTTTATCAGGGACGGTATAGACCTTGTCTGGAAATACAATGCCCCACTTGAAGAACAGCTTGAGACGCACCTGCATCGGATAAAAGCCGGTTTTCATGACTACAAAAGTACCCTTCGGAAGCGACTTCAGTTCGTCCGGGGTGAGCAGCGCGCGTTCAATCATCTGTAGACTTTGCGAAGGATCGGTTTTACCACGGCTGACTGATCCTGACTGAACAGTTCTGTTGCCGAGAGCTTTGGAAAGTACTTCCGCAGACCCGCTATTCGGAGCAAAGCCGCCGAAGATAGTGAGCTGCGTGTTGTCTGTAATAATCTCGCAGCCTTCTTTTCCATAGTTTTTCTGAAGCTGGGCGAACGACTGGATAATGGCGACAATGGACATACGGCGTGATCTGGATGCCGAGAACATCATCTCGGCGGATTCAATCTTCGGTATGGTTCCAAACTCATCAAGGTACATCATCACACGGTTTTTCAACTGTCCGCCTTGTTCGTCTGCAACGGCGAGGATTTCACGGTACATCTGCTGTACAATCAGAGAGACCATGAAATGTTTGGAGGTATCTTCCTCAGGGAGCACGACAAAGATGGCAGACTTTTCGCTGCAGAATTTCTCTGCGTCGATAGCCGTATCGAAGCATAGGATCTGCTCAAGTTCTGAATCCAGAAAGGCATTCAACCGGGACAGAGCCGTAGACATGACCGAATTCATCGCCTGATCGCCGGCGTTCAGCGCGGCACCGGCAAACCATTTCGCCTTGTGTTCCTCCGGCAGACGTCTCATCAGGAACTGGAACTGCGTTGTCCCTGGAGAATTGGCCGGAGCCAACAGATCCTGAATGATTTTGAATACAGAGACAATATGTCTTGTTTCGGGAGGGCAAAACTCAGCGACAAGAAGAATGCTCGCACAGAGCAATCCTTCAGCTGCGTCATAGAAGAATGCGTTCTGGCCGAACGAAGCTCCGTCCATACCTGAAAGGATGATCGTCTTAGCAATGATCTTTGCATACTTTTCCGATTTCGCCTTGTACGCGAGATTCTCCGGGTTGGCTTTCCACAAATCCATATACTTGTTTACCAGATGCAAAAGGTTATTTCCATCCGATCGTGTCGGATTTCGAAGGTCAATTACTGAAACGTTGTAGCCGTAATAATCTTTTGCGATCTTTCCGTAGTGACGGTACAGATCGCCTTTTGTATCGGACGTAATGAACGACATTCCGGACGCACAGGCATATTCCAGATTTGGGTACAGGAAGTACGCTGTCTTGCCGACGCCGGCCGCACCGATCATCAGAGCGTGCACATCTGAAGTGTCAACGATTGCCGTTGTTCCGAACTTTCCGTTCTCGCATCCCACAATAATGCCCTGATCGGATATGGCAGGAAGGTCTTTCCCTTTCCGCCAGAGTTCGGGCTCAAAAGCGATGTGTTTATATGTCCGGCGTATTTCATCTTTTCGGGCCCAGCGCGCTGTTCCGTGCTGTCCGTCGCCAACAGTCTTCGCCTTGATGTTGTTCAGGTTGTATATGTGGGCGAGCACAGTAATCGCGCCGAGCACGGCGAACATTATGACAGAGATAAGGACGAGCGTCCCGATTCCATCCATGGCATTTCCTCCTTCGGTTTAATTCCGGGCTTGATACCTCTTAACACCTGCAAGTCCTCGTCCCAATCCTTGTTGAGAGGAACCTCGACTTGCACGTCGGTATAACCCTTTTGAGATAGTGATTCCCTGATGCGCTGCACAGCTGACTGTCCGGCCACGTCATTATCCAGGCAGAGGACGATCTTTCTCAGATTTGAATGCGTTTCAAGTTGGTGCATCAGCGCCTTGTCCGATACGGAACAAAGCGCAACGTAAGAATGGTGTTTCCAGCCGTTCGGATGCATGCTGATATAAGCCAGCATATCTATCGGAGCTTCGAAAGCGTAGATCGTATCGTCGTATCCGTTGTAGTGGAACGCGTACTCTGATTTGCTTCCCTCGAGCGTCTGCTTGAATCCCGACAGTGTTGACCGTTTGTGGCAGTGGCCGATATGTCCGTTATCGTCCCTGCCGACAAAGATGCAGCAATGGTACTGATTGTCCTCGTAGAGGAGACCTGCCTTGACAAACGCGTTAATCACATCCGGAGCGATGCATCTGTTGTTCCGCAGATACATGAACATTCGGTAGGTGTTTTCGCTGCGTTTCGGCGGCTGCAGTTGCGGTATTTCCGCTGACTTATGCGGCGAGAAATCAATGCGGCTGTAGTCTCCGTTCAGTTCCTTGACGGCTTCCGGGAAAGTCCGTCCGAGATATTTCATAACGAAACCGACGGCATGACCGCCGGTCTGTTCATAGTGTGAATACCATTCGGAACCGTGTATCCACACGTTCTGATCTTCCCACACATACTGGTTCGACTGTTTTTTCAACTGAACCCCACGTGAAGAAAGAAACTCCGCGAGATCTGCGTGATTCGCGGAGTCGATTTGATCTTGTGATAGAGACATTTTTTTCCTTTCCGTTCACAGTTTTATCCTTGCTTTTTTCGGGCTTGCGCGATATAATGTACACAGATAGTGTACATATTACCAACTATAACTCAGATATACTCTTTTGGTGTACACAACAAAAGGATATCGGGAAAACCGTATGCTCGGTATAATAGAGTCGTATCAAGTCCAGAGGAGGAGAAAACAATGTTTAAACTTGAAAATGATACAGCCATCGGAGAATATCTCCGAACAGCCATTTTGAAAAAGTACGAATCGATCCGGAAGTTCTGCAGGGCGTACCTTGAACTAAAGGACGGCCAGACCGACGACGAGGAGATCAGGAAGCTTCTAAATCGTTTCTCGCAGATTCTAAAGGGCACAAAACGGATTCAGACTGATGACCTTCCATACGTTACCGAGCTTCTTGATGTATCGTGCGAAGAAGTCCTTTCGGCGGGAAAGACGCATGTTCCGGTCAGCAGCCACACAACCAACTACGACATTGCTTTTTCTAAAGACAGAGAGGTCTGGGAAAAGTATATGAAGCGTGAGGACAAGCTTTTCCTTAACTGCGATGAGTACTGCAAGTCGGTAATTGATTACGCACTTGAATTCAAAAATTATGCGTTCATCAAGTATCTTCTTGACGAGCATTTCATCTGGTTTGTTGATCTGTCGGATTGGAAAGCTTTTGGGTTCACCTTTGGTGCGGGAACTAGTGTCAAGCGCAGAGACGTCGGTTACATTGATACTCACACGCCGATTGAAATTCAGTCCCAAGATCGTCTTAGGACACAGACAATTGCTCTGGCAATCGAGAATAATGATATTGATGTGCTAGATGCTCTTCTTGCAAGAGAAATCCCCGAACTGCATTCGGTCAATTTCTTCTATTCCCATGCTGAGGTTCCAATGGAAAAGAATGATGATCTGCTCCGCGCTGTAGCACTTTCCGACAACGAAGCGATTATCAACTATTTTTCCGATGAGTTCCCCGTAAAGAACTTGAAATACACTAACAGATTTGTCTTTCCGCACTTGGGAGAACTGATCGACCTTATGCTTGAAAACGGGAGATATAGAAACGCCGAGATCTGCATTCGAAAAGCCATTCGTCACAACAAATCAGTTCTTAACGGGTTGAACACGTTGATAAAAGAGGCCTACGAATTTAATCGCTCCCATCTCGGCTTTAGCCCTGACGGAATGGACGAGTATCTCAAGAAGCAAACGATGTATGATCTTTGCTATGATGAGATGCACAATCTCGTGAAGTATTTCTACTGTCCGGAGAGGCATAAAAACGTAGGATTGGTTTCAAACTACATATGCGTAACAAGCGATAAATCGAATGCTCTGATCAAAGAGCTTGTTACCGAACTGAACGAATCATGCGATGCTATTCTTGCCTTGAAAGGAGATGCGGAATAATGCCAAAGTATTGTTTTAATTACGAATCCGGCGAATATGAATGGATTGACCGCAATGGCTTCAGTTGGGATACGGGCGAATATACTTATAACTGGGACGACAGCGCGTACAAGCGTGAAGAGGAAGAAGAACGTCGCCGTCGCGATGAAGAGGAAGAAGAGGAACGTCGTCACTGTAGCCTTTTCGACGACGATGACGACTGATCACATAACAAGATTCTGCCCATTCTTGACAGCCTGGATCTCACGTCGGAGCTGTTTGTCGATATCGTCTTCTTCGGGATCATACTTTTTATAGTGGTCCTCGAAGATGCGGGCGAGACTTCCGGCGAAACGAAGCGCGGTGCTTATCACTTTCAAGTTGTGGTATGCGCCGCCGTTTTTATTTTCGCTTTTATCTCTGATCCGTTCGCGAGGACTTGTCGTATCCGGATTCGACAACTCATACCCGAGCCGCGCCGCTTCGTATACAAGCGCGTTTCGAATTGCTTTAAATGCCTTCTCCTGCGACAGCGGAAGTTTCTCCGGAAGCTTATCTGTGTATGTTTCAAACACCGAGCACTTCGCACGATACCATAGTTCGTACAGACGGTCGATGGTTTTGTTGTTTGCGAGATCGTCAACCAGTTCGTCGACGAGCGCTTTAATACCTTTCGGAAGATATCCGTACTGCTTTTTCCCACTGCATCCGTTCAGCCGCCGCGCAAGTTCTTCGAGTTTCACAAGCAGCGTCTGATCAAACACATCACCAGCGATGACCTTGTCGATAAGTGATT
>JAEEGG010021864.1_pt1 | contig 12640 bp, 10 predicted proteins | sample 9134161 | NCBI WGS metagenome assembly JAEEGG01 (sample SAMN16246543, study PRJNA631951) | gut metagenome | biome: gut microbiome; feature: rumen; material: CR-attached | host: Bos | place: Iran: Karaj | collected 2018-10
CAAACATTCGTTTTTGCCGGGCCTGGGGGGGGGTAGGGCGGGCAGTCCCCCGCCCGCCGCGCGAAAGGGACGCGGCACGAAGGCAAATGGGAATCTTTCCATGCGCCTGACAGGCATACGGCGGCGAAGGGACTCGCCGCCCTACCCCGAAAACACCCGAACGAACAAGCTTTACGCTGTATTGGAACGGTTTAAGAAATAGTGTGGCCGATTCAGAGCAGAGAAACTCCGATTTGGCCGATGCCTCCGCTAACGCTCCGGCGATGCGTTCCAATCGCTTCTTCAACTGCACTTCAATGTGCGCAGCGACGGAGGTCCCGGGCACGGGACGTCTGTCGCGGTCCGCGTTGTGGAATGGCGTGGCGGCCCACCCGGTTTCCCCATTTTCCCCTTGCCACGTTCCGTCCGGGGGCCGTACTCTCGCGGGCATGGCGACTTTCCCCAACCAGCCCGGTTCCACGCATTCGAGCGTGCTCGAGGGCATCCGCGACCCCGGGAACCGTTCCGCGTGGGAGCGTTTTTATGCGCAGTACGCGCCGTACGTGCTGGCGCTGGCCAAGCGCAACGGACTGCGCCACGCCGACGCGGAAGACCTCGTGCAGGCGGTGTTCGCGGAGCTGGCGGTCCGCATCCGGACCTTCGACTACGACCGCTCCCGGGGGCGCTTCCACAACTGGCTCGCCGAGGCGGCGCGCTTCCGCATCCAGGACATGCAGCGCCGGAACGCCCGCCGCGAAGCCCGCGAACTGGCCGATCCGGAGCCGGATGCGCAGGCGCCCGACGACTTCGGGGCCATGGTCGATGAGGAGTGGCGCAACCACGTCCAACGCGTCGCGCTGGAGCGCCTCCGCGAACGGTCGTCGCGGCGCCGGTTCGAACTCTTCCATGCATCCGTCATCGAGGGGTGGCCCACGGCGGAGACCATGAAGACGTACGGGGCCACCCGCGCCGCCGTGTACCAGGCCAAGTACATCCTCGCGCCCCTCTGGCGCGGGATTCTCCAGGAAGTCCAGGCCGAACTCGATCCGCCGCCACCGCCGGCCGCCGGTCCCGGGTGACCGATGGAAGGGGCGCATTCCATGCCCACGCCGCCCGGCGTCCCCGCGTCCCTCGCCGGGCTCTTCCCGGAGGTCGCGTTCGTGGCGGCCATCGGCGCGGGCGCGTACGGCGAAGTGTGGCTGGCGCGCTTCCCGGGGGGCGCGTGGCGGGCGGTGAAACTCGTGATGGGGGACACCGCCGCGGCGGAACGCGAACGCCGGGCCCTGCACCTGCTGCGCTCCCTCTCCGACCCCGGGGCGCCGGACGCGCCGCTCCATCCCGCGCTCATGCCGGTCGCCGACCTCCGCGAGCGGCCCGGCGCGTTCGCCTATTCCATGCCCCTGGCCGATGCCCTGCGCCCGAACTGGCGCGACGATCCCGCGCAATACCGGCCGCGCACCCTGGCCGCCGAACTCGTCGCCCGCCGTACCCTGCCGCTCGGCGAATGCCTCGATCTCGCCGAGGCGCTGGCCTCCGGTCTCGCCTTCCTCCAGCGGCATTGCCTCGTCCACCGCGACCTCAAGCCGTCCAACGTCCTGTTCCTGGAGGGGCGCCCCGTGCTGGCCGACTTCGGGCTGCTGGCCGACACCCGCGAGGCCGGGTCCGTCGTCGGCACCCCCGGATACGTCCCGAAGGAGCAGCACGGCGAATTTCCCGCCGACCTCTACTCCCTCGGCGTCCTCCTCGCCGAAGCCTCCACCGGACGCCGCGCCGACGAAGCCGGATTCGCGCCCGTCGCCGAATCCGACCGCCAGCATCCGCTCTTTCCCCGGTGGCTCGACCTCCTGCGGCGGACGACCGATCCCTCCCCCCGCCCGCCGTCCCCAGACCGCCGGGGCGTTCCTCGCGGAATTGCGTGCCTTGCGCGAACCCCGCGCGCCAACCCGATGGCGGCGACGCCTGGCACTGGCTACCCTCCTCCTCGTCCTGTGCGCCATCGGCGGAACCGTGGCGGGCCTCCGGCACGTCCTCCGCCCGCGGGCGCCCGGACCGATTCCCCCATCCGCCCCCGCAACCGCGGCGCCCGCCCCGGTCGCGCCATCCGGCAACCGCCCCCTGTACATTTCCCGGGACATGGCCGAAGACGGCGCCTTCCTCCAACTCTACACCGACCGCATCCGCGTCGGCCTGCCCCTGCACGGCTCCATCACCGCCGGGGACGCCGCCCTGCTGCTCGTCCTCCCCCCGGACGACCCCGCCTACGATTCCGAGGCCGAGTGGAACGGCCCCATGCCCTGGCGCCTGTGCCCACTCGTCCCCGCCGACGAGGGGAACACCCCCGCGACCGCCTCCGGCGACCCGGCCTATCCCGAGGGGGCTCCCGCCCTCGCCCGTACCACCCGCGCCGCCATCGCCATGCTCCCCGCCGGCACCCCCTACCCCGAAGCCGTCTTCCTGCTCTGCGAACCCGTCCCGGTCTGGGAAGCCCGCCTCGCCGACCACCCCGACGCCACCTTCCAGGACCTCCACGACCTCTGGTGGGAAATCTGCGAACGCCCCCGGAGCGAACGGGAATCCCCCATGATCCGCGACATCATGGAGCGGGACGTCCTCTGGTAGGGCCCGACCTCCGGGCGGGCCGTGCGAAAGGATGACCCATGCCGGGCCGCCCGGAGGTCGGCCCTACCGGCCGGCCCGACAAGGTTTTCACCTCAAGGAATTGAGGCCACACTGTTTCGTAAACCGCTCTATGACAGCGTAAAGTTCATCCTTTCGCATTTTTTGGTAGGGCGGCGAGTCCCTTCGCCGCCGCGTGCCTGCCAAGCGCATGGAAAGCCCTACATTTTCCTTCATGCCGCGCCCCTTTCGCACGGCGGGCAGGGGACTGCCCGCCCTACCAGCGGACGGCAAATACGAATGTTATGACTTTACGCTGTACCAGAGCGGTTCACGAAACCGCTTGCATGCCGTGGAGGTCCGCAAAACAACCGCCCCCCGCCCACAAACCTTGGCGGGCCTGTTGCATGGATTCGGCGAAGCCCTCTCAATCTTCCGAATACCCGGCTTTTTCCAGCAGATCGTCGATCTTGTGCGCGTGGGAATCCAACGGCACGAATTCCAGCATCAGCTGGTCGCCGTCGAAGGTCCCCTCCAAATCGTAGCGGACAATCTCCGCCGACGGAGTGCCCTGGCTTGTTTTGAGTTGCACGTCCGCGATGCCGGTGTATTTGTTGCCGTACTGGTGGAGGAGGGAGACGTTGCTGATTGCGCCGACCTCAAGAAAGCCACCGACGCCGTATTCCGCGAAATGTTCGGCCAAGGCCTCCTTCATGATTTGGGCGGCCGCCGCGTTCAAATCCACGTCCGCATCCGCATCGGACGCCATGGCGCCCATCAAGCCCACCAGGCAAAGCAGCAGCAACACCCAAACGAGGACGGGCGCAAAGCGCTTCACCCGGTCCGACGGCGCCTTGTCCGTCTTGACGACGCGGCAGACCATGTAGACGGGCGGCAGGAACACCGCCAGCCCCCACCACCACCGCGGCACCGGGCATCCGGCCTTCTTCACCGCCTTGATGTCCATGCTGCCGCACAGCAGCAGGATGGCGAAGCCGGCGAGCTTGACCACCGTCTCCTCGATGCCGACCCACGTCATCAACATGACGGCGGGCAGCTGGATGACGGCCAGCCCCCACAGCCAGAATTTTCCGGGCTTGGCCATGGTGTTGCGGCTGCCCGTTTCCGTGTTTTCGTTCTCGTTCATGGGATTCTCCTTTCGTTGTTGTTTCCCGGCGCGCCCGCCACGGGAGCGCGCCTTTACCGGGCGCGGCACACCACGCCCTCTATCCGTACTATCCGGTCCCCGGCGCCCGAATCTCACTCCCGCCGGAAAAAATCCGGGACGGCGAGGAAAGACCCGAATGCCGATCAGATAAGGATTGTTCTTTGTGAAACCGGCTCGCGGCGCGAAACACGGAGGTGACGGAGGAAGGAGGCACGGAGGTTTTTTGGAGGTAGAGTTTGCCGGAGGGGTGTCCACGCCCCGAAAACACACTCCAAACACTTTTCCGGAGGCCAAGACAGAGAAAGAAAAGATGCCGTCGGAGCGAAGCCCCCTTCCGGCAACCTCCGTGTCTCATTCCTCCGCGCGCTCCGTGTTTGTGCCGCAGGCACGGACAGGAACGCGCATTTCACAGCGGAGCTTTGTCTTTCTGAGGGGACGAGAAGCTTATCTGATCAGCATTCAGGAAAGCCCCCTAAGCGGAAACAGGTGAAAAGACCAATGTTTTCTGTAATCTCACAACCAGCGGCGCGGCTGGAAGCCGCACCTCCGAAAGTCATGCGTTGCTTGTTCAGACGGTCCTGCGTCACTTCCGGGGGTGCGGCATCTTGCCGCGCCATGGCGGATGGAGAGCGGGAGAGTGTCTCACGCAAAGTCCGCCAAGGCCGCCAAGGGAGCGGGAGGAGAGCGGTGGAATCTACAAGATTGTCTCGAATGGTTTGGCGTGGACGGGGTTTGAATCAACATTGAAAAGCATGAAAACCGCTTCGCGGACATGGAAAGGCGGGAGGGGTGTGGATGCGCAGTCGGGGCGTGGGCGGCCCGCCCGCGGGGCGTCTGGAAAGCGGGAAACGAGAGAAAAGGCCAATGTTTTCTGTAATCTCACATCCAGCGGCGCGGCCGGGAGCCGCACCTCCGGAAGTCATGCGTTGCTTGTTCAGAAGGTCCTGCGCCACTTCCGGGGGTGCGGCATCTTGCCGCGCCATGGCGGATGGAGAGCGGAAGAATGTTTCACGCAAAGTCCGCCAAGGCCGCAAAGGGAGCGGGAGGAGAGCGGGGGAATCAATCAACATTGAAAACCATGAAAGCCGCTTCGCGGACATGGAAAAGCAGGAGGGAAACGGGAGGGAAAGCTCACGCGGAGGAGGGGGAGAGGCGGATGCATACAAGACAGAAGCCTGTTCTGTACTTTCCGGGACTTTCGGCATTCGCGCCCCCGAGAAATCTCGGGAGCCCCCTCCCATGATTCCTTTGTTGGGCTCTTATCGTGCTGGACTGTGCGTGCCACCGCGTTGGGGATTGCGGGAGCAAGAATTCGTTACCATATCGCGGAGCTTCCGATATTCCCGCCCGCAATATTTGCAGGTGAATGGACCTGCAACATTTCCCTCGAACGCATCGTGGTAACGGCCATTCGAGTTGCGGGGGCAAGAATTCGTCACCAAGTCCCGAAGAGTTCGGTACTCCCGTCCACAATGGACACAGAGGAACGGACCGTTCTTGTCCCCTTCGAACAACTCATGGTTCCGCCCGTTTGGATTGCTCGGACACGACAGCGAAAGCAACGTCCTCGCGTCGCGGTATTCCCGGCCACAGTACTTGCAGTATTCGCTCATGGTTTGTCTCCTGTTTGTGTTTTCAGATTGTTTTCGCAGCCGGGAAGCTCCTTTGCTTCCTCTGTCTCGCACCGCCGGGAACATCCCGCCGGCGCGGGTATTGGGCTTCACTCGTTATAGGCGTAGGTCCCGCGAACGGTTGTGTAAGCGGCAGCGATGGCTTCGGCCATCCGGCGGTCTTCCTCCGTGCCGCCTTCGTCGAAGAAATACCAAGCCGTTGCCACCACTTTGCACGGCCCGTGTCCGCCGGGGGCAAATAGATAGCCATCCCGCTGGAAGCGCTTCAGGCGGTTCATGAGCTTGCCTGCCTGTCGCGCGGTCATGGTCGCGCGCTGCTTGCACAGTTCCAGTGCGAGCGATCCGAGCAGGCGGTAGGACAGTGCCTGGTTGCCAATTCCAGGTTCGCTTGCGATGATGCGTCCGGCTTCCCCCTCCAGATGCTGTGCAAAAGTCGCCATCGCCGGATCCGCATCCGACTCGTAGTGCGCCTTAGAACCGATGGGGGCGAACACGCCCCGCGCCATCATCTCGTCACGTAGGGCTTCGGCAAACACCTCCACGCCCACGCCTTGCCATTGGGCGAGATAAGACGGGTGCCACGTCTGAAAAATCCACGTCCGCCCCAGCTTCCACGTCCAAATCTTGCACCCGTCAATGTTCTGTTCTTCGATGCGCTCGGCGTACTGAGCCAGTTCCGAGTCCGACCCCATTGCCTCGTTCCGGCACGAATAGAGGATGGCATCCGGCTCGAACACTTGGCAGAAGGCTTTGAAGGTTGAAAGCCCCGCTGCGTCCGCAAGACCGCGGCATTTCCAGAAACGGCTTTCGGTGATTTGATCTACGCCATCGCCGATGCTTGCTCCGTTGCGTTCCACGGCAAAACGGTTCGACCACGCGATGCCGTCGAGAATGGCGTTGTGTCCGTCCAGAACCCCCGGATGAGCATACACCTTTTCCAGCACCGCAAAATGGTATTGCCAGAAACGGTTCTGCCACTCGACCGGCCCCTCTTCCCGGAAAGCGCGCCATGACATCTGCGGGTTGAACCGCCCCTCTTTCCACGCCCGCCAGTCCGTCGCAAGGCCGTTTTCGTCCCAGCCCCACCGAAGCGTTTCTTGCCCGATGACGGCCACCTTCACCAGTGAAGTCGCATACAGCGGTCCACACGCCGGGAGGAACAGGGCCGGAACCGCAGCGAGTTCCATTTCAGTGAAGCTTTCCTGCTCGATACTTTTGAAAAACTCGTCCACCAGTGGCGCGTATACTTTTTGGTGGCGTTTCCTCAACAAATCGTCTTCCTTGCTCATCTTATCAGAAACCTTTTTTGTTCATCTTATTGTCTTTTGAGTATGTTCGCCTATCGGTTCACGGGAGCGCGGTACTTGACCAGCGAAGCAAACGCCTCCGCCACGGCGGCGAGGCTGGCGCGGAGTTTTTTTGGAAAATCGCCCTTGATGAGCCCATCCCAGTCCTTGAAGGGGACGGTCGCGTTCCACCACATGTTTGCGTCCCAGTGTCCGATGTTCTTGCCGACGGCCGCGGAAATGCCGAATGGCGACCAAGCTGCGCAGAAGGCGGCTTCCGCCGCCGCCAGGTCGGCTTGTATCGCCTCCGACGCGAAATCGATCCGGAAGCTCTCCTGCGGCGTGTTTCCATAAAACTCTCCCTGCATCTTGAGCTGGAACGACTGTCCGTCGTGGAAGATGTGGAAGGAAAAAGAGAGAAGGTAGTTGCGGTTTTCCGAAAGGCCGGAAAGCGGCGCATTCCACAAGACACAGGCGAAATTGCTCTGGAAACGCTTCTGCACGGAAGTGATGGCCTTGCCGTTTCCGAGATCGGCGCACCAGCAATCATCCGGCCACTCCATTCCCAGCGTGTGGTCGCGGAGCGCCTTGAGGTAATTGCTCTTGTTGAAATCCTCCGGCACGATGGTCTGCTCCGGATCGCTCTTGACGCTGGTGACGGCGGAGAGGCGCGAGAGCCATTCGATGGTGTCGCCCACCGGCTGCTTGGTGCCGACAATGCGGGCCTTGATCCGGTTGAGAATCCGGGAGATGTTGATGGCGCGGGCTTCGAGGAAGGTGTCGCGCCGGCAGAAACGGAAGAGAAGTTGCTCCCACGGCTCGTCGAATTCCTCCATTTTGTCGAGCTTGCCCTTCTCGCCTTCTTCCAGCACCGGGAGACGCCATTTCTCTTCGAATGTCTCGTTCCACGCGGGAAAATCCGGATCGGACAGGAGGGCCTCGTACACCTTCGGATACTGGACTTGGAGGCTCACGAGGGCGAAGAGGATGTCCTTCCAGGCTTTGAAGTCGGAATCGTCCTCCTGGCTGGGGGTGCGTTCGATGAGGAGACGGATGAGGGAAAGGTAGTTGATGAGGCGTTTGAGGGAGCGGGGATTCCGTCCGACCGACTGCAGGGCGTAGTAAGTGATGGCTTCGCAGAGGGTGGCGTCGTTCTTTTCCTTGGCGTCGAGGTAGCCGATGCCGGCGAGGGAGTCCATCAGGAAGTCGTCGATCTTGTAGCTGTTGACGGGCATGGCGAAGGGAAGCTGGATGATCTTGTCGAAGAAGGAGCGGAACTCGCGCTCGTTCTCGGGCGTCATGGCGCCGAACTTGGGCTTGAGGCCCTTGACCACGACGGCGTAGTCGATGGCGAGGATGAAGATGCAGTTTTCCAGGTCGAAAACGTTCTTCAGCAGTTCGAGGATCTGCACGGCCACGGGCGGGTCGATGCGGTCGAGGTCGTCGATGAAGAAAAGGAAGCCGCGCTTGCCCTTCGCGTTTTCCAGTGCCTTCCTGACGGCGGCGGCCAGTTCGCTTTTGAGGTTTTCGACCCCGGACTTGGCCGCCTCGGCATCCGGGGCGTTCCATTCCTCGATGTTCTTCTTGAAATCGACGCCGAACTGCTTGGCGAAGAATTGGGAGCAGGCGCTTCCGGCGAAGGTCGCGAGCTTGCCCAAGAAGCGCTTGCGGTCTTCGGCAGACGTCTTGGCGAAGACGGAGACTTGCCCGGAGATGCCCATGAGGATGTTGAGGATCGCCTCCTCGGGATTCGACATCAGCGCATACTGCCAGGTGTTGATCCAGATGCCGAGATAAGGGGCGTCCGGCGCATCCACCAGGCTGGCTTTGAGCGAGTTCATCAGGGACGTCTTGCCGCTCCCCCATTCGCCCTGCAGGGCGATGGTCAGCGGGGCCTCGGCCTCTTTCACGAAATCGGTCAGGGCCGCGGCATACGCCTTCATGTTGAGGCGGTCCCCTTCGGCTTTCGCGGGTTGGTCAACGACGTTGGATTTCATGCGCGTTTCCTTGATTCCCCTTTCCCCGGGTGTCGGTGCATCCGCGGGGCGCGGGGAAAAGGAAAGGCGCGCCCGTTGGATGTTCCATGAAGAAGGCACGGCCAAGCGCCTTGGAAAAGAAACATGCCGAAGACGCGCCAGGAGGCGCATTCCGACAGGCTCTTTTCCAATGCGAAACCGTAGCCCTCGCGGGCGACGTTTGGCCGTTTCTCTTCATGGGAAGCCTTGTCAGACAGGGTTCGAAGTTGTCTGCCGCGGGCGTGCGGGCCATATGGCGCGCAATCCGTTGGCAACTCCTTCTTATCCCATTTGCGCCACGGTGGAAAGCGGAATGTTCCGCGGTTCCGCCCGGAGGCGTCTCCGGCATGGAAATGGTTGCTGGGTTGTCGGTGGAAAACATGGGCACAAGCATTCCTTGCTCCGGGCGCGGCGGTGCCACGCCCTCTATCCGTACTATCCGAAGGACGCGGCCCCAATCTCACTCCCGCCCGGGGAACGGGTCTTCGTGGAATTTTGAGTGGTTTAAGTTTTACGTAGCTTCTCGGTTCTTCGGGAATTATAGTGGAACCACCTCTGGAATCCCACGAATGCAAGGAGCAAGAAGGGCGACAGGCCCCGCCCCCCTCCGAGAGGGAGGTGGCGCGGCCATGAATGGAAAGCGGATGCATGGCAAAAGACAAGCGGCAGGGGCCGCGACGGGGGGAGTACTGCGGTCGGCCGTCGCGGAAAGCACGACTTCACACCGCAACAAAAGAATCAATTCCTCCGCAGATGGAGCATGCGAAAGCCTGCATCGACGGCCACCCGCAGTACTCCCCCCGCCGCCCTTTCCATCCGCTCCACACTCGCAATCCACAAGCCATCTTTCTCCGGGCGACACCCCCCTCTCGGAGGGGGGCGAATGCTCGCGCACTCTCCATGCTCCAAATACCTCTTCACGCTCTCGGCCATCCTCCCCGTCCACTATAATTCCCGAAGAACCAGCTTATCAGACGGTTTCCATCCACAAGGTCGCGCGGAAGCGCGACCCTCCCGAGCGCTCTCCAGGGGGAGGGTCGCGCTAAGGTGGAGACAGGATGGACGGCGGCCACACTATTTCCGAAACCGCCATAGTGCATCGTAAAGTCAAAACATTCGCATTTGTCGGGCTGGGGTAGGGCGGGCAGTCCCCTGCCCGCGGTGCGAAATGGCCGCGGCATGAAGGCAAATGCAAAGCTTTCCATGCGCTTGGCAGGCACACGGCGGCGAAGGGACTCGCCGCCCTACCCCAAAAACATTCGAAAGAGAGAATTTTCGATGTACTGGAGCGGCTCCAGAAATAGTGTGGGCTCGATGACTTGGGGGGGCAGGGGAAACCTTGTCTTTTGCATGGTGGGGCTGGTCGGTAGGGGCCGACCTCCGGGCGGGGCGTCATGGGCCATCCTGCAGCAGGGCCCGCCCGGAGGTCGGGCCCTACCGGAAATCCGGCCCCGCCGAGCCTCCCCTCCCCCACCCCACTTTCCGCGGCCGCCACGCCTCCGGAGGGGCAAGCTCCCCTACGGGCGGCGGGCTTCGAGGGCGGGGACGGTTTCGTCGGGGACGTTGAGGCCGCCCATGCCGGTGCCCATTTCGACGCCGGGGGAGGCTTCGCCGTGGAAGTCGCTGCCGCCGGTCGGGACCAGGTCGAGGCGGGACGCCAGTTCGAGGTAGTCGCGGGTGAGGTCGGCGGAGTGCTCGGAATAGTAGCATTCCATGCCGACCAGGCCGCGGTCCTTGAGGGAGCGCAGGAGCGTCTCCATGCTCTCCTTGCCGAGGTGCAGCGTGAAGGGATGCGCGAGGACCGGCACGCCGCCCGCCGCGCGCAGCAGGTCGATGGCCACCTCGGCGGTCAGGCGCGGGCGGTCGGCGTAGGCGGGCTTGCCGTCGCCGAGCCAGTTGTCGAAGGCGTCGTACTTGTCCTTGGCGTACCCCTTCTCGATCATCACCTGCGCGAAGTGCGGGCGGCCGACGACGTCCTCGCCGGCCTTGGCGCGGACTTCCCCCTCGGTGACCGCGAAGCCGAGTTCGTTGAGCTTGCGGAGGATTTCGCGGTTGCGGGCGGAACGGCCGTCGCGGACCCATTCGAGCTGGCGGTTGAGTTCGGCGTCGGCGGGGTCCATCCAGTAGCCGAGCATGTGCATGACCCCGGAGGGGCAGTCGACGCTGATTTCGATTCCCGGCACGGCGCGGAACGCGTGGGACGCGGCGGCGGCCTGGAAGCGGGCCAGCCCAGCGAGGGTGTCGTGGTCGGTCAGGGCGAGGGCGGCGAGGCCGATGGCGTCGGCCTTGTCGGCCAGCTGCTCGGGGGTGAAGGAGCCGTCGGAGAAGGTGGAATGGCAGTGGAGATCGATCATGGAGGGGTTTCCTTTCGCCCTCGCATGGTAGGGCGTGGTACGGGAAAGAGAAAGCGAAAAGTCCGCCATCCCCACCCCGCCCGCGAAATCGGCGTTTGCGTTCGCGGGCCGTGGAAGGTACTGTTTGCGTCCGAGCAAGGAGATTCGAGATGGCAAAGCAAGAAAAACGCGAAACGCTGGGCAGCCGGCTGGGCTTCATCCTCCTGTCTGCCGGGTGCGCGATCGGCATCGGGAACGTGTGGCGCTTCCCGTGGCTGGCGGGGCGGTACGGCGGGGCCTGGTTCGTGCTCGTCTACCTCGCCTGCCTCGCCCTGCTCGGGCTCCCCGTCATGACCATGGAATTCGCGATGGGCCGCGCCGCCCGCCGCAGCCCCGCCCTCCTCTACCAGGCCCTCGGCCACCACGGATGGCGCTGGCACGGCGCGCTCTCGCTCGCGGGCAACGTCCTGCTGATGATGTACTACACCACCGTCGCCGGCTGGATGCTCACCTACTTCTTCCTCTCCGCCACCGGCGCCTTCGCCGGCCTCGCCACGGAGCAGGTCGGCGCGAAGTTCGGCGCCGTCCTCGCCTCCCCCGCCGCGCAGGCCGGCCCGATGGCGCTCGTCGTCCTGGCCGGCTTCGCCGTGTGCGCCATCGGCCTCCGCAACGGCCTCGAACGCGCCACCAAGTGGATCATGCTGGCCCTCCTCGCGCTGATGGCGGTGCTCGCGGTCCGCAACGTCCTCCTTCCGGGCGGCGGCGCCGGCGTGCGCTACTTCCTCGTTCCCGACGCCTCCGCCGTCGCCGCCCACGGCGGCTGGTCCGCGCTGGTGCGCGAAGCGATGAACCAGGCCTTCTTCACCCTGAGCCTCGGCATCGGCGCAATGGCCATCTTCGGCAGCTACATCAACCGCGACCACGCCCTCGCCGGGGAAGCCCTGCGCGTGACGCTCCTCGACACGGTCGTCGCCGTCTGCGCCGGACTGATCGTCCTGCCCGCCTGCTTCGCCTTCGGCGTCGAACCGGACTCCGGCCCCTCGCTGCTGTTCGTGACGCTCCCGAACGTCTTCAACGGCATGGCGGCGGGCCGCCTGTGGGGAAGCCTTTTCTTCGTGTTCATGGCGGCCGCCGCCTTCTCGACCGTGCTCGCGGTCTTCGAGAACATCCTCGCCTGCGTGCGCGACCTCACGGGATGGGACCGTCCCCGCGCCGCCGCCGCGTGCGCCGCCGGCATCCTGGTGCTGTCGCTGCCGTGCGCGCTGGGATGGAGCCTCCTCGCGGGTTGGCACCCGATGGGCGGCGGGTCCACCGTGCTGGAGGCCGAAGACTTCCTGGTCTCGAACCTGCTCCTCCCGATCGGCGCCTGCGTCTACATCCTCTTCTGCTGCCACCGTTGTGGATGGGGCTGGGACCGGTTCACGGCCGAAGCCAACACCGGCCGCGGCCTGCGCCTCGCCTCCTGGATGCGCCCCTACTGCGCCTGGATCCTCCCCCTCGCCATCCTCGCCATCTTCGCGACCGGACTCTGGAACGTGTTCGCCCGCTGACGCCCCCCCCCCCCACCCCGCTCACTCGTTCCGCAGCGCCTCCGCCGGCGGCAGGCTTTTTT
>JAEEGG010021917.1_pt1 | contig 12640 bp, 8 predicted proteins | sample 9134161 | NCBI WGS metagenome assembly JAEEGG01 (sample SAMN16246543, study PRJNA631951) | gut metagenome | biome: gut microbiome; feature: rumen; material: CR-attached | host: Bos | place: Iran: Karaj | collected 2018-10
ATGCCAACAACGAACTCAAGGAACTGCAAAACGCCGAACAACGCGAAATCATCCGCATCCTGACAGAAATCACGGACACCATCCGCCCGCTTATCGATGACCTCCTCGACGCCCAAAAACTGATGGGCAAGTACGACTTCCTTCGTGCCAAAGCCCTCTTCGCCATCGATATTGACGCTTCGGTGCCCCATATTCATCCGAAAACCATGGTGCAGTGGTACCAGGCCAAACATCCCCTACTCTACCTCAACTACAAAAAACACCACAAAGAGGTGGTGCCGTTGGACATCCGATTGCTGCCTGAAAAACGGATTCTGATCATTTCCGGACCCAACGCCGGCGGCAAGTCTGTATGCCTGAAAAGCGTTGGCCTACTGCAATATATGATGCAATGCGGCCTGCCCGTCCCGATGCTGAGTACCTCCGATATGGGCATTTTCGAGAGCATCTTTATTGATATTGGCGATGAACAGTCCATTGACAATGATTTGAGTACATATAGTTCTCATTTGCAGAATCTTAAAATGATGGATGAGCATCTTAACGCCAAGTCGTTGTTCCTGATTGACGAATTCGGCAGCGGCACCGAACCTACCCTAGGCGGGGCGTTAGCCGAATCAATTTTGGAACGTTACTACGACACGAAAGCGTTCGGCATCATCACCACGCACTATGGCAACCTCAAGATGTTCTCCGACACGCATCCGGAAGCCGAAAACGGTGCCATGTTGTTCGACACCAATGCGTTACTTCCGCTTTTCGTCCTCAAAATCGGTAAACCCGGCAGCTCTTTCACCTACGAGATTGCCCGCCAAATCGGACTGGATCCGCAAATCATCGACAACGCCGTGCAGAAGTCCGGCACAGCGCAAATCGACTACGAACGAAAACTGGAAGAGATTGAAATCACGCAGATCGAGACGGAACAGAAGCTCAAGATGGTGCGTGCCGCCGATGACCAGTTAGCGGTAATGATTGACGAATACGCCGAGAAGTTCGCGCAACTCGACAAACAACGCAAGGAGATTCTCACTAAAGCCAAGAACCAGGCCAACTACATTGTAGATAGCGCAAACAAAATCATCGAGAACACGATTCGCGAAATCAAAGAGTCGAAAGCCAATGCGGAGAAGACCAAAGCGGCGAGGGAGGAGGTGAAATCCTTCAAAAAAGAGATGCAAAAGGAGATCGAGCATGTGGAGAAAGCGGAGGCCGAAGCCGTGAAAGCCCTCATTCCTGTCCATCGGAAAAAAACGGTGGAGAAACGACAGACTGCCGAAGAGGTGCAGGATAAGACCATCCGCGTGGGCGATTCCGTTTATATGCCTGATTCCCAGATTGCTGGCGAGGTAACCCAAATTGACGGCAACGATGCAATGATTTCCTTCCATTCGGTGAATTTCCGCACCAAGCTCGACAAACTCATCAAAATCAGCAAGAAAGAGGCGCGGAGTGTGGAAAGAGGCCACGTGTCGCAATTCAACACCGGCACCATTGCGGATGCGCTTAACAAAAAACTCGCCGATTTCAACAGCACCTTGGACGTGCGCGGACAGCGTGCCGAAGAGATGATGCACAATCTGGAAGAGTATTTGGACGAAGCCGAAATGTTAGGCGTAAATAATTTGCGCATTCTTCATGGAAAAGGAAACGGCATTTTGCGGAGTGTTGTCAGACAATATCTTGCTAAAAGACAAAATGTTGCAGAGTTTCACGATGAGATGCTTGAACTCGGTGGCGCAGGCATCACAGTAGTAAAACTGAAAAAGTAGCGGAAAATTTTTTATTTTCGCCGTTTTCTAAACGATTGAAATTATGGCTCAGAAGAAATTTGCCGTCATAGGCGCAGGTCAGTTCGGTCAGGCAATTAGCTTAGCCCTTTCGGAAAAAGGGTTCGAGGTGTTGGTCATCGACAAAGACATGAAAAAAGTGCAGAATATCAGTGACGATGTAGCTTACGCCGTCTGCACCGACGCCACCGACAAACGCGCCCTGCTCAACGAAAACATCAAGGATTTTGATGCCGTGATTGTGGCTATCGGTGATGATTTCGTGGAACGGTTGCTCTGCATTTCCAACCTCATCGACTTGGGCATTGAAAAGATATACAGCCGAATCAAAGGCACTCACCAGCAAACCATTCTGGAGAAAATGGGCATCACGGAATTCCTGTCGCCCGAAGAGGAACTGGCAACCAATTTAGCGGAGCGTCTGAGCAATCCTAACATCTTGTCCTACTTGCAGATGCCCGATGAATACCGTATCGCCTCCATCATTGCCCCTGACCGTCTCGAAGGACTCACCCTCGGCGACATCAACTTCCGCGACAACCACCACCTCAGCTTGGTAACGATACGCCGTAATTTTGAGGAAATCGAAAACAAGGAACTCACTACAAAACAGCACATTATCGGTGTGCCCGACAACTCCACCGTCATCCGCAAAGGCGATGTTTTTGTACTGTTCGGCAAGGACCGCGATATAGACAACTTCATCAAAATCAATCTGTAATGTTCTTTTTCGGAAATCACGACGAGTACAACGGAAAACTCCGTGTTCACATTGTGAACCACAAAGACCGCATACAGCGGATTTTGCGGATTTGCAGCTTGGTGATTTCCATCGTGACCATTGCGTGTATTTTCTGCTACCACGGCCTCTATATCACCCCGCAGGTTAAAACGCTCATTCGCTGGATAATACACATCAGTCTCTGCTTCTACGTAGCCAAATATTTCGTACAGCTCTTCTACTCGTTGCATCGCAAAGAATACCTCAAACAATCGTGGGTGGAATTTTTGATTATCCTTCTGCTCATTCTACAGTTCGTCTCCATAAATGTTTTCCATATAGACATTGTCAATGCGCATAATTTCGAGAATATCTATCTGATATTCATCCAGTTCTACTTTTTGATCATTGTTCTGGTGGAGATGGCAAAGATGAGCAGCACCTTGGGAAAATACCATCTCAGCCCTCCCATATTGATGGTCGGGTCGTTCCTTTTCCTCATATCCATCGGTACTATTCTGCTGATGATGCCCCGCATGACCACCAACGGAATCTCCTTTATTGACGCACTTTTCACTGCAACCAGTGCCAGCTGTATCACAGGACTTTCGGTGGTAAGCACATCGGCCTGTTTCACCTTCAAAGGGCAGGTGGTGATTCTGATGCTGATCCAGTTGGGCGGTATGAGCATCCTCTCTTTCGCAACGTTCTTCTCTACGTTTTTGTCGCGCTCCATGGTCGGTCTGCGCTACCAGTACATGATTCGCGACATGATGTCTGCAGACCGTCTTTCCGATTCCGTGGGGTTGTTGCGAAGCATTGTGCTGACCACTTTCATCATTGAAGCAGCGGGCGTGGCATTCCTTTTCACCTACTGGAAATCGACTGGTTTCTTCATTTCTGACAAGCAGAACCTTTTTTTCTCCATTTTTTACACGGTATCAGCGTTTAACAATGGTGGTTTTGTGCTCATTGACGATAGTCTGCTAAACCTTGGTGTACCAGGCAGTTATTTCCCGCAAGTGGTGATTATGGCGTTAGTATTCCTTGGCGGCATCGGTTTCCTCACCATCCGCGACTTCTTTAGCTACCGCTACATCCGCGAACGTAACAAATACCACTGGAAATCGCTGATGCCGCAAACCAAAATCGTCCTTTACGTCACCTTTGCCATTCTCATTATTGGCAGCATTCTATTCTTCTTGCTGGAGTACAATAACACTTTGAAGAATATCGATGGTATGGGCAATAAAATTTTCACCACCATCTTCCAAGTGGTCACCTGCCGTACTTCCGGTTTCAACGTATTGGATATCAATATGATGCACTTGTCAACTATCCTCTTGATATTGTTGGCCATCTTTATCGGCGGTTCTCCCAGCTCCACCGGTGGCGGCATCAAAACCACCACGTTGTTCATTGTCATTAAATCTGTGATCGCCACCGTACAGGGTAAGAAAAACATTGAGTTCGATCATAAAGCCATCTCGCCGTCATTGGTGGAAAAAGCAACCACCATCATGATGATGTCTGCGGCGTTCATGCTCATTTCCTGTTTTCTGCTCACGGTCGTGCAACCGGATGTCCAGCTGCTTCATGCGCTGTTTGAGTCCTTCTCGGCCTTCACCACGTGCGGATTGTCCACCGGCGAATGCGCCAATTGGAATTGGATGGCCAAGCTCGTTCTGATTGTCAACATGTACTGCGGTCGTATCGGAACGCTGACAATGGCCTTTGCGCTCACACGCCACAAAAAAGAATCCCCGCATCAGTATCCCGACTTGTATATCATGCTGGGTTAAACCGAATGTTGGCCTATACCCGGGTTACATATATCTTCCACTTCAAGGGTTGCTGACGGAATTAGCAGATTTATTGAGGGAAAATGGCGTTGAATCGCTGCCGAAAATCTTCGCCGCCAATTCAGGATGATCTATAAACGGATTACGATTATGCTGAAGTTCGTATATAGCATTGTTACGGTCTATTTCTTTCTGACTGACGGGATCCAGGGCAGCCCATTGGAGCAATAGTTGTTTTGCCCATGGTTTAAGGTCGCCACCGGAAAAATTGGATTGTGTCTCCACCCCAAGATTCTTGTCCATATAACAAACAGCCATGTAGAAATAAGTACGGGCAAAATCACCCTTGAAGCTGTCGATAGGTTCGAATACTTGCCCAGAATAACCGGATATATTGGACGTACCTACCTTGGATCCGTTAGTGCTGGTCCATGATGCACTTGTCACTTTGCCAATGGGCAGGTTGCTCCGTTTGGAATTGACATATCCGTCTGTGGGATAAAGGTGGAACAGGTCAGTGTACATAGGCGCAACGCTGCCGCCGAACCAACTGTTGGGCACGGAATGCTCACGATTGTAACAGTCGCCTTCAGCCGAATAGGAACCACATTGGTCGCTGCCAAACGTGAAATAGTAAGCTGGGGTGTAACCCGGTTTGTCGGAATATATATCCCACACTTTGTTGTTGTCCGGACGCTTATCCGTAGAATAAAAAGACTGCCATAAATCATTGTAAGACAGTGTATCATGCACTTTAATGATATTATGTAATGCCTCTCGTAACGTATTGCCGCTTTTGTTCACGGCATTGTCATAGTATCCCTGCGGCATCAAAACAATTAGCGAAACATCATCAATGTAGTTGTAGCTGTAAGCATTGCTGTTGCTGTTAATGTTGCGGAAAGCAATGCGGCGACCAGAACCCGTGTAATTGGAAAAGTCACACGTCACGTGTTCCGTATTCGTGGTGCTATTGTTGAATGTGGTTATAGGGACAAACGTGCCATTGTCCTCCCAAACGCCCACCTGCAATTGGTAGGCCGTGTTTGTCTGGCGAAGATACATTTCTAATTGCACATGTTTCAGCTGTACATTTTCAGACAGAGCAGGCATAGCATACACTCCGCAATAACTCATCCTTAAACTATAACTACCACTGTGGGCATAGCTGCTCTTGTAGTACAGTTGCGGACGGGCTGCATCTGTCATCGTCGCGTCTGCTTGCACCAGACGCCAGCAGGTTGGCTCAACACCAGTGGCAGCAGTGGTGGAGTTGGTGTAGCTATCGAAATTCTCACTGTATGGCAACGAAATGGTAGGGCAAGTGTCCTGCAATTCTACCGTGGTAAAACTCACCTCCTCGCCATAAGCTGTACCCACGCTGTTGGTAGCATAAGCCCGCATGTGGTAAGTAGTGCCGTCGGTGAGGCCTGTGATGTTTACAGAGAACGTTCCTACCGAGGGATTATCTACAGCTATATGGTTTCCGGCAATAGTTGGGTTCGCGTTCACTCCCCAGCAAACGCCGCATTCTGTCACTGTCGCACCACCGTCAGCAGTGACATTGCCGCCACAAGTAGCAGTTGTTGCCGTAACACTGCTCACCGTTCCTGTGTTGATCGTTGGCAGTGTGGCTGAAACTGGACCATTGATGACGATATCGTCAATGTAGTTGTAACTATAGTCTAACGTGGAACCTGATATCACGGTGTTACGGAATGCTATCCGGTGGCCATTACCCGCATAGTTAGAAAAATTCACTGTTTTTTCTTCTATACTTGTACTACTGCATTTTATCGTCTTCACAAGCGTGAACTCGCCGGCATCGTTTACCACACCCACTTGCAGACGGTAAACTGTATTAGGCTGGCGCAAGTGAAATGTCAGCGTCAAATCTCTGACATTAATATCTTCGCTCAATGCAGGCATAGCAAAGGTGCAACGATTCTTCATTCTCAGCGAGTACCTACCGCTGGCTGCATATCCGCGATACACTTGAGGTTTCGTGGCATCGTTGAGTGCGACTTCCTCGGAAACCACATCCCAACAGCCAGGCTGCACACCCGTCTCTAACGAGGTGGAAGTAGTATAATTTTCGAAATCTTCAGAATACGGCAATGTGACAATCGTACAAGTATCTTGCTGTGCCTCAGTTGTCGTAAAGCTCACCTCTTCGCCATAAGCCGTGCCCACGCTATTGGTGGCATACGCCCGTATGTAGTAGGTGGTGTTCGGAGTCAAGTTGGTAAGCGTGCTTGTAAACGTACCTGTGCCATTGCCAGTGCTTGTTTGGTTGTCCTCCACGGTCGGGTTTGGTGCAGTTGCCCAGCAGACACCACGCCCAGTGACCGCACTGTAGCCGTTAGTTGTGACCGTGCCACCGCAGGTGGCGGAAGTTTCCGAAACATTGCTCACCGTTCCTGTGGTGACGGTGGGTAACAGAGCAGCCTCCATCATCGCCAACCGATTCGCTAACTGGCACAAGTCTATCTCTCCGCAAGCATCCGTCTGAATAATACCGGCTCCATTTGTTTCGCCACTTTTAGATGATTCGTTAAGGTCTTTCAGGGTTATGTAACCCGCATCATTCGTCAATTCACCAACATTCTGTGGAATCGCAGGCTTGTTTTTCAGGTCGTTGTAGTCTCCACTGAATCTATTGCCAGCCTCTTTGGCATATAACGCGTATGGCACGCTCAACAGCTGTTGTACACTCGTGACTGAATAGTCTTCGCCGCCATTAGGGTCAGTTTCGGTCTTCAGGAAGAACGGACCTTGCGCCCAATTAATATCTTCAAAAACACCCTGTTCCGCTTTGCCACCGCCAACTTCTACGGTCATCAAACCATTGGAATTGGTGACCACAAAGTGCGTCTCCTCATAGAGTGTTTTACCATCGGCACTCCCTTGCAGAATGCTTAAACGTACACTCACAGATGCATTGGCAACCACTTGGTGGTTGGCATTACGCACCACTGCTTGATAGCTGAACTTCTCCGGCGCCTGCGCAAAAAGAGTAGCAGCGCAAAGAACCAGAAAGGTTATAAGGGTAATTGTCCGTTTCATAAGCTATGTATTTTCATTATAAATACTCATTAATAACAAAATTGACCACGTCAAATATCAAATTTTCTCAAATCTTTGAAAATGCAAAAGTACAAAAAACACAAATATATACAGAACATCTTTCGTGAACTCAAAAATTTGCATCACCACAATCGTTTTTTGTGTACCTTTGCTGCCGTTTTTAATTTGTTAATTATGCTGGAATATTTTCACAATGTCCCGTTTTCCGTCACGGTTTGCGACAAAGACGGTAAAATTCTGGAAATGAACGAAACCGCCGAGCGCGTGCTCAGCCACGGCAAGCACATCATCGGGCAGAACCTGCTGGACTGCCATCCGGAGCCAGCACGCACCAAACTAATGGAAATGCTGAAAAACCACAACCTCAACGCCTACACCATCGAGAAGAACGGCGTGAAGAAGTTGGTTTACCAGTCCCCGTGGTTCGAGAACGGCGAGTTCGCAGGCTACATCGAACTGTCGATGGAACTGCCCGCGGAGATGCCGCATTTCGTGCGGGTGCCGAAACCGTAGAGACGCGGTGCGTCGTGTCTCTATTTGTTACCCAAATTTTAACCTATTTGTAGAATGACATACATATAAATTGAGCTTTTTGTATCAAAGATGGGAAAAGTGTCCAAATTATAAGATATGAACGGAGTTGCTAATAGCCGTAAAGTGGAGGCAATTTTAAAATAACAATTATGAAAAAAACTATTATTTTACTGCTTAATATTTTCTATGCCACATTCACGATAGCGCAGGTTTCGTTAGTGCATACATTCCAAAGTGTCGTTTATCCACATTTTGACAACTATTCCTGCGACAGCCCCCTTCCTCTTGAATATTATTATTCAACTGCAGGTAATTTTCCTAATGGTATGGGATCAGCCAGTTGGTCACATACTATCCCGTGCACTTATTATGACGCAAATTATAACATTATTGAACAAATTACATTTTCATGTATCAACAATGTTTTAACAGTTAGTTCTTCAGGTGTTATAAATGTCACTCTTTCATCATTTTCTCTACCAACAGGATATGATCAAGTTCAATCCGTTTATTTTTCAAAACACCTGTATAATGCGGATGATTTGTTTGAATTTCGTATTGTGGTTGTAAAATCTAACGCTGCATCTTATGATAATAATAAATATGCAAGAATCATCGTGAATTCAGCTGGAAACATAATTTCAGATATTGCCTATAGTGCAGTTATTCCTACAGAGTCTAGTCACTACATGATAAATAATATTCATTACTTTTCGGAATTATCATATTCATATGATTCGAATTATGATCTTTCTGGTATTTCAAAAATCTATTCTTGTACAGGTCCGAACATGCCATCTGGAAATGACAATGTCCACGATACAATTGTCGTCACCATTCATGATACTGTTTTGGTTAACGACACTCCTTACTACAATTTGGAAGTAAGATCAGACAATCCAATTCATGGTATTCCTGTTGGTAATGGACTGTTTCCTCAGAATTGTAATGTTGAAATAGGTGTAATACCCATTGAGAATTGGCAATTTATTAGATGGAACGATGGGGATGAGCAAAATCCCAGAATTGTTAACGTACAGTCGAATGAAACATATACGGCATTATTCCAAGCGACATCAGTTTCTTCGTATACAACAATAGAACCATGGCTTATTTCTGTTAATTCTAATGTTATTACTATTGAGGGTGCTACCAATTATCCCATTCGTTTGTTTGATATTTCAGGACGATGCTTGCAAATAATTTCTGATGCAGAAAGTCAAGAACATATATCAGTAATGGCTTCTGGGGTTTATTTTTTGCAAATTGGCAATAACGCTGCAAAAAAAGTGGTTGTACAATAGTTTCTTATCAAAGTGTTTCAAGAAATGGTGGATGAATATTAACCTGTAAAAACCAAACATTCTAAAACTGCAAAATTGTACGAAGCATAGAGTATTTCTATACATATTCATAACAATGTTCGCGTGCCAGCGGCACGCAATCCTAATAACCCCATACTAAGCGACAGCGCAGTATGGGGTGAGGATGCGCACGGGGAAAGCTGCGTGCTGGAGGCACGCTACAATCCGTTCTGCAGAATAGTTGCGTGTCTTCGACACGCCGCCACAGACACCACACCTACCACCCCACACTGCGCTCCACTTCGTTCCGCTGATGTGGGGTTACTGGGATATCGTGCTTTCAGCACGATGCCTATGTCCCAATTCCTTCGTACGAATTACATTCCGATTCCGGCACGGTGTGCCGGAGCGAGCCCAATTCCCCTTCCCTGGGGAAGGGGTGGCCAAAGGCCGGGGTAGGGGATGTTTGCAATGGCCGTCAGGCCGTTGTATGAATCCAAAATGCAATCATTTCACAAGGAATCCTGATGTTTAATATTACTACCCTGCCCTTTGGGCACCCCTTCTAAAATAGAAGGGGAATTTCGGTCGCCCTCACCGACCGTGCGAGGAGTTTTACATTATCCCTTTTGAAAGACTATTAGCAACGCAATATTTGCTATTTTTGCGCTTCGAAAAATCATTCGGCTATGTACTCTAAACAAACCCCAGATAACGGCAGCCTCACTTACGGAATGCGCCCTGTGATGGAGGCCATCGAGAGCGGCAAGACCATCGATAAAGTCCTGTTCCAGAAGGGCTTGCAGGGCGAACTGTTCAAGCAGCTCTTCTACGAGGTGCGGCAGCGGAAGATCCCGTTCCAATACGTGCCGCAAGAGAAATTGAACCGACTCACGCGGCAGAACCACCAAGGGGTGATTGCGTTCCTGTCGGCCATTGAATACTGCGACATCTACAACATCGTGCCTTCGATTTTCGAGGAGGGTCGCGTGCCGTTCCTGCTGCTGCTCGACAAGATCACGGACGTGCGTAATGTGGGCGCCATCGCCCGCTCGGCCGAGTGCGCGGGCGTGGATGCCATCATCCTGCCGCTCAACGGCGGGGCACAGCTCAACGAGGATGCCGTGAAAAGCTCTGCCGGGGCACTCCACAAGGTGCCCGTCTGCCGACACTCCAACCTCGTGGAAGTAATTCAGTACCTGAAAGATAGCGGCATCGAAGTTATCGGTGTGACCGAGAAGGCCAACCACGCGCACTATAACAAGGATTTCACCGGACCCGTCTGCCTCATTATGGGCAACGAGTACGAGGGCATTGCGTGGGACTACCTCAAGCACTGCAACGATACGGTCACCATCCCGATGGTCGGCACCATCCGCTCGCTCAACGTCTCTGTGGCCACCGGCATCGCTCTCTTTGAAGTCGTCAAACAACGTAATCCTGTGAAAGAATGAAGATTGGCGTACTTTCCGACACCCACGGCTTCCTGCATCCCGACGCATACTCCTTTTTCAAGGGTTGCGACGAAATCTGGCATGCCGGCGACATCATGAACGACAGCATCTTGGACGAGTTGCGCATCATCGCCCCGACGGTGCGTGCTGTCTATGGCAACTGCGACGACTGGGATATTCGCCGCGAAGTAGATGAGTATGAGGTTTTTACCTGCGAGAAACACAAGGTTGCGCTGATGCACATTGTGGGTTCGCCCGGACGTTACCAGCCCAAAGCGTTGCAGATCATCCGCGAGGAAAAACCGACTATTTTCGTGGCCGGGCACTCCCATATCCTGAAAATCATGTACGATAAGTACCACAATTTGCTGTTTATCAATCCTGGTGCGGCAGGTTTATATGGCATCCATACGCGTCTGACAATGCTGCGCTTCGAGATCGAAGGCGAGGAAATCAAAAACATGGACATTTACGACATTCCCAAACAAACGCCGGTAAAATGATTGCTAAAGAACCGATAATCACCGTATTGGGTCCGACCGCCACGGGCAAGACCGGAGTGGCGGTGCGCATCGCGGCCGAGTTGGGCGGCGAAATCGTCAGCGCCGACTCCCGTCAGGTGTTCCGCCGTATGGACATCGGTTCTGGAAAGGATTTGTCAGAGTATCAATATAATGGCCATCCCATCCCCTATCATCTCATTGACATTGAAGAACCCGGCGTGGAATACAACGTGTTCCGCTACCAGCAAGCGGCATACGAAGCGATGGAGGGCATCCGCGCCCGAGACCACCGCATCGTGCTGTGTGGAGGCAGCGGCATGTACGTGGAGGCGGTGCTGCGCGGCTACCGACTCTTCCCCGTACCCGAAAACCCCGAACTGCGTCGCGAGTTGGAAACCCACACGGATGAGGAACTGACGGAGATGCTCGCCGCTTACAAATCCCTGCACAACGACACCGACACATCCGAACGACCGCGACTGATCCGCGCCATCGAGATTGAGGACTACTACGCCAAGCACCCCGAATTGAGCGAGCGTGTAAGGCCTCTGAATTCAGCCATCATCGGAATGTGCGGCGAACGCGACCATATCCGCGAGCGCATCACGCGACGCCTGCAGGCCCGTTTGCAGGAAGGTATGGTCGATGAGGTGAAAGCCCTCCTAGATGAAGGCATCCCTGCCGAACGGCTGATCCGTTACGGATTAGAGTATAAGTTTATCACCCAATATCTTATAGGCGAACTGCACTACGGCGATATGGTCTCGCAACTCAACACCGCCATCCACCAGTTCTCCAAACGGCAGATGACCTGGTTCCGCCGCATGGAACGCATGGGATTTAACATCCGTTGGGTGGATGCGGACTTGCCGGAGGAGGAAAAGTTCCGACAGATTTACGCTTGGTTGCGGGAGGACGGAATTTGTATTCCGTAAAGATATAGTGACTATGACTATGGCTATTGGCTGTTGGCCTTTAGCTGTTAGCTTTTGGCTATTAGCCATTGGCAACTATCAACCCCAAACGTCTTAAGTCTCAAGTCCTAAATCTTAACACAAAAAAACCGCAGAGAATCAAAAAGCATCTCTGCGGTTTTGGTTTCCCGCGCCCCGGGATTAATGGCTATGAGATTGGAACGCGGTTTTCATAAGTCATACGTCATTAGAACAACTGGATTCCGACCTCCCATTTCGGCAGATCGTTCGGGTAAAGATCCTTCTTCAACAAGTTGGAAATACGATACTGACCATAAATGGCAAACCGACGGGTGATACCCACGCGCAAGCGGACACCGTAATCAAACCTGTTCATCTTATCAAGCATATATTCGGACTTCTCGTAGGTGAAAAACTCCTTGTCTCTGTTCCCGGCGAATTTATAGCGGCCACCGGCGTTCCATTCGCCGAAAATGCCCGTGTCCAAGTACCAATTCTCCAAAACCGTGT
>JAEEGG010021919.1_pt1 | contig 12640 bp, 7 predicted proteins | sample 9134161 | NCBI WGS metagenome assembly JAEEGG01 (sample SAMN16246543, study PRJNA631951) | gut metagenome | biome: gut microbiome; feature: rumen; material: CR-attached | host: Bos | place: Iran: Karaj | collected 2018-10
TTCTTACAACTACGATCACAAGTATCTGCTCTCGGCTACGTTCCGTGCCGACGGTAGCTCGAAGTTCGCTCCCGGCAACCAGTGGGGTTACTTCCCCTCAGTCAGTGGTGCTTGGGTTGTCAACCGCGAGAAGTTCCTGAAGGACGTGAAGTGGATCGACCAGTTGAAGATCCGCGCCGCCTTCGGTCTGGCTGGTAACAACAACATCAGCGACGACCTGTGGCGCTTCCTCTATACGTCAAGCAACTCGGGTGGTCCTGAGTTCGCTTCTACCACAGCCGCCAATGGTGAGCTCTACTACAGCGCTCCCGGCAGCTATCCTAACAAGGACATCAAGTGGGAGACCACCATCACCCGCAACTTGGCAGCCGACATCTCGCTGTTTGGTGGACGCATCACCATCACGCCGGAAATCTACTGGAACACCACTCGCGACCTGCTCTATCAGTCGCCCATCCCCGGTGTGTCAGGTTACAGCCGTCAGATGCAGAACATCGGTAAGGTGAACAACAACGGTTGGGAGTTAACCATCAATGGCGACATCCTTCGCGGTAAGGACTACGTGTTGAGTGCCAACTTCACGCTGGGTCACAACAAGATGACCATCAAGGAGTTGAACGCTACCGACACCCGCATCTACAACTACGCAGGTGCCTGGAAGTCCAGCGACCAGAACGACTACCTCCTCGAGGTGGGCGGCGAGCTCGGTCTGATGTACGGCTACGTCTACGACGGACTCTACACTTGGGACGAGTTCCTGTATCCTACCACATCGACCTATGCTGCCAACCCGAAGGGTAAGGGTGTTGTCAATGGCATTCTCGTTGGCGGTACCATCACCGACGGTTACGAGGGCAACTCGGGTAACGGTGTGCTGGGTGGTTCACACTCAGGCTATTCTACCATGCCTGGCAAGATCCGCATCAAGGACTTGAACGGCGACGGACAGATCGACCAGAACGACAAGACCGTCATTGGTCGCACCACGCCGAAGTGGCAGGGTGGTTTCGGTATCTCTGGCCAGTGGAAGGACTTCGACTTCGTAGCCAACTTCACCTACATGCTCGACTTCGACGTCTACAATGCTACGGCTTATGCATTGTCAAGCATGTCGAGCAGCCAGAACAACTTCACCAACGTTTATGCTAAGTTTGCTGACGGCCGCTGGCGTTACAGTGCTCCCGACGGTTATACCGACCTGAGCGGTCACAACATCACCGGTGAGTCTCTCTATAAGAATGGTAACCTCGACGGTATGCCCGGTCTCTATAAGGATATGAATGCCAACGTCAACAAGTGGAATCCCGCCGACCTGGTTACTAATATCATGCTCGACTCCTTCGTCGAAGACGGCTCATTCATCCGTTGCTCTGACATTACCCTCGGCTACACCTTGCCGAAGAGTGTTATCAAGAAGATCTACTTAAATAAGGTTCGCGCGTATGTGTCTGTTTCTAACCTCTTCATCCTGACTAAGTATTCGGGTTACGATCCTGAGGTGGACGTACAGTCGGGTCTCACTCCTTCTATGGACTACAACCGCTATCCGCGTGCACGTACATTCTCTTGTGGTGTCAACGTTACGTTCTAATTGATAATTAGTAATTGAAAATTGAAAACGATATGAAACTTAATAAGATATTTATCAGTGGACTGGCCATGCTGGCGTTGACTTCGTGCAACGACTATTTGGAAACAGATCCGGCCACCAACGTAGCAAGTACGGAATTGGTGTTCGGCTCCGAGGGTGAGACACGTACCGCCCTGTATGGCGTCTATGCAAAGGTTTGCTCCGACAACCTGTTCGGCGGCAGACTGTATAACGATTTCCAGCTGAACAGCGACGTTGACTTCTATGCCAACTCGAACGAAGCCGCAGCTGGCAATCAGCCCCGTCGTTTCGACGTGCGTTCCGACGCCAACAACGTGGAAACACTTTGGAACAACCTCTATTCAGCTGTCGAGACAGCCAACGAGTTCATCTTCAACCTGCAGAACAGCAGCATCTATAAGGAAGAGACCGAGGACGCTGCCTCTGAGGCTGCCGACGGTACCATCAGCACCGTCCAGGTGCCCAAGGTTACCAGTCTGACCCAGATGATGGGTGAGGCCAAGGTGATGCGCGCCATGTTCTATCACGAGCTGTTGAGCTACTGGGGCGACATCCCCTTCACGCTGAAGTCTACTTACGAGACTGACGACTTGAATCCCGCCATCACGCCGCGTCAGGAGGTGAGCGACGCGCTCATCGCCGACCTGCGCCACGCTGCCGAGTATATGTACTCCGACCAGGATGGTAAGGTGGCTGCCCCCGAGCGTATCACCAAGGAGGCTGCTTACGCTATGATAGCCCGTCTGGCCCTGCAGGCTGGCGGTTACTCGCTGAACCACGAGGCCAACGACGCCACCAACTATCAGATGACGCGTCCCTCCAACTATCAGGAGTACTACATCATTGCCCGCGACTACACCAAGCGCATCATCGACGCTGGCGGTCACCGTCTGAGCAAGAGCTTCCGCGACGTGTTCATCGACGAGTGTAACTTCGTGGCTTCTACTGGCGACGATCCCATCTTCGAGATTCCTTTTGCCAAGGAGACCAACGGTAACTGGGGTTATGCCCAGGGTCCGACGAACGGTGTCGACACCGGTGTGGAGACCGACTATACGAACTCTGCCTGGGGTGCTACCAGCGGTGGCGTACGCACTACTGCTTTCTACGGCTACTCATTCGACAGCCTCGACGTGCGCCGCGACTACATCTGCGGTCTGTGGTACTACTCTAACCAGGGTCTGCCCACCATGCGCCTCGACTATGCTATGCACAACAACAAGTGGTCGAAGCTGTGGAACTCGAATGGTCTGGGTAAGACCACCACGGGTGCTACTGGTATCAACTTCGCCTACATCCGCTATGCCGACGTGCTGCTGATGTTTGCCGAGGCCGAGAACGAACTCTCTGGTCCTACCGCTGCCGCTCAGGAGGCACTGAAGACCGTTCGCCGTCGTGCCTTCGATTCTGAGGCTCAGGCCGAGAAGGTCGACCAGTATGTCGCTGCTGCTTCTTCTAAGGCCGACTTCCTGAAGCTGGTGCTCGACGAGCGCAAGTGGGAGTTTGCCGGCGAGAACATGCGTTGGAAGGACCTCGTCCGCAACAACATGTATGCCGAGAAGGTGTTCTTTACCTTCCTCGACTACTATGCAATTACCGAGGCTATGGCCGGTACGTCGTCTTACATCGACATGGTCGAGGAGTACGACAAGGTGCCCTACAGCGAGGTATTCGTACAGAGCATGTACTCTATCCTCGTCCGCAACTATACCGATCCGAACTTCCCCAACCGTGGCGTATACATGTTCTACGTGGCTAATCCTTACAATGGTGCTATGCGTAATCCTACTGGTACCGCTCCTGCCAAGTTCTTCGAGGACAACGACATGGACTTCGAGGCTGTGTCGCCGAAGACTATCACTGGTCTGTCTACAGCATCCAATACCGTTGCCTGGACCACCACCACGCTGGCTTGGTCGAACGACGACGGTACGCCCAAGAACCAGGTCGTCTACTCGCTCTATGGTTATATCCGCATCAATCAGGCCGGCAACATCGTTGTCGTCAACAATGGCTCTGCACAGCCCTTCAGCATCAATCCTAACGATGCCCAGGCCAACATCAGCCGTCTGCCTGCTGTGCGCTATCTGCTGCCTATTCCTGACGAGGCTATTGCCCGCTCGGGTGGTGTCTATAAGAACTACTATGGTTATTAATGGATAATTGAAAATTGATAATAGATATGAAAAAGATATTATTGTTATCACTGGCCCTTCTGACGACATTGTCCTTCTACTCTTGTAAGGACGATGACAACAACAGCGTGCCCGAAGGTGCCGATGGTCGCTTGTTCCGCCCCATGTTCCGTAACGACAACAGTACGAACAAGGGTTCGAACGACCCCTACAATACCGTCATTACCGACTACAACACCGCCAACCTGTATTGGTATGTAGTCGACGACGCCGTAGGTTATGAAATCATGTGGACCACCCCCGTGGCCTATGTCGCTGAAGGTGAGAATGGCTGGAACCAGTCGCTCAATAACGAGGAAGGCAAGTCGCTCGTTGGCCATGTCGTCATTGCCGACAAGAACCGCTATAACCTCATCATCGAGAATCTGAACTATCAGTCCGTCTATCGTTTTGCCATCCGTGCCCTCCACTCGTTCAATCCTGCTGGCTATCAGCTGTGGAATGGCGAGTCGGGTGTCTACGATGTGCTCAATACCCCCGATGCCGACTGGAAGAACGATCCGAAGAACTCGCTGTGGCACGGCATGGGTAACCTCCGTGAGTGGGCCGACTACGTAGCCCTCGAGACCAGTGCCCGCGACTGGGTGCCCTTCGTCATCCAGGTGTCCGACATCACCAAGACCTCGATGAAGGTAACCCTCAATCGCAACATTGCTACCTATAAGGATGCCGAGAAGGACAAGTTCCGTCAGTACTGGCACTTCAAGGATGCCGAGCAGAACATGCTTGCTGTCGACTACCTGACCTTCGAGCCCAACGCCGGTACGCCCAACGCTGTCGTTCCTGCCAAGTTCGTCAAGTACGACATTCCCGAGTCGGCATGGAACGAGGCAGGCATTGCCGAGATCGTTGTCGAGGGACTCTCCGAGAACTCTTGCTACAACATCAACGTTTGGGACAAGGAAATTCCTCTGGCCATCGACGCTTGCTTCAACACCACGATGAAGCGCACCAAGGGTACTCCCGCTGCTCCTATCCTCGTCAACCATGTCGTATGGGCTAACGATACCGTTGGTACCGATCCTGCTACCTGGAACATCTACGACATCTCGCAGTATCAGGCCTGCAAGCTCGACCAGATTCTGGACGACTATTGCGCCAGCAGCACATCTGCCGAGAACCAGCAGTTCTATCTGGAAGGCGGCAAGACCTACTTCGTCAGCAACAATGTTCAGATCTACAAGGGTCTCACCATCCGTACCAATCCTGCCGACCTGGCAGCTGGTAAGGGTCGCGCCAAGTTCTATCTGGCCGGTATGTACAAGTCTGGTTCAAGTGTCCGCACCTGTAACTTCATGCTGGGTCGTCAGCCCGTTGCCGGTGAGAACGCCTCTATCACCCTCGACATCGACTCTGTCCGCTTCATGGACCTCGACGTCGACGTGCCGCAGGCCACCAACTACGGACATGCCCAGGAGGGTATCGGCGGTGCTGTCGGTAACTACTTCATGAACATGTACTCCAATGGTATGGGTATCAACGTTACCACCCTCGAGTGGCGCAACTGTACCTTCCAGGGACTCATCCGCGGATTCTTCCGTATTCAGGGTTCTAACGACTTCTACATCCAGCACATCCGCCTCGTAGGCTGCGACTTCTACAACTGCGGATACTATGCACAGACCGGTGGTGACTACGCCTACATCTTCGGCGACCACAACGGAAAGACCAAGTCCAACATCTTGCAGGATGTCGAAATCAGCGACTGCGTATTCTACAACAACCCGAAGCGCTCAGTCGTTACCGACAACAACCGCAATCTGGTTTGGGACGAGAGTGTACGCTGGCACATCAACCTGCACCACAACACCTTCGTCAACTTCTGTACCGTGGCCAACAACCCGATTCTGAACACCCGCTACAATCCTGGTGGTTCCGTGCTCGAGTTCCACGACAACGTCATCATCCTCACCAAGGATGCTAACGACAAGAACCGTCTCATGAACGGTGCTGGTTGGGACACCCGTAACATCCAGGGTGGCGATGGCAGCGGACAGGTCACCTTCAACATCTACAACAACTGGACCACCAACGACGAAGAATATCTGAAGGAAGGTCAGCCCTTCTCGGCTAATTCCTTTGACGCTACGTCGAATGCTCCCGGTAAGTTCGTCAAGGGTGGCGAGGGTATCTATCCCGCAGGTGAAGCCGAGCTGAAAGTTCATTGCGATCAGACCTTGCGTGCTACCGACCTGATGCTGGATCCCAATCCGAAGTACTTCATCGGCGAGACGCCTACTGGTAAGGACTATCATACCGACAAAGGTATCGACGGCCTCTACTACAAGCAGAACGACATCGTCTTCAACTCAGCCATCTACAAGAGTGGTGCTGGTTGCCAGCGTCTGCTGAAGGGAAAGTAAGCGGGCTGCGCCTTAATTGATAATTGAAAATTGATAATTGATAATTTTAAGATTATGAAGATTTATAAATTTGTAACTGTACTGGTGGCTGTTCTGGCCATGTCGGCTACGTTCTTCAGCTGCAATAGGGACAACGACATCACGGGCGATCCTATGGCCAATCACACCCAGGGCGACAAGCAGGACTATTGGATTGACTTCACGCTCTCCAATCCTGGCAGTCTCTCCGAGGCAGCACAGGCTCGTTTCGTCGAGTTGCGCGACACCACCATCTATGGCGAGAAGCTCATCAAGATTATCGAGCATCCCATGTATGTCGAGTTAGACTACGCCATGAAGAGCTTCAACAGCGTTGCTGCTCTGCCCAATGCCGAGAACGACATCGTGCAGAAGGTCATGCTGCCCACGTCGCTCTTCGACGATGCCAAGAACCCCAAGCGCGACTTCGCCGTCACCATGACGCTGTCGAAGGACAGCATGCGCACCGTGCTGGCCACCAAGGTTTGGAATGCATCAGAAGTGCTGAACTGATTCCCTTTGTGAATCCACAATAGAGTGGGGGTGGGCACCGCATCAGGTGCCCGCCCTTCCTTTTTCTGTCCGTTTCGTAAACCTTTGCGTGCTTTTTTAGTGATAAAAACGTTAAAAGTTTGGCTGTTTTCTGCAAAAAGCGTATCTTTGCACCGTGTTATTATGCACAAAACGAATACGAAGATATTAATTTTACTAACAATTTAACAAACAAAACAACGCGTATGAAGAAAATTTTTACTCTTATTGCAGTAGCCGCTATGGCTTTGACAGTTAACGCTCAGGGCAAGTATGCCATGGAAGTAGAGGAGGTTATTGAGTATGGTACTCAGCCCGCTAAGGCCAAACGCGTGGATAACGTCAAGATGTACTTCGGAGACCCCGATTACACTGGTGGCACTGTTTTTAACGCTGCTGTTGCTGAAGGCAGCGTAGAAGGTTATACAGCTTACACAACAGGTAACGGTGTAAATGGCAACAAGGAAGGTGGCACGATGTATGTCTTCAAGCCCGCTATTGATGGTAACATCACCGTTGCTGTTTGCCTGAATGCTAATAAGAAGTTCCACATTTCTGAAGACGGCACTGACATGGCAGGTTTCGAGGGCATTGTAGTTGAAGAGAAGTACTATGGTACTTACACCTTCAACGTTAAGGCCAACTCTACTTACAAGGTATGGTGCGACGGCTCTAAGCTTGGTTTCTATGGTTTCGAGCTGAAGACCGGCGCCGCTGGCATCCAGGGTGTAAAGGCTGAGAACACTGCTAACGGTGCTGCTTTCAACCTCGCTGGACAGCAGGTTTCTGAGAACTACAAGGGTGTAGTCATTAAGGACGGTAAAAAGGTTGTGATTAAGTGAGAATAAAGCAGAACTCGTTCTAGCTTTATCGAACGTGAACAAGCTCGACCGAAGGTCAAGTTGTGGTTAAGTAATAACCATTGTTTTAGGTAACAGAATAAAGGCGAATCATTCCGATTCGCCTTTGTTTTTATTCTCTCACTCCACACTCCTCCCTCCTTCCCCCTCCCTTGGGAGGGTCTGGGTGGGGTCTAGAACACCACCGACCTAAACCAGTCGCGCAGCATCCCTTTGTGCTGATTCTGCGAGTCAGCCACCAGCAGCAACACCTGCCGTCCGTCCACCAGCTGCGGACCCACGCAGATTCCCTCGTAGTTGGCAAAGTTGCGCCGCGTCAGGTTCATGCGCGTGCTGAATTCCGTCATCAGCTGTTTCTCCAGCGTGTCGCCGGGCTGGTGTCCTTGCGGGTTCACCATATAGAGCCGTATGCGTACGCTCGATCCGATGCCGTTGCCGGTGCGTATCGCCTGTCGCTCCAGCACCACAATCCGTCCGTCGTCCAGCGCCGCCATTCCGCTCACCCCCAGCGTACATTTGCTCTTGGCGCCGCTGCTCGACAGCGTGTCCGTGATGTACCAATACTGCTCGCGAGGCTCCAAGTCGTCGCCAAAGCTCTGCAGCCGCAGCCTGTTGGCAATGGTGCGCCCCGCCTTGGGGCGCTGGCCGTCGCTGCGCAGCGTGTTCTCGGTAGTCGTCCAAAACCTGCGGGTGACGGCATTATACGTCAGCGCCTCGAATCCGCGGTTGTCGTACGTATTGGTGTTGGCAAACACCTCGGGCGTGTGCAGCCGTCGCCCTGTGGGCTGTCCGTCCAGGGCGTATTCAATGATCTGTCCGTCCTTCTCGCCACTGGCGAACACCGTGTTCGTTTGCGCCACATAGCAGATGCCCTCCTCGTCGCGGTTCGGCTGGTGACTCGTCACCAGGCTGTCAGCACGCACTGACAAAATGTCACCCGTCAGCGAGTCCACCACGATAGTCATTGGCCGGAACCCCGCCGTCGGCGACTTGTCGTCCACGACGGCATAGCGGTCCCCGCCCAGCCAGCAGATGCCGCTGTAGTTCCCCGCAGGCACCGTCTTCCGAAAGTGCCGCTGCTTGTTCACCACCACCTCCTGCTTGTTCACCACCGCCTCCTGTGCCTTCGCTTGTGCCTTCGCCTCCTGCGCCTCTGCTGTCGCAGTTCCCGCCAGCATCACCGCCATCATCACCAGCAATCGGATCTTTTCTTTCATCATCGTTGTTTTGGATTGTTGCATTTACGTTGCAAAGTTACGGTTTAATTCTTGAACTACAAAATATTTTTGCATGAAGTCCCCTCCCGCCTCAAAAACCCATGTATCGCGGGGGTGATACACTTTGTTGTAAAAACAAAAAAGCCAAAATTTATGCAGCTGGGCGTGCCCAATGCGGTCAGTGCCAGAAGTTTCTTCACGTGAGTACGTATAAATGCAAATTTTCACATTTTTACTGCCATACTGCCACCAGCCTTTTGGAATGCCTTTATTTAAAGGAATGATAGTGGTGGAAGATTAGTGGTAGATGGAAATAATCTCCCACCGCCGTTTTCAAAACTCCGAGAGTAATTCCGAATACTCTGGGAGTATTTCCGAATACTCTGGGAGTATTTCCAAATAAGCGGTACTTATTTTCCAATAACAGCCACTTATTGTGCAATAAGAGCCTTTTATCTAACAGAAGGAAGTGACCTATTCCTCGTCCGGATAGTTTCTTTGTGTCGTTCAGATTATCCGAACAAGTCATTCGAATAGTCCCTATACCCCCATAGAGACTATTCGAATGAGTCGTAGAGACTATCGGAATGAATCGACAATTACCTTTTATGTTCCTAAGACCATAAATGGCTTGCCAAGGAATTTCTGAATAGGCGTCTAAAGGTTTGCCATCATCTTTTAGCAGTTTGCCAACATGTTCGCCAATGACATCGCTACGCGGGTTTGGAGGCTGAATTCGAAGCGTTCGGAGGCTGAATTCATCTGCGATTCGCGCGCATAAATAAAACTATTTAGGGAATGGAATTATCAAGCAAGGTCCTTTAGCCCAATGAGGCTGAAGATGGCGATTTTTCCCCTTAACGTTTTAAGGAAATTCTGTTAAAATCGTTAAATCGGCAAAAAGCGCGAAATATGTTAATGGACTTAACAGAAGTTTACTTGCTTTAACTAAAACCCCGTTGGTTAGAATAGCATAAGGCGTGAGGCGTTTCCGTTGGGAAGTTCTTTGTATAAAGTGGAAGCCTTCATTTGGCATCTAAAGTGGTCATGGCTAGCATTGCTCCCATTGCTCGCTAGGGTCTCGCCCATGTCTCTCCCATTTTTTACACGGAAAAGCAACCGGATTTGTATTTTCGTGAAAAAAATCATGCCATTTTGCTGGAAGATACATATTTGAGGACCTTGATGGGGGGCGGCCTGAAGGCCTCAAAATTAAACAAAATCTAAAAGAAAATTTTTCAAACTAAAAAAATCGGGCTGGCGTGAGGCTGGTCCGATTTTTTTTATTACCCTTGACTTCGTCGAAGATAGGCTGCATCTCAGAAAAACTCAAATTTATTTGGTTTTTCGTTCGATTTTCACTATCTTTGCAGGCATGAAAGAAACGAAATGGTGTGAGAATGTCATTCTGGTCGACGCAGACTACGTGGACAAGGTGGCATTTGGCTTGATAGTGAATTTCGAACGCATGATAGGTCGGCGGATTCCGCAGGCCGATATGGCGCAGTGGCTGGAGTGCGTGGCGCTGGACGGCGGACTGCGGCCATTGGATCATGGGGACGGTTCGGATCATGGGGACGGTTCTGCTGATCCGTCGTCGAAAGTCGACTGTGATCATCAGAACCGTCCCCAAGTGATCCAGAACCGTCCCCAAGTGATCCAGCGAAGTGTTCAAGTCGTTCTTTTGCACAAGGGCCTGAAAATGGATAACTTCACGCCGGGCAGCTTCGCCGAATTGGACGGCAAGGCGTTTACGGGTAGGCTGGGGGAGTTTCTGATGAGCTGCGTTCCCGTGGAGGAGCTGACGACGATGGACGACCTGTTTGTGGACTCGATGCAGATTATTGCGAATGCCGAGGAGGTGAAGCGGATGATTGTGGTGCCGAATGCCGAGGAGATATTCCAGAAGGTGCGCGAAGGATTGCGCCACGCCGACCCCGACAAGCACGTGACGGTGCTGGCCATGCAGCCCATGGAGGGCGGGAACTTCCGACAGGAGATTCTGGGCTATTCGCTGATGGCAGCGCTGGGAATTCGTTCGGAAGAGATAAATAAAATGTCGTAATAACGGTATAACGAAAAAACTAAATAAAACTATGGCTAGAGTATTAATGATTGGCGCCGGGGGCGTCGCAACAGTGGCAGCATTCAAGATTGCGCAAAATGCTGACGTGTTTACGGAGTTTATGATTGCCAGTCGCAGGAAGGCGAAGTGCGACAAGATCGTGGAGGACATCCATAAGGCAGGCTACACGCTTGACATCAAGACAGCACAGGTGGACGCTGACGACGTGGAGCAGCTGAAGGCGCTGTTCAATGACTATAAGCCCGAGCTAGTGATTAACCTGGCGTTGCCCTATCAGGACCTGACGATTATGGACGCCTGTCTGGCTTGCGGATGCTCGTATCTGGACACGGCGAACTACGAGCCGAAGGACGAGGCTCACTTCGAGTACTCGTGGCAGTGGGCCTACCGCGAGCGCTTCGAGCAGGCCGGACTGACGGCTATTCTGGGCTGCGGATTCGACCCGGGCGTGACGAGCATCTATACGGCCTACGCCGCCAAGCACCACTTTAAGGAGATTCAGTATCTGGACATCGTCGACTGTAATGCCGGCGACCACCATAAGGCTTTTGCCACGAACTTCAACCCCGAGATTAACATCCGCGAAATTACGCAGAAGGGCCTCTACTGGGAGAACGGCCAGTGGGTGGAGACGGAGCCGCTGGAGATTCACAAGGACCTGACGTATCCGAACATCGGTCCGCGCGACAGCTATCTGTTGCACCACGAGGAAATCGAGTCGCTGGTGATTAACTATCCGACGATTAAGCGTGCCCGATTCTGGATGACCTTCGGACAGCAGTATCTGAAGCACCTGGAGGTGATTCAGAACATCGGCATGAGTCGCATCGACGAGGTCGAGTACGAGGCTCCGCTGGCCGACGGCAGTGGCGTAGCCAAAGTAAAAATTGTGCCCCTGCAGTTCCTGAAGGCCGTGCTGCCCAATCCGCAGGATCTGGGCGAGAACTACGAAGGCGAGACGAGCATCGGCTGTAGGATTCGCGGCATCGGCAACGACGGACGGGAGCATACCTACTACGTGTATAACAACTGTTCGCACCGTGCGGCCTACGAAGAGACGGGCATGCAGGGCGTGTCGTATACTACGGGCGTGCCGGCGATGATTGGTGCGATGATGTTCTGCAAGGGTCTGTGGAAGAAGTCCGGCGTGCACAATGTGGAGGAGTTTGACCCCGATCCGTTTATGGAGCAGCTGAACAAGCAGGGTCTGCCTTGGCACGAGATTCACGACGGAGACTTGGAATTATAAACAACAGCCCAACGACGACAGACGATGAAGCGAATACTGATAGCATTGACCGTGGTGCTGACCACGGTGGTGGGCTGGGCTCAGGATGTGAAGATTGAGTTCATGGCCCCGAACATGGTGCATGTGGTGAAGGGCACGCCGACGAAGAGTCTGGTGGTGACAGCCAAGCCCGGCGAGGTGTCCGTGACGAAGAGCGGCAACACATGGAAGAGCAGTGAACTGACAGTCAGGCAGGACGCCCAGGGGCGCCTGACGTTCCTGACGGCGAAGGGTAAGGTGCTGCTGCGCGAGGGTGGCTGGAGCCTGATTCGGAAGACCATCGACGAGTGGCAGGTGAGCCAGACCTTTCTGCTGGACAAGGACGAGGCCATCTACGGCCTGGGTACCATCCAGGACGGCAAGATGAACCGCCGCGGTACGCAGAAGCGCATGGAGCAGTCGAACCTGGAGGACTTCCAGAACGTGCTGCAATCGATTAAGGGCTGGGGCCTGTATTGGGAGAACTATTC
>JAEEGG010021920.1_pt1 | contig 12640 bp, 9 predicted proteins | sample 9134161 | NCBI WGS metagenome assembly JAEEGG01 (sample SAMN16246543, study PRJNA631951) | gut metagenome | biome: gut microbiome; feature: rumen; material: CR-attached | host: Bos | place: Iran: Karaj | collected 2018-10
AAGTACAAGGGCGCAAATTTGCGCTCTTGCAGAAAACCTACAATCTACCGAATGGTGGCACACGCGAAGTACCCTGTACACAAAAGGGACTCTTCCTTTTGTGTACTTTTGGATTAGGCGACCCGGATGCGGTGAAAACTATCACAATAGGATGTGACAAGGGACAAGAGTCCCCTGTCACAAGCGAAATCTTAATACTCTTTGTCATAGTTGATATTATAAAATCGGCTGCAAAGGTACGGCAAATAAATAAGGTGCGCAATACCTAAAACGCGGTGTTTTAAGCATTGCGCACTCAAATAACCCATAATATGCGGTTAATCAGATATGGGTATTATTCTGACAGCATCGTCACCTCGATACAACGCTTGGCAGCTAGGAGTTGCTGGGCCATACGCTGTACGTTGGCGGCAGTCATATCGTTGACCATGCGGCAGTAGTCGCGGTCGAAGTCGACGTCGTCATCCAGTTCGTGCCAGATGATGTAGCTCCAATAGTCGTTGGTGATGGCTGCCTGGGCGTATTGCTTTGTGAGATACTCCTTCACCTTCTGCATAGATGTGGCGGCAGGACCGTGGTCGGCAATGTTCTTCAGCTGCTGGTAGATGATTGGATTCAGTTCATTGTAACGACTGGGATCAGCATTATAGGAGATCTTCATCGTGGCACTGGGACAGTCATCCTTATCGAGGTCGAAGTCGACGCTGACGCCGTAGGTGCCACCCTTTTCCTCACGTACGGAGTCGGTATAGGCGATGGAGAGACAACGCTTTAGGAAGTCGAGTTCGAGGTCGCTCTGCGGTGTGAAGGGAACGTCGGCAGTCAGGTAGATGCTGACATTGGCCAACGGAGTGGCCTGCGGCTTGCTGAACTTCACCACCTTCTCGCCACCGACAATCTGAGGAACACGGCTGTAATTGGTCTGTTCATGCTTATTAGTAGCAGGGAGTGTTGCCAGATATTGGCACAACATCTGACGCAGTTGCTGTTCGTCGTAATTGCCGATAATGACAGTCTTGAAGTTGGCTGCATCGCTGAAACGCTCTTTATAGATATGAAGGATGCGGTCGTAGCTGACTTTATCCAACGTCGACTGCAGCACGGGTTCCATACGCGGATGGTGGCCATAGAGGATGGCGCGGATGGAGTCGTTGTAATCCACCTTCGGCGAGGCGTTGCGGTTGGCCAGGAAGGCATACTGACGGTTCATCAGACTGGCAAAGGCAGCGGTATCCTTACGAGGCTGTGTGAAGTAGAGATAAGCCAACTGGAACATGGTCTCCATATCCTTTAGCGAAGCACTACCGCTGATGCTCTGGCCTCGGCTGCCGACGGACGGACTGACACGAACGCTCTTGCCTGTCAGCATCTTGCGCAGGGTAACGGCATCAAACTGTCCCACACCGCCCTCAGTAGCACCACTGGAAATCATCGAGAAGTTAGGAATATCCTCGTCGCCATAGAGCGAGGTTCCCCCTTCGCCATACATACGCATCGAAATGGCATCAGCCTCGTAGTCAGTCTTTTTGGTATATACCTTCATGCCGTTGCTGAGGGTGATTTCCGTAAAGCCGTGACGATAGGGCTTCTCGCTGACGATGGTGCCGACCTTGGGTAGCTCGCTGATGAGCGAACTAGCCAATTGGGCCTCCTGATAAGGTGCATAGGCCTGCTGCTGGGTGGCCAGGACAATCTGCTCAAGCTGCTGTTCTGAGGGGATTTCAAAACCATCTTTATCGGGCGCATACATGATGACCACCTGATTTTTGTCGGTAATCAATTCCTTGACGGCAGCATTTACCTCAGCGAGTGTTACCTCTCGGTCAAGTTTCTGAGTGTTCTCCAGTTTGAAGTCGACGCTGAGCAGCGGCTCGCCTTCGAGGAAATGGTCAACACATACGTTCACATAATGTGAGTTACGGTAGTCGCCCTGCATCTTCTGTCGACGCTCGGCAGCATTCAGTTGCAGTTTTTTGGCGCGGTCTAATTCAGATTGTGTAAAACCGTGCTGACGGGCCCGTTCGGCCACACCTACAGCGCTGATAATACCACCCAGGATATTGTCCTGCTTACAGCTGATGCTCAACGAGAAGGCGTCCTTGGTGCGGCTGAGGAAGAACTGGGAGGCACGTGCCGTTGCGCTCTGATAAGGAGGCACCGGCAACTGGCGTAACTCCACCAGACGGTCGTTCAACATGCTACGAATCAATCCGTCGATGTACGAGTCGCGCAGATACTTTTCGCTGTTTTTCTCACTATCGGGAGTCGCCTCGCGCTTCTGGTAGATATGGCAAAGGACGATGGGCTGTTCCTTATCCTTCTCAATATCGACGATTATCTTGTCATTGTTGTCCACGGGATAGTAGATGCGCTCGGCAGCATTCTTCGGCATGGGGATAGGAGAAAAGATCTTCTTAATCTTCTTCTCCATCTTGTCAACGTCGATGTCGCCTACGACGATGATGGCCTGCAGGTCAGGACGGTACCACTTCTGATAGTAGTCGCGCAGGTCCTGATAGGGGAAATTGTCGACGATGTCCATCGAACCGATGGGGAGACAGTCTTCATACTTGGTTCCCTTATACACCTTCGGCATAGCCTGTTCCTGCAGTCGCTGGACAGCCATTCCTGCACGACGCGTACGCCATTCTTCGTGGATAACGCCACGCTCCTTATCGATTTCAGCATCTTCAAGCAACAGATAGTGGCTCCAGTCGTGAAGCACGAGCAGACACGAGTCGATGATTCCCTCACGCTTTAGCGGCGCTGAACCGATGTGATACACCGTCTGGTCGATGGAGGTATAGGCGTTCAGGTTGGCACCAAACTTCACGCCGATGGTCTCGCACCAGGGTACAATACCCAGACGCTTACCCTTACCAGGGAAGTTCTTGGTGCCGTTGAAGGCCATATGTTCGAGGAAGTGTGCCAGTCCACGCTGACGGGGTTCCTCCAATATACTACCTACGCGCTGGGCAATGTAAAAGTCGGCTAATCCTGCCTCCTTGGCATTGTGTCGGATGTAGTAGGTCATTCCATTCTTCAACTTTCCCTTACGGATGGTGGGGTCTTGTGGTAACTGGGCCTGTGCGGCAAGCGCTGCAGTTGTTGCAAATAATAATACAAACAGTTTTTTCATCATAAACAATATTTTTGTGCAAAGGTAAGGAAAAATCTGAGAATCGCCATCATATCGATGTCAAAATACCTACTATTGAGTATTGTCCATCTTGCTACAAATCAGTAATTTTGCATTTCGAAATGAAGATGGTTAGAATACTGCTTTTCACGATGTTCATCCTTGGCTTTTCGACAACAGTCAAGGCGCAGGATTATGTACTTTCGGGAAAGGTTGTCGACACCGACAACGGACACCCCGTAGAGTATGCCAGCATCCTGATAGCGGAAAGCGGACTGTGGGCAATCACCGATGACAAAGGTGTTTTCACCATCAAGCACATCAAACAAGGCAAGACAACACTGACGGTGCAATGTCTGGGTTATCGCAAACAAACATGGCCCATGACTATCCGTCGGAACGTGCTTGACCTGACCCTTCGCATTCAGCAGGAGACCTTGAAATTGGAAGGCGTAACCATTACAGCCAAACGCGTGCAAGACGAGGCGACAACCAGTTATACCATCGACCGCACCACTCTCGACAACCAGCAAATACTCAATATTAGTGATTTGTCAACCCTCTTGCCAGGCGGTAAGACGGTCAATGCATCGTTGATAAACGATACCCGATTGAGTCTGCGTAGCGGTACACAGGAGAAAGGCAACGCTTCGTTCGGAACGGCTATCGAAGTGGACGGAATGCGTCTGGACAATAATGCATCGACGGACGAGACCCTGGCAGCATCCACCCGCACCGTGAGCGCATCGAACATTGAAAGCGTGGAGGTGGTGACGGGCATTCCCTCGGTAGAATACGGCGACCTGTCGAATGGCGTAGTGAAGGTAAATACCCGCAAGGGAAAGTCGCCTTTCATCGTTGAAGGGAAGTTGAACCAGCATACGCGCCAGATAGCCTTGAACAAAGGCTTTGACTTAGGAGGCAATCATGGAATGCTGAACGCATCGCTGGAACACGCCCGTTCGTTCTCTGATGTTGCCTCGCCCCATACGGCCTACCAGCGTAACATTCTGTCGCTGAATTACATGAATACCTTCTTCAAGAGTTCCACGCCATTGACACTCAATGTTGGTCTGACGGGGAACATCGGCGGTTACAACTCGGAGGCCGATCCTGACGAGGAACTGGACGACTACACAAAAGCACGCGATAACGTGGTGCGAGGCAATGTCAGTATGCAATGGCTGCTCAACAAACCGTGGCTGACGAATCTGAGCCTGAGCAGTGCCTTCTCGCTGACGGATAGGAAGAGCGAGAGTTATACCAGCACGACCAGTGCTTCCACACAACCCTATATCCATACGCTCGAGGAAGGCTATTTTGTTGCTGAGGACTATGTGGCAGGGACTACCGTTCCAAACATTGTGTTAGGTCCTACTGGCTATTGGCATGTGCTCCGCTATAACGACTCGAAACCTACCAACTGGTCGATGAAGTTGAAGGCGACACAGAACATGCGCTTCATGGTGGCAGGAAAACAGTGGCTGAGCCACCTGATGGCAGGCGTGGAATATACCGGTAGCAAAAACCGCGGCCGAGGCACGTATTACGATGATATGCGCTATGCTCCAACCTGGCGTGAATACCGCTACGACCGTCTGCCCGCCATGCACAATGTGGCCATCTATGCTGAGGAGAAACTGAGCATTCCCACGACACGCTTTTCGACTTTTGAACTGACAGCAGGTCTACGCGACGATATCACGCTCATTAGCGGGTCCGACTATGGCACCGTCAGCAGTCTGTCACCACGTGTGAACAGCCGTTACGTATTTTGGCGCCGACAACACAAGCGCTGGGTTAGCGACCTGATACTGCATGCCGGATGGGGAAAGAGCGTGAAGCTGCCGTCGTTTCAAGTGCTCTATCCGACGCCATCCTATGCCGACCGTCTCGCATTCGCCTCAACGAGTACTGCCGACAACAAGTCATACTATGCTTACCATACGCTACCGTCGCAGGCCGAATATAACCCAGACCTGAAGTGGCAATATACCCATCAGACCGATGTCGGCATCGAGATGGAAATCAAGGGAACGCGTATCAGTCTCTCGGCTTTTCATCATAAGACGTACAACCCGTATATGATGACAGATCATTACCGGCCGATGAGCTACCTGTATACGCCACCGTCGGCACTCGACGGCATTGGCATCGGAGTGGAGAACCGCCGTTTCAGCATCGATCGCCAGACGGGCATTGTCACCGTCAGCGACGCTACGGGAGCTGTTGCCGACCGCCAGTTGACAGGCATCACGCGCCGCACCTATGCCGTCACCGACCAGTATGTCAACGCCACGCCCGTCAGTCGCAGCGGCCTGGAGTGGATTGTGGACTTTACCCCCATTAAGGCCTTGCGCACATCATTACGCATCGACGGCAACTACTATTATTATAAAGGTTTAGACGACGTACTCTTTGCTGATATCCCCTTGGGCGTCAATTCTACCATGACGGGCAATCAGCTCTATCAGTATGTGGGTTACTACCGTGGTTCCAATGTGACCAGTACCAGCTACAGCGCCTCGGCAGCAATCAGCAATGGTTCACTATCGAAGCAGCTGAACGTGAATGCCACGTTGACCACCCATATTCCGAAGATACGTTTAATCGTTTCACTCCGTATCGAATCGTCGCTTTACAATTACCGCCGACAGTTGAGCGAATTCTCTGACGGCACGCGCGGCATCGTCTTGGACAGCAATTCTGACTATTTCGGCGAGCCCTACGACGGCACTACCGAAGACAGGTTCATAGCGCTCTATCCCGAATATTATTCCACCTGGGACCGTCCTGACCAGCTGATTCCCTTTGCCGAAAAGTTCCTTTGGGCGAAGGACAACGACCGGGCGCTCTACAACGACTTGGCAAAACTGGTCATACGCTCGAACTATGCCTACGTGATGAATCCCAATAGGCTGAGCAGCTATTACTCAGCCAACCTCAGTGTGACGAAGGAAATTGGCGATCACGTCAGCGTGTCGTTCTATGCCAATAATTTCTTTAACACGATGCGGAAGGTACATTCCTCGCAGACCGACCTTGAGACTTCACTCTTCGGCAGCGGTTACGTACCTAGTTATTATTACGGACTCTCATTAAGACTGAAGATATGAAACGACTTACATATTACATCATCCTTCTTACATCCTGCCTCTTTATAGCGTGTAGCTACGACGAGACAATGGACACCTGCCAGGTGACCGTGCAGCTGGTCTATCCAGAAGGCAGCATTGAACCCTATGCCGGAGCCCTGGTGGAACTGAAGGATGCCAATGTCAGTATTTTCGTCAGTCCTACCGACGACAATGGCCGTGCCGTATTCCAGGTACCCGCAGGCATCTACGAGAGCAGTAGCAGTACGCAATTCCTCGACACGATAAGCGACACATGGTGGCGCTACAATTTCAATGGGGTACGGAGCATGATTATCGTCTCGCCTGACAGCAGCAATGTTGTTCCGCTGACGCTGACAATGTCAAAGAAAAGAATAGTACATTGATTTAGTTCAAAGTTTAAAGTTTATAGATTAAAGTTAAAGAACATGAAGAAAAAATTAGTAAGTCTATTGGCACTTGTTGCATTGTTGTTGCCCTTAACGGCAATGGCAGAAAATGTGCAGTGCCTGGTACTGACAGAGAGCAGTGGCGCTGTCAGTAAGTTTGCACTCACCGATGCGCCCGTAGTAACCTACAGCGGCAGTGATATGGTGGTAACGTGTGGCGACCAGACGTTGACGGTAGGACTGGAAGGTCTGACGCTGACGTATGACGAGATGGAAGTCACTGGTATCGACGTGGTAAAGGACAGCACGGCAGATCCCGACCGCTTGCAGTTCTCGTTTGGCGAGGCCGATTTCGAAGGACTACAGTCTGGAGCCCTCGTAAGTGTTTATTCCATTGACGGCAAGATGATTATCCGTGTGAAGGCCGACAACGAAGGACGTGCCAACATCAGTCTCAGCAATCTGCCCTCGGGTGTTTATATTTTGCGTACACCCAGCAAATCGTTTAAAATTAAAAAATGAAGAATTAAAAAATTAAAGAATTATGAAAAAACTGATACTTTCGTTTGTTGCTCTCGTGGCAGCAGTAACCAGTGCAAATGCACAGAGTGAGTGGACAATGGTGATTACCCATGCGGACGGTTCCAAGACCGAGATTCAGACCTCCGACGTGAAGAACATCCAGTATGTACAGCAGCTGCCATACGAGGCCGATGCCAACGTAGACCAGATTGTCATCAAAGAACTCTACAATGGCGGTTGCCCCAAAGACGAGGGCACTGGCGCATTCTCAAACGACAAGTGCATAGTGCTCTACAACAACTGCCCACAGAAAGCCGTAGTGAACAACCTCTGTATTGCTTTTGCCTCACCCTATAATGGCCATGCCAACAACAAGAATTATACCGAGGACGGCAAACTGACCTACGAGGCCGAAGGGTTCACGCCTGCTTTCGGAGGCATGTGGTGGTATCCCTATAGCCTGATCATTGAACCTTACTCACAGGTGGTCATCAACGTCAGTGGTGCCATCGACAATACGCAAACCTACAGCCAGTCGGTCAACTATGCCCATGGTGAGTATTACTGTATGTACGATCCGGAAAGTGGTTTTGCCAATACCGGTTGGTATCCTACTCCCGCCAGTGTGATTCCCACCTCTCACTACCTGAAAGCCAAGCGACTGGGAACGTCTAACGCATGGGCGTTAAGCAACAGCTCCCCCGCCGTATTCATCTTCCAGACTAAGGGTGTCGCACCAGCTGATTTTGCAGAAAACGCCGACAACCTATGGTATGACGGTGGCGATGTAAAAGATATCAACGCCTGTCTGAAGGTGACCAACGACTGGATTATCGATGGTTTGGAAGTATACCAGAAAGCCAAAATCAGCAACAGTAATAAGCGTCTGACTGCTGCTATCGATGCCGGCTTCGTGGGATTGACCAACCAACTCGGTCATACCCTCTACCGCAATGTCGATAAAGAAGCCACTGAGGCTTTGGCTGAAAATGCCGGCAAACTGGTGTATAATTATGCACTTGGTGTCGACGACTCTACCGACCCCAGCGGTATCGATGCTGAGGCCAGCATAAAGAATGGTGCCCACATCGTCTATATGGACACCAACAATTCTACCAACGATTTCCACGAGCGTCAGAAGTGTTCTCTCCGCGATTGATATTGATTGCAGGAATCTTGGCCGTAGCGTCATCGTGCTACGGCCAGGACTCTTTGCTGCTTCGCAACTACCAGTTTGTGAAGCGCACCGACGCATGGCTCACCAGTCAGAATGCTGCGGGACTGATCCGCTTGAACCATCCCTCCATATCGGAGGCAGAAGTATCGTTGACCAAAAGAAAGGGCGGACACATCGATTGGTATCAGTCACCTGACGTATTGCAAGTTACGGCTAACGTCGAATCTTTCACCCGTATCAGCCAACGTACGGTGGTATTTGGAGCCATGACCTACGATAATTTCTCAGGGAGCGACATGGCCGGCTCCGCTTTTATCAACCCCGACCGCAAACCCTTTGATATCGTGGAAGATTCGCTGGTCAATACGGGTACCAAACACCGCGACACCTATCGACTTACGGGAGCCGTAGGCATCGATGTCGGACGCGGAACCGCTGTCGGTCTCCGGTTGGACTATACCGCTGCCAACTATGCCAAATACAAGGACCTGCGTCACAAGAACAAACTCATGGACTTGACCTTCACGGCAGGTCTTAATCATCAATTGTCAGTTGCCAATTGTCAATTCACCGTGGGTGCCAACTACCTCTACCGTCGCACGACGGAAAGCGTCACCTTCAGTCTCTACGGAAACGAGGACAAGGTCTATAAGTCGCTCATCGACTACGGCACCTTCATGGGACGCGTCGAACAGTTTGGCAGCAGCGGTTATACCGATCAGGGGCGTGAGATGCCGCTCGTAGACGACTACAACGGAGCTAGTATTCAGTTCTCTCTACAGCCGACAGATAACCTCACATTCTATAATGCCCTGACCTACTCCCATCGTGTGGGTTACTACGGACGCAAGTCGCCTTATACCATCACCTACACCAACCACCATGCCAACCTGCTCACCTACGAAGCACGTCTTGCATGGACAGTCCGACGTTCCGTGTTCTACGCTGATTTCACCATGAGCAGCGAAAACCTCGAAAATCAGGCCAACACCTATCGCGAACTGAAAAACGAGTCGGGAGCCTACTATTACGAATACTACGACCCCGTAAAAACAGCCAACAAACTGTGGAAGAACGGACGGCTGGCCGTGACCGCTGATTTGGACGTCGATGGCGAATTGCCCGCCTGGACGTTGACTGCCGCACTCAATTGGCATAACCGCCAACAGACTTCCTATCTCTATCCCTATTACCGCCGACAGCATCTGCGTACCACCGAGGCATCACTGTCGGCCACCCGAAATCTCCTGACATCGAAAGGCGTTTGGACACTCTCGCTGACGGCCTCCTACCAAAAAGGCAGCGGCGACCCATATACCGACCTCACCTTTGCCGATCCCTCTGACAAGCAAACTGCCCCCGCTACGACGCCCGCATGGCTTTGGCGTGAGTACCAATACATCGTAGCCCCACAATACACTATCGGTGGTAGCGTCGCCTATGCCTTCATCTTCCCACATACCCGACTGAAGACCCACGTACGGCTCTCTGCCACTCACCGCAAAGCCAACCAGACTTACGAATACAGCATTGCAACGCCACACTCTGACCAAAGGTCAGAGAATGGCAACGACTGCACGTCGCTCGCCTTTGCCGTTGGTTGCACATTCTGAGGCTAAAAAAGAATATGTGATGACAAATGACGACACAAAAGGGCTGACTTTGTGTCGTTTTGGGTTGCTTTTGGTGGAAAGGTTGAAGGAATCGGGGGCAAGTGGTTGATGGATTGAGGGTTAGGAAAAGGAGGGCGTTGGGGCTTAACAAACCTTAACTACGGAAGGACTAAAATCATGAAAAATACACAGGATTTTCGACACGTTATTCGGAAAATTATTAGTAACTTTGCGACCGTTTTCGCCGTGAAAAATGCGACGAAATAAAAAATTTTGACTATAATAACGATTAATACCTAATTGTAAAGGATGATTGACTACAAGAATTTATTGGAGACCTTGTTCGAGAAGGTTGAGCGAATGAGGACTGAACGTCCCACGGCCGGCACGAGGTTCAGGCTGATGGGGCTGGCGGCTGACGTGACGGAAGCGACGGAGATGATGACGCAGGAGGTGTTGGAGCGGGTGACGAAGGAGGTTGTGCTGGATGCTGACACGGACATCGACTACACCGAGACGGGCGAGCGGGTGGCATCGATGGTGCTGACGTCGTCAGACGATGACTTGCAGGAAGCAACGCAAGGGGTGAACGACGCTCTGGCCACACTGAGCGACGTGCTGTTGAAAATTGCCGTCCAACTGACTCGTCACCGTAACAATGATGAATACGTGCGACTCTATGAGCAGGAGAAGAAGCGCTATCTGAACTCGGGAACTGCACAGAGGGCCAGAGGGAAATATACCGACTGGAAGGACTCTGTGTGCTATGGATCGCCGAGCATGGAAGACATTGAGGACTATCGATTGGAGAAGGTTGTGCGCATCTTCGAGCAAGGTGTGCTGACGTCGAGGGTTGAACACGTGCGCCGTGCTACGCGCTATCCGAGCGAGCTGGACTTCGACCTGTTGCCCGACGACAATCTCTTCAAGAAGACGGCCTACAGGTACTATTCCGAATTGCGTAAGATGGTTGACTGGCAGGATGGCTACCTGGTCGTGATGCCTCATCGCATCGGCCAGCATTTCTATATGTCGCGCCATGAGGAGAATGCCAAGTCGCACCGTACGAATCTGCTGAAATACCTGCACAAGATTGATATGGTTCAACAGGAGCGTCGCCGGCTGTTGGAATCGGAAATGCAGGGTGGCGATGCCCTGAACCCCCAACTGAACTATTTTGCTCCGGCGAAGAACCTGAAAGTGCTGTTGGCCGAGGAGTGGTTCGAAATACACCGCACCGACAAGCGCTTCGACGGTCAATGGACGGAGGCACTTGTCAATGCGCTGATGCGATCGGAACACAAGGACTATATTGCTACGGAGTGGGGCAAGGACAAGCGTCAGGACTTTATCCGTGGTTGCCTGTTGGGATTGCTGAAGGAGGGTGGCGTCATCAAGGGCAGCATGGATAGTATTGCGCGTAGTGCGAATGTGTGTGACAACTACCGGACGTTCAGCAAATATATGGGCCAGTGCCGGCAAGAGCCCTATGCCGACTGGGTGTTGGAGTATGTAGGGCGGTCAGAAAAATAGCCTTTGATAAACTGAAAATGCGATTGAGAAATGCGATTGAGCGTTGACGGACGTTCGGTCGCATATTTTTTTTATTTTCTTTTTTCCCGTGTAGATAAAGGAGTTTCCGACGATTTTGTTTTGCGATTGAAAATGCGATTGAAAAATAGTTTTTCAGTCGCAAAATCGCATTCTACCTTTGCATCGTCAATCAGCGGAAACGCGGTTGGCGAGCGATCTCAAACTTATTGATACAAAGGACACGGCAGGGAGGCCTGCTGATAAAGGTAAAAAAGTAAAAAGGTGAAATGGTAAAAAAGTAAAAAGGTAAAACCAATGGAAACAAAGATTTTAAAAGTGGTACGCCAGGGCGAGGCCTTCAGCGTACAGTCAAGTAAAAGTGAGGCTGGTCAGATTCAAAAGTGCAACATCGTGCTGAAGGAGCTGGGCGGCAAGTTTGAAAATGAGTATGTGTGCGCTATGCTGGGCAATCTGGCGGCGTGCAGGTTCTACGAAGGTGACATCGTGATTGCCACGCTTCGTTTCTCTACACACGAGTATCAGGGACAGACATTCCAGGAGATTCTGGCAACTGACTTGATAAAGGTAAAAGGGTAAAAAGGTAAAAAAGTAAAACCATTTGAGTTGAGGCTGAGGAGGATATTCTCGAGTAAATGGCCAAAGAATCTGAATGCTTCTTCTCGCTTAAATCGACTCAACATTATGAAAGAAATAAGTATATATAAAGAACAAAGTGAACAGACAATGACGTCGCTCGAAATTGCCGAGCTGACAGGTAAACAACATAAGAACGTGATGCAGGCCATCAGAAACATGGAACCTGGATGGGAAAAAGTTGCCGGGCTGAAATTTCAGCTCGGGTCTTACAAGGACCTTAACGGACAGCTTCGCCCCTGTTACCAACTGACGAAGACCGAGTGCCTCTACATCGCGACGAAGTTCAACGACGAGGCGCGTGCGAAGCTGGTGCTGCGCTGGGAGGAGCTGGAGATGGCTGACAGAAGAAGGAAGATGTCAGAAGTAAGATATCTGCCCAGTCCGCAGAAGATTCTGGCGCTGGCCGACGAGATCATCGGTGAGGGGCTGCGACTGGTGAACGCTGACGCCGAGGACACGCTGACGGCGACGCAGGTGGCCAAGACGTTCAACAT
>JAEEGG010021921.1_pt1 | contig 12640 bp, 8 predicted proteins | sample 9134161 | NCBI WGS metagenome assembly JAEEGG01 (sample SAMN16246543, study PRJNA631951) | gut metagenome | biome: gut microbiome; feature: rumen; material: CR-attached | host: Bos | place: Iran: Karaj | collected 2018-10
TGGTTGGTAACTCTTTCCTTAATGCTGTCAATGTTGGCAGTAATTTCTTCTATTGCAGAAGCTGTTTCTGTCATGCTTGCGCTGACATTGTTGGCAGTATCCATAGAGATATTTACAGAGTTTCCGATATCAGCTAAAAGGCTGTGAGTTTCGTCCTTAAAGGTGTTGAGGTCGTTTATTAAAAGTCCGAATTCATTACGGGTTGTAACAGGCAAAGGCTCTCCTGTGTAGTCTCTGTTTGCAACTTGATTTGTAAAATCTCTCATAATAAAAACTCGGATTGCAATGGCCCGCTGCTGCAAAAGGCTTGTAATTACAATAAATATAGCTCCAATTACACCTTCAGGGAAAACATATTTTGCAACAAGCATTCGTGAAGGTATATCTGCCAATGCCGAAGAAAGAACCGGCGAAATTGTAAGAAGAATAAAGCCTACTGCTCCAAAAAAGCTGATGAAAATTGAGCGGACAACCAGCGACATAGACTGATATTCCTTTCTGTAAGGAAGATGGGCAAGAGAATATTCAAACTTTTGAACCAGCAGGCTGTAGAAAACCTGGGCAATAAGAAAGACGTTTCCGCAGCAAACTGTATAGAGGGGCAGAGTGTCTACAAAAACTTTTTTTTCTGCAAAAGCACCCTGAACTACAAGGGCAGAAAGAAAAGCATTTAAAAGGGCAAATCCCAAGGTAACCGACTGAAAGCGCTTATAAACCTTATTTGTTTTTACTACAGAATCAGGATTTTTTGGATCAAACTGTTTTAGTTTTTTTGTCTGCGAAAAATACCAGTAGAGAATAAAACCATAAATAAGAAGGATTCCGACAATTGCAAAAGGGGAAGTAAATCCAATAAGGGTATCTTTCAGGGAAAAAACATTAAGATACACAAAGGTTGCCCAGCTTACTGCAAAAGGCACCAGAAAAGTACCCATGTAATAAATAAAATGTGTTGCTGTAAAATTAAAAACAGGATTTGTATTTGAAGTGGTTTTGTCAGACATAGTCAAGTACTCCATAAGCATGTATTTGTATTGTTCCATTATAAACCTCGAAAAAGAAAAAAACAATAAAAAATCTCTCTCAAAAGATATAAAAAATACAGGACATATAGTAAAATTAAATTATGGAAGCATTAATCGGCACCAGCGGCTACGACTACCCCGAATGGAAGGGCATTTTTTATCCAGAGGACCTCAAACGCAAAGATTTTCTTTCTTATTACGCCAGCCAATTCAACGCGCTCGAAATAAACAATACTTTTTATAATATGCCTACCGCCAACCGCCTGCTGTCTTTTTGGGAACGTAGTGAAGGAAGACTTCAGTTCAGCGTAAAGGCAAACAGAATGCTTACACATGAAGTTGGATCTGCCTGGGAGCTTGATGCTGCCTTATTTTTGCATGCCGTCTCGTCTTTAGCAGAAAAATCCTCTTTGTGTGCAGTTCTTTTTCAATTCCCCCAGAGCTTTCATTATACCCCGGAAAATCGACGTTACCTTGCCAAGCTGATTGATGTGTTCTCAAGCCTTCCCCTGGTAATAGAGTTCCGTCATGTTGAATGGATAAGAGAGTCTGTTTTAGAAGGCCTTCAGTCTCGAGGGGTAGGCCTGTGTTACTGCGATATGCCCGAGTTGAAGTATCTGCCAAATAATGCAACTTCCGCGGTCCCTGAGCCTGTCGAAGGGCAACCTTTACCAACCAGCTTCTACCTCCGCCTGCATGGCCGCAATGCCGATGCCTGGTATGCCGTCGATAATTCTCAAAATGGCAGTTCCCGCTACACCTACGACTACACCGACCAGGAACTCTCCGAGTTTGTCCCAGTTATTCAAAACGTCATCCTCACAGGCCGCCAGCCCATCGTATTTTTCAATAATCATCCAAATGGCAGTGGGGCTAAGAATGCGGTGAAGTTTAAGGATTTATTGAAATAAGCCAGAGGAGGGGAAAGCCTTCCCCTCGCTTCAACCCGCTTCGCGGTTTTCCGCTACCCCTTCCAGCGGGGAGACCCCGCAACGCCCCTCAACGTTGAATAGAAAGTACCTATAAAAAAAACAAAAAGTCTTTTTCTATAGGTACTTTTTGGAATTTGAATTGTTGTGATTTTCAAAAATTACCTATAAAAATACTAAAAATTCAAAATCTATAGGTAGTTTTTAAGAATTCCGAAATGCAAAAATCACAAAAGTACCTATAGAATTATATTAAATGAGGATTTTGTAGGTAGTATTTCAATGAAGATAATAAAAAACTACCTATAGAATTAACAAATGAATGGTTTTTATAGGTAGTTTTATAAAAAGGAAACAAACTTGATTAACAATTTTTTTGATTTATTACTATTCTAACAGTTCTTCCACCTTATCCAAAATCAACTGATCCGCTGGCAGCCATTCAATGCTTCTTAAAGTTTCCTTTGTCATTGTTCCGGTGTTTCACCTGGTTCAAGTTTTCCACCAGGAAATTCCCACCATCCTTTCCAGTCTCCATAACCACGTTGAGTTGCAAAGATTTCTTTTTTATTTGTTTGAGGGTTTATTCGTAATATTATTGCACCGCTGACTGTAATTTGTTTCATATCAAAAAATATATTATAATATAACATAAGATGAAATTGAAAAACAATATTAATACGCTATCGACTACATATGCTATAACCCTATATTTTGATGATACTGCCACAACACAAATCCGCACTCTCACTTCCAATCTTGCCGCCATTACCTCCAACGATTACATGATTGCAAACTCAGTGCCTCCACATCTAACCTTGGGTATGTTCCACGCAGAGGATTCTGAACTGGAAAAACTGGAGGCTCTCTTTGGGGAGTTTGTGCGCGCGGTACAGGATGAGTTTGCAGAACGAGATTTTCCTATTGCGTTTGCCGGGCCTGATAACTTTTTGGACAAGGTTATCTTCCTAAAACCCGAAGATGCCTGTCGCAACAATCTATGCCACCTGAACGAACAGCTCCACCAGTTGTTTTTGCCGCATTTTGAACCTGCAGACAATCGTAATTATCTTCCTGGGAACTGGGTGCCGCATGTGGCGCTGGGGGTGAAGCTTACGCATGAGGGGTTTGAGAAGGGGATGGAATTCTTAAAAAATGCGCAAGCGATTCCTTCTGGCAGATGCACCCAGATTGGGCTGGCTAGGTGTAATCCTTATAACGAAATAAAAAATTACAATCTCTCAAGCAAATTGCAATAAAACTTCACAGTCTTCAAAAGCACATCAACCTTGAGGCACTCGTTTACACCGTGGATCATGGCGCGGTCTTCTTTGGACATGTACATGGCGCTGAAGCGGTAGACTTTGTCGGTGAAGCGGCAGTAGTGGCGCGAGTCGCTGCAGGCCATCATTAAGTATGGGCTTGTGAGAACTTCGGGCCAGGTCTGGCTGATTACGTCCTTGAGCATTGTCCATTGGTCGCATTGGGTACTGGAGGTTATGGAAGGGTTTCCGTAGCTTACAACCTTTAGTTCAACCCGGGCGTTTTTGCCGGCGGCTTTTTTTGCAATGCTTAGGATGCGGTTGCAGACTTTTTCCACAGTGTCGCTTCCAAGAAGACGCAGGTTCATTCCAACTGTTGCTTTTGATGGTAGTACGTTGTAGCTCTGGCTTCCACTGATTTTTGTTATGGCGCAGGTGGTGTGGAGCAAGGCAAAAAGTTCTCCGCGCAGGATTTTTGAAAGCAGATTTACTAAAGGCTTTGTGAGCCACAGATTGCAGAATATAAATTTGAGCGCGCCATTGTCGTTTGCCTTTCCCATTGTTTTGAGCATTTTTGTGACTGTTGGCGTAAACTCTACGGCAGGCATTTTCTTTTCCAAAGCCGCAACAATTTTAGAAGCAATTCCCACAGCAGAATTTTTTGGCGGGGCAGAGGCATGTCCCGGTTTAGCGCTAACTGTCAGGTCCAGATAGGTCGAGCCTTTTTCCTCAGTGCCTACCATTGCGCAGGGCTTACTAACTCCAGGGAAGGCATTCTCTACAATGGCGCCGCCTTCATCAAGAACAAAATCAATTGTGATTCCTTTTTGTTCAAACCAGCTCACAATATCGGCGCAGGTTTTTCCGTTGATTTCTTCTTCGCCGCTAAAGCAAAGGTATAAATCCTGCTGGGGCTGCCAGCCTTGACCTAGCAGGATTTCTGTAGCCTGCATGCACGCGCACAAGGTTCCTTTTGTATCCATTGTTCCGCGCCCACGGATTATTCCGTCTACAACATCTCCGGCAAAGGGGTCAAAATCCCAGTCTTCTGCAACAACGGGAACAACATCATAATGCGCCATCAAAACGCTGGCATGCCCCGTATTATTTTTGCCCGTAATTTTATGAACAAGGCCTGTGGTTCCAACTTCGTAAAAGGTTCCCTTAGAATAAATATTCGGAAAGGCATTTTTTAGCAGCGCGGTGAAAGAACGAAACTCTTCCCAATTCACCTTTGCACTGTCCATATCAGAAACTGTTTTGCACTGTATCATGCGGCAAAAATCGGTCGTGATTTTATTTTGTTGTTTCTCTGAAAAAGTCATTATGAAAGCCATCCTTTTTTATACATTATGCGTGCGGCTCCAAGAGAAATCAGAATGCCAACCGGAACAAGAACTCCAACTGAGCTTGCAAGACTTGGAACGCAGATAAAAAGTGCTATCATAAATAAAACCGGCACAATCGAAACCTTCCAGTTTTTGCTGATGTAAACAAAGCCAAGCGCACCAAACAAAGAAGACAAAATGTTGTCAAAGGCAGGCTTGAGTTTTTCACTTGCCAAAAGCGGCTGCAGCGGTACAAAGCAGAATACTCCAACTGCAATTACAATTGTTGTTACTATAGAAGCGGTTGCAATTGCAATTGTAGAAATTACTTCGCCTTCTTCGGTGTTAGGTTTGATTCCTGCGCTTTCCATTGCGTTGAGGGCTGCAGGAACTTTGAGTGCGGTAACGTTTCCTGTTACAAAGCTAAGATATGTTCCGCTAGTTCCAAGCATTGGCGTAAACGTAATTATTTCTATAATTCCAACTGTCCAGTAAATTGGCGCAACTCCCAAAAGTCCTTTTAATACTGCGGTAACAGAAGGCCATGCATTGTAGTAAACACAAATGGAAACAGGCACAAGCAAAATTACGCAAAGCGCTGTCCAAATCCAGATCTGTCCTTTTTTATGTGAATCAATTGTAAACTCTTCAAATGTCATAATCGTCCTCCCTTATTAAAGTCCAAAAAGTGGGGCAAGGAAAACTGCCGCAGTCATAGACAAAAGCATGGAAACTGGCATTGCAAAATTTTCAAGCCAGGTGACTTTTGCTTTTTTGATTAAAAGTCCGCACACAGCCATGATGAGGGCAGAAATAAAGAGGACTATTATAGGAAGCAATCCCCTTAATCCTTCCCGCAGGTGACTGAATACCATTCCGCTAAAGGCAGAAATCATTCCCATAAAAAGCGAGGTCATAAAAATGTTTCCCCACGCAGAATCCTTAGACTGAATCTTAATAACTCCACCCTGGATTTTTTTGATGAGGATTGGAGTTAGCAGGATGCTTGGAAGAATACCAAGTGTCATAACCCACGCAATTGCTGTATAGATTTTTGGGTCAGTAATCATCTGCGAAAGTGAAATATCCAGCGCCTTTGCAGTAGAAGTAGCAGCCGGAAGCTCATAGGTGATTGCTCCAATTACGCTGAGTCTTATCCACGGAAGGGGGAGCCCTATAAACTGTGAGAGCGTTACAACTCCAAGCAAAATTGAAAATGCAGGTGCAATTGTAAAGATTGTTGTAGAAGTGATTGTTTTCCAAACTAATGATTTTTGGATATTAATTTCTTTTGCACGTTTTACAGCCCGCACCAGAAAGTACACCGACTGTGCCAATATAAATAAAATGACGATCCCCGCAACGGCATATAAAAATCCGCTGTTTGTATTAAATTGTTTTTCCATGATTTTATTATAGAACAAGAAGGAGGATTTTGCACATATTTTTGCATATTCAAAAAAAGTGGTTTATAATAGAATAAAGTTTAATAAAGGTGGTTTGCTATGCTAAAAAAAGTTCCTGTTTTTAAGTTTTTAACAATTCTTTTGGTTTTCCTTACATTAACAGCATTTGTTGTTTCTTGTAGTGGTAATGTAGAACCGAAAAATACTGAACCTTCAACAAATACAGAAGTTGAAAACGAAGGCGACAAAGATAAAGAAACCGACAAAGACACAGATAAAGATAAAGGCGATGAATCTAAAGAAGAAAATGGTAAGGAAACAGATACCGGCTCTGGTTCAAATCCTTCTCAAACTCTTGTAGCTCCGACCGAATTAAAGGTGACTCAAGGAACTGTTAATGGAGAAATCAAACTAACCTGGAAAGCTACAACTGCGTCTAATTATTGGATTTACCAATCTTTGCAAAATAATCCCGCAGAAGCAGAATGCATAACAACAACTGCAACCTCTTCAACTGCAACCGATGGATATTCAATGAAGTTTTCAGGAAAAACCCGCACTTATTATTTCTGGGTAAAATCAGCAGACGGATATCAAGATAATGCTAAGACAAGTGATTTTAGCCAACCAGTTACATATGAGTATATTAATAACATTGCGGCCCCTAAAGATTTTGCGGTTAAAGCTGCCACTGAAACAAATAATGTTCAACTAACCTGGACACCTGACGATTTTGAATATTACTGGATTTATTATAATGACAAAAACGATACAGAAACTGCAACATGTACCACAAAGAGTGCAACTTCATCGGATGCAACCGGTTATAAGATTAAATTGACAAAAAGTGGAACTTATTATTTTTGGATAATGGGTTCAAATTCAAAACATGAATCAGCTTATATTGAAACAAGTGTCTTAAGCGAACCAGTTTCATATGAGTTTACCAATACTTTGAGCGTGCCAACAAATGTAAATGTTGTTCCTGATACCAAATTAAACAGGGTAAGATTATTCTGGACGCCTAATGACACTGCTACTTATTATTGGATTTATTATAATTCTGAAAATAATCCTCAGACTGCAAAATGTACAATTCAATTTGCAACTTCATCAGACGCTGTTTCTGGTTGTTCAATTGCTTTCACTGAAAGTGGAACTTATTATTTCTGGGTAAAGTCTGCAGAAGATTGGGCAAATTCCTCTGCTACAAGTGATTTTAGTACCGTTGCTTCATTAGATTTTACATATACACAATTAACTGCGCCAACAGGATTATCTGTTAAGCTTGGGCCTACTACAACAACAGCCATCGTAAACTGGAACGATAATAATTTTACTACATACTGGATTTATTATAACACCGAAGATAATCCTCAGACCGCAACTTGTGCAACAAAAGATCGAACTTTTACAACTTCCGGTGCAAGAATTGAATTACCAACAACAGGCCTTTATTATTTCTGGATAAAGGCTGCGGATGGTTCTCATGATAATTCTCCTGCAAGTGATTTTAGTGAGTCTGTTTCGTGTGTGTTCCCAGAAAAAATGCCTGCTCCTACGGGATTGAAAGTTGAAGCTCTTTCAGATCCTAAAAATGTAAAAGTGACTTGGAACGACGACAGCTCTACATTCTATTGGCTTTATTACAATAAAGAAAATAATCCTGAAACTGCAACTTGTGCTACAAAATTGTTGACTTCTTATGATTTAGCAGGTGGATATTCTATGACCTTACCAAGTTATGGTAAATATTATTTCTGGTTAAAAGGTGCTAGTGATACTACTGATAATGCCGAAACTACTGATTTTAGTTCTGTGGCTACAATTGAGTTTAAACTTGATGTACCAACACTGATAAAAGCCGAAGCCGGTTCATCACCTGAAAAAGTAAAACTGTTCTGGACCAGTACAGATGCATATACTTACTGGATTTACCATAACACCGAAAATAATACGAATACTGCAACTCGTTTAACTTCATCGGCAATGTATCCAAGTCATGGAGAAGAGTTTACTTTAACAACAAAGGGCACTCATTACTTCTGGATAAAGGGTGCCACAGGTTCTTCTGATTCTGCTGATTCTTCTGATTTTAGTTCAGTATTGACATATGATCTTACTATTGAACCTCCAACAGACATAAGTGTTCAAGCAGGTTCTTATTATAATTCTGTAAAATTGAAATGGACACATAACGGTTCAAAATATTATTGGATTTATTATAATAAAGAAAATAATTTTGAAACTGCAAAATTGCTAACAAGATCATGTACTAATAATTCTTCAAATAGTACATGTCAATATCAATATGATAGTCTGTTAAAAAGTGGAAGTTACTATTTCTGGATTCAAGGGGCAACTGATACTGGTGATTCTGCAATAAAATCTGAACCAAGTACGGTAATTTCTTATAATTATACATTCCCTGTCCCAACAGGATTATCTCTAACTGTAACTAACAATTCTTCAACTACTAATGTAACTTCAGGTTCTACGAATTCTAGAGTTGTAACGTTAAATTGGACTAGTAAAGGTGCAAGCTATTATTGGGTTTATTATAATACTCAAAATGATACGGAAACAGCAATCTGTGTTTCAACAACTGTATTTGGATCATCAAATATTAAGTATAATTTTACATTCCCAAAAAGCGGAAGATATTATTTCTGGGTAAAAAAAGCGACATTACAAATAGAGAATGATATTTCAAGTGATTTTAGTACACCTGTATCATGTACTTATACAAATCCTATAGCTACTCCAACAGGTTTAAGTGTTGAACCACTTGCCGATAACCCAAATAAAGTAAATATATCTTGGACTGCTGATTCAAGTACATGGTATTGGGTATATTGTAGTACAACAAATAATCCAGAAGAAGCGGATTGTATTCAAAAAACTACTAGCACTATTGTTTCTAATTATGAGTTAAATTCATCAGGAACTTATTATTTCTGGATAAAAGCAGCAACAGGAGCTGATAATACCAATTCCAACAACCTTTCAAGTGATTTTAGTGAATTTGCTTCATATACATATACGCGAACAGATTAAACTATATTCCAACAGTTTGATTTTTGTGATATTATCGAAAGAAACATGATATTATAAGGGGCCCTTCGACAGGCTCAGGGACCCCGTACAAGGAAAATTACTATGAAACTCTGGGAAACTGGTGCAATTTACCAAAATGGAAAGCTCGCTGCAGCAAACACACCTTCTGCTGACGGTGCAAAAAAGACAATCGCTTATTCAATTTTACAGAAACACAATACTAGCGGAGACGACGCAAAACTTAAAATCAAATTTGATAAAATTACTTCTCACGATATTACTTACGTAGGAATTATTCAGACTGCCCGCGCTTCAGGACTCGAAAAGTTCCCTATTCCTTACGTGCTTACAAACTGCCATAACTCGCTTTGTGCTGTTGGCGGTACTATAAATGATGATGACCATATGTTTGGTCTTACTTGTGCTCAAAAATATGGTGGAGTTTATGTTCCTCCTCATCAGGCTGTAATTCACCAGTATGCCCGCGAAATGCTTGCTGAATGTGGTGCTATGATTTTGGGTTCAGACAGCCACACACGTTACGGGGCACTTGGTACTATGGCAATTGGTGAAGGCGGTGGTGAACTTGCTAAGCAGCTGCTTGGAAAAACTTACGACGTAAACTATCCTGGAGTTGTTGCTATTTATCTTACAGGCGCCCCAATTCCTGGTGTTGGTCCACAGGACGTTGCTCTTGCAATCATCAAAGAAGTTTTTGCAAGCGGATTTGTTAAGAACAAGGTAATGGAATTCATAGGCCCTGGTGTTGCAAATCTTTCTGCAGACTTCCGTATTGGCATTGATGTTATGACTACAGAAACTACCTGTCTTTCTTCTATCTGGGAAACAGACGGCAAAGTAGAGGAGTGGTACGCAATTCACGGACGCCCTGCTGCCTACAAAGAACTCAAGCCTGCTGACGGTGCATACTACGACGGTGCAATTGAAATTGATCTTAGCGAGATTCGCCCAATGATTGCTATGCCTTTCCACCCAAGCTGTGCATATACAATTGACGAAGTAAATAAAAATCTTTCTGATGTTTTGACAGACGCAGAAAATCGTGCAAAGGTAAGCTTTGGCGACAAGGTAAACTTTAATTTGCACAATAAAATCATAGACGGAAAGCTTTACGTAGACCAGGGAATTATTGCCGGTTGTGCAGGTGGTGGTTTTGAAAACATCTGCGCCGCAGCCGACATTCTCAAGGGCAAGGATTCTGGAAACGGCAAGTTTGTTCTTAGCGTTTACCCGGCTTCTATGCCTGTTTACATGGAACTTATGAAGAACGGTGCCTTTGGCGCACTCATCGACGCTGGTGCAGTAGTAAAAACTGCCTTCTGTGGTCCATGTTTTGGTGCCGGAGATACTCCTGCTAACGGTGCATTCTCTATCCGCCATTCTACAAGAAACTTCCCTAACCGCGAAGGTTCAAAAATCCAGAACGGTCAGCTTTCAAGCGTTGCTCTTATGGATGCACGTTCAATTGCGGCAACTGCTGCCAACAAAGGCTTCCTTACAGCTGCTACAGAGTTTGACACAGAGTTCAGCGGTAAAAAATATTTCTTTGACAAAGACATTTACGAAAAACGCGTATACGATTCAAAAGGCGTAGCTCATCCGGAAGTAGAAATTCAGTTTGGTCCAAATATCAAAGACTGGCCTGCAATGAAACCACTCAGCAACGACCTTCTCATTAAGATTGTTTCCGAGATTCACGATCCTGTTACTACAACAGACGAACTCATTCCTTCCGGCGAAACTTCTTCTTTCCGTTCAAATCCTCTTGGTCTGGCAGAGTTTACTCTTAGCCGCCGTGACCCTGAATATGTTGGACGTGCAAAGGCTGTTCGTGATGGTTCAGATGAAGTTAAGGCTGAAGTTGCAAAGGTTTCTGCTGCTCTTGATGCTGCAAAACCTGAGTTCAAGGGACGCGCCGCTGCTGCAGGCCTTGGCTCATCAATCTTTGCAGTAAAACCTGGTGACGGTTCTGCCCGCGAACAGGCTGCAAGCTGTCAGAAGGTTCTTGGCGGATGGGCAAACATTGCAAATGAGTATGCTACTAAGAGATATCGCTCTAACCTTATTAACTGGGGAATGCTTCCATTTGTAATCCCTGAAGGAGAACTGCCATTTAAGAATCTTGACTTCCTGTTTATTCCTGGAATTAAGGAGGCGGTTATTGATAAAGCTGATTCTATTAAGGCTTATGTAGTAAAAGAAGATGGCTTAAAGGAATTTACTATGACTTTAGGCGAGCTTACAGACGATGAACGTGAAATTATTTTAAAGGGATGTCTAATCAATTATAATAGACAGTAAGAAAAGCGTTCAGGAGGGATTTATGCCAGAAGATAACGAAAGAAATGAAAAAATAGCTCTTAGAAAGAAGCTTGTAAGCTATGTTTTTGCAGCTTGTGTAGTAATTTCTTTTTACTTTTTGCTCAGAAATAGCAGAGCTGTATCCCAGGCTTTCAATCATGTTTATACTGTGATTCAGCCAATTATTATTGGTTTCATTATGGCATTCTTAATGAATCCTATAATGGTCTTTTTTGAAAAAAGGCTCACACCACTTTTGGCTAGAATAATTAAATCAGAAGACAAATCAAGGATTACTATCAGGACCATATCTACAATCCTAGCCCTTGTTATACTTGTTGCAGCAGTGATTTTTATATTCTCTGCGATTATTCCTAATCTCATAAGCACAATCCTGTATTTGGCAGATCATATCGACGAGCAAATAGCAGGGGTTTTAGATTGGGCCAATGGCATAACGAAAGGCAAATATGAAGAAGCTATAATGTCGGCCAAGGACAGTAAAATTGGCGACTTGATTGATCAGGGACTTGGACTTGCAAAGCAATATATAGATTACGATGAGAGTGATATGGTGTCACTGATTACAAGCAGTGTTCTATCAATTGGAAAGTTTGTAGTAAATATTGTAATTGGCATATTTGTTTCCATCTATGTACTTGTTTCAAAGGAGACATTTAAGGCCCAGGCCAAAAAGATTATTTGCGGTGTTTTCGCTCCTAAATATTCAAACATAATCCTTGAGATTAGCAGAAAGTCAGGAGACATTTTTTACGGATTTATCATAGGCAAAATAATTGATTCAATCATTATTGGAATAATCTGCTATATAGGCTGTCTGATAATGAAGATGCCATATCCAGTACTTGTTTCAGTAATAGTAGGTATAACCAATATCGTACCTGTATTTGGCCCATACATTGGCGCTGTTCCTACAGTAATCATTATTTTCCTTACAGAGCCAAGACTTGGAATAGCGTTCTTGATATTCATTCTTATTTTGCAGCAGATAGATGGAAATGTTATTGGACCAAAGATTCTTGGAGATTCAACAGGTATATCATCCTTCTGGGTAGTATTTGCTGTAGTAGTCGGAGCTGGATTCTTCGGTGTAGGCGGAATGATTGTAGCTGTTCCTATTGTGGCGATTATTTACTACATTATGGGACGCATTGCTACATACCTTGTAGAGCGTAGAAATCTTCCTACTCCAACTGAGGAATACCTGACAATGGACTATATCGACTTGAATACTAATCAATTGATTAAGCATCAGTATGATATACAAAAACATAAATCAAAAATAGCTAT
>JAEEGG010021922.1_pt1 | contig 12639 bp, 10 predicted proteins | sample 9134161 | NCBI WGS metagenome assembly JAEEGG01 (sample SAMN16246543, study PRJNA631951) | gut metagenome | biome: gut microbiome; feature: rumen; material: CR-attached | host: Bos | place: Iran: Karaj | collected 2018-10
CTTCGAACGTGTAGGACTTATCCGAATAAACGGTGATGACGACAGGGAGGATCTTGCCTGCCTGGGCCTGCGTGGCTGCATTGAAAGCCTTGCAGAAGTCCATGATGTTCAAGCCTTTGGAACCGAGGGCCGGTCCTACCGGAGGTGCTGGATTTGCAGCTCCGCCTTTGATTTGGAGCTTAATGAATCCGGTAACTTCTTTTGCCATAATGGAAACTTATTCTTTTGTTACTTGTGTAAAATTGAGTTCGAGCTGCGTCTTTCGGCCGAAGATGACGACGATGACCTTCATCTTGCTGCGATCCTGGAGGATTTCATCCACGGTGCCGTTGAAGCCGCTGAAAGGACCATCCGTAATGCGGACGCTCTCACCGACTTCATAATCCACGATGGTCTCGGCAGCGCTGTCGATATTCTCGTCCTGGACACCCAGGATGCGCTGGGCCTCGTCCTCGCGGATGGGCACGGGAATCCTCTCGAACTGGGTTGCACTCGTGGCACGCTTCTCGGTCAGGAAGCCTGACATACCGGGAACGTTGTTGCGGATGATGTTCTCAAGCATGGCGCTGAGTTCGGCCTGTATAAGCACATAGCCGGGATAGAGCAGCTTGTCGACTGCCTTTCTCTTGCCATTCTTGGTGACAATCTCCTTCTTGACGGGAACGAGCACCTGGCCGACCTGCTCCTGCAGACCGTTGCGCTCTATTTCCTTTTCCAGATATTCTTTGGCCTTTTTCTCCTTACCGCCCGCTGTGCGCAGGACGTACCATTTCATTTCGCCCATGGAGTCGCGATATTAGATTGTGTAGATTAGCGTCATCAGCTTCTGGAACGCGAAATCCACGACCCAGAGCACGGCTGCAAGAATGACCGTCGTGACCAGCACGAGCAGGGCGGAGCTCTGAAGCTTCTCCCATGTGGGCCAGGTGGTCTTCTTGGTGAGTTCCACGAAGGACTCTTTGCAGTAGTTGATTAACTTTCTCATTTTTACATTTAATGGATGCCGTGAAATGGAAGCTGAGGACGCGGCATCTGTTAAACATTATCAAGTCGTAACCCTTGATATTGGCAGGGGAAGCAGGATTCGAACCCACATCGACGGTTTTGGAGACCGCTGAACTACCCTTGTTCTATTCCCCTAAAAAGCGGGCATGCCCTAAAGCTGCCCGCTTGGATTTATTGTCGGAATTAGTCGAGGACCTTGATAACCTGACCTGCGCCGACTGTACGGCCACCCTCACGGATTGCGAAACGAAGACCTTCGTTAAGAGCAACGGGAGTGATGAGCTGGACATTGATTTCCACGTTGTCACCAGGCATGACCATCTCGACGCCCTCGGGGAGGGAGATCTCGCCGGTCACATCCAGGGTACGGATGAAGAACTGGGGACGATACTTGTTGTGGAAAGGAGTGTGGCGACCGCCTTCTTCCTTCTTCAGGACGTAGATCTGTCCGAGGAAGTGGGAGTGAGGCTTGATGGAGCCGGGCTTGGCGATAACCTCGCCGCGCTTGACTTCCTTCTTGTCGATACCACGGAGGAGGAGACCCACATTGTCACCAGCCTCGCCCTGATCGAGGAGCTTGCGGAACATCTCGACGCCGGTGACCACGGTGGTCTTAGGCCTGTCGTTGAAACCGACAATCTCTGCAGGATCGTTCACGTGGATGGTACCGGTCTCGATACGTCCGGTGACCACGGTGCCACGTCCGGTGATGGAGAAGATGTCCTCGATAGGCATCAAGAACGGCTTCTCGTTCTCACGTACGGGAAGGGGAATGTACTCGTCAACAGCGTCCATGAGCTCGAGCACCTTCTGCTCCCACTGAGGCTCTCCGTTCAGAGCGCCGAGTGCGGAACCGCGGATAACGGGAGCGTTGTCGCCGTCGAAATCATACTTGCTGAGGAGGTCACGAACTTCCATCTCAACGAGGTCGAGCATTTCCTCGTCGTCAACGAGGTCGACCTTGTTCAGGAAGACAACCATCTTAGGAACGTTCACCTGCTTTGCGAGAAGCACGTGCTCGTTGGTCTGAGGCATGGGGCCGTCGGTAGCTGCTACCACAAGGATAGCACCGTCCATCTGGGCTGCACCGGTAACCATGTTCTTAACATAGTCAGCGTGACCAGGGCAGTCGACATGCGCATAGTGACGATTTGCGGTCTGGTACTCGATGTGAGCAGTGTTGATGGTGATACCGCGCTCCTTCTCCTCGGGAGCGTTGTCGATCTGGTCGAACGACTTGACTTCGCTCAGACCCTGCTTTGCCAGAACCTGGGTGATAGCAGCGGTAAGAGTGGTTTTGCCGTGGTCAACGTGGCCGATTGTGCCGATGTTGACATGGGGTTTGTCCCTTTTGAATGTTTCTTTTGCCATAATATTATGTATAAAGTTGTTACAAATAAAAACCGGATTGCTCCGGTCTTGGAGCCGATGATGGGATTTGAACTCATGACCTCATCCTTACCAAGGATGCGCTCTACCCCTGAGCTACATCGGCAACGTTTTGAGCGGGGTAGGAGAATCGAACTCCCATTTTCAGCTTGGAAGGCTGACATAATAGCCGTTATACGAACCCCGCTGGTGGGAAGATTCTCTTCCGCTGTGTGGGCAAGGATGGATTCGAACCACCGTAGGCGTGCGCCAGCAGATTTACAGTCTGCCCCATTTGGCCACTCTGGTACTTGCCCGTACTAAACTGCGATGAGCCGATGGAGGGAATCGAACCCACGACCTTGAGATTACAAATCACACGCTCTGGCCATCTGAGCTACATCGGCAGTATGTCAATGCCCCTTATTAAGGGACTGCAAAGGTAAGCATATTTTTCAAATCTCCAAACACTTTTGAAAGATTTTTTGTAATCCTTCGGTGTCCAGATTCCACTCCGAACGCTGTCGGGCCTGACTGTCCTGGGAGATGAATAAATCGCCTATGCCCACCGGTATAACTTTTACGCCCGGGGCGTGCTCCGAGACCCATTCGCTCACGGCTCCGAACAGCCCACCCTTGATGCTTCCGTCTTCTATGGTAACAATGGTCCTGCAGCGTCCCGTTATGCTTTCGAGCATGGCGGTATCGAGGGGCTTGACGTACCGGAAATAGTAAACGCCCACCTTGCCTCCGAAGGCTCCGGCGGCCTCCAGCGCCCTGTTTACCACGGGTCCCGTGCCTACCGCGGCTACATCGCTCCCTTCCAGGAGCACTTCTGCCTTGCCCACAGGGAGCTCTTCCAGCGGCAGGCCTTCCCAGGCGCAGCCTTCCGCGTTCCCGCGCGGGTACCTAATTATAAATGGTCCGCTCTCCTGCCTCAGTGCGGTGTACATCAGCTTCCGGAGCTCGTCCTCATTGCGCGGGGCGCTTATTACCGCTCCGGGGATGCAACGGAGGGCGCTTATGTCGAACGCTCCCTGGTGCGTGGCTCCGTCTTCGCCCACGAGTCCGGCACGGTCGAGGCAAAGAACAACCGGCAGGCGCGGCAGGGCTACGTCGTGTATTATTTCGTCGTAGGAGCGCTGCGAGAAAGTGGAGTAGATGTTGCAGAACGGCCTCAGGCCGCCCGCGGCGAGACCTGCGGAGAACGTGACGGCGTGCTCTTCTTCTATGCCCACGTCAAAGAAACGGTCGGGGAATTCTTTGGCGAACCGGGTCATGCCGCATCCCGTTGCCATGGCGGGAGTTATGCCCACGACCCTCGGGTCGGCGGCGGCAAGTTCGCACAGCACTTTGCCGAATACGTCCTGGTAGCGGGGAACTGTGCGCGCCTGAGTCTTTCGCTCGCCGGATTCCGGGTCGAATTTGCCCGGGGCGTGCCATATCACGGGATCGGCCTCGGCGGGGGCGTATCCCTTGCCCTTTACCGTGTAGCAGTGAAGGATGCGCGGGCCGCGGATGTTGCGCAGTTTGCGCAGCGTATTCACTACGGAGTCTATGTCGTTGCCGTCGATAGGTCCGAAGTACCTGAATCCCAGAGCCTCGAACAGGTCGCCTCCGGTGCGCCTTACGAACCAGGCCTTGACGGAGCGCGTCCAGCGCTGCAGCATGGCCCTCAGGCGGCTGTCGCCCAGGCTGTGCCACACTTTGTTCTTGAGCTTGTTGTAGCCGGCGCTGGTGGTCATCTTGAGCAGATGGTTGTGCAGGGCGCCAAGGTTGCCGTCGATGGACTGGTTGTTGTCGTTGAGTATGACCAGCAGGTCGGCCCTGCTGGAGCCGGCATTGTTCAGGCCTTCGAAGGCCAGCCCGCCCGTGAGGGCGCCGTCACCTATAAATGCTACCGCCTTGCTGTCGAGCCCTTGCAGCTTTGCGGCCTCGGCGAACCCGAGAGCCGCCGAAACCGAATTGGATGCGTGTCCGGCCACGAAGGCGTCGTACTCGCTCTCGGAAGGGAGAGGGAAACCGCTGATGCCTCCGGCGGTGCGCAGATGCTTGAACTCTTCCCTTCGGCCGGTCAGGATCTTGTGGGCATAGGCCTGATGACCTACGTCGAAAACTATCTTGTCCTTGGGGGTATCGAACACATAATGCAGTCCCACAATGAGTTCCACGGCGCCCAGGCTGGAGGCCAGGTGCCCGGGGTTGCCGGAGCAGCATTCAATTATATAATTGCGGAGTTCTCCGCACAATTCTGCCAGCTTTTCCCTGTCGGTACCTCGCAGGTCGGCGGGCGAATCGATCTTGTTCAACAGTTCGTACATTCAAGACACAAAATTAGTAAGTTTTCCCGAAAAAATTCTATCTTTGGAACCATTAAAAACATTATTGATTATGCCATCGTTGAATAAAGTAATGCTCATCGGTAACGTTGGAAGAGACCCGGAAGTACGTTACCTCGACCAGGGAGCCGCCCAGAGCGGCCAAAGCACTAAAGTAGCCACTTTTACACTTGCCACCACCGACCGCTATCGCGACCGTAACGGAGAAGTCCGCGAAAACACCGAGTGGCACAACCTCGTACTATGGCGCCAGCTCGCCGACCTTGCCGAGAAGTTCATCCGCAAGGGAAGCCAGATTTATATCGAGGGTCATCTGCGCACCCGTTCCTATACCGACCAGCAGGGTGTCAAGAAGTTCGTGACCGAAGTTGTTGCGGATAATGTCCAGCTGCTCGGCCGCCGCGAGGGAGAGGGCCTGCAGCCCGCTGCTGGCGGATATTCCCCTGCATCAAGCGGTTACCAGAGTTCCCCGGCAGGCTTCCAGCCTCAGGGAGGCAGTTACCAGGCACCTTCGTACCAGGCTCCTTCATATCAGGCTCCCGCAGCTCCCTCCCAGGGCCCACAGAATGACGGCGGCTATCGCAAGAGAGACGCTTCCGCCCCTCTGCAGCCCGACTTCGGCGCTCCCGCCGGGGGTGATGACGACCTGCCGTTCTAAGACTTCTTTCGTAGCAGTACCGCTACCAGCACTGCCACACAGCCGAGGCCGATAAAGATCCACTCGGCGCGCACGGCTGCTTGTACCCCTTCATAGGCGCGGAATATGCGTCCGACAAAGATGGGCACGAGCAGCATGCCCATATTCTGTATCCAGTAAATCAGCGAGTAAGCCGTGCCCAGGTTCCTTTCGGGGACGATCTTGGGCACGCTTGGCCACATGGCTGAAGGCACCAGCGAGTAGCCTATGCCCAGCATGCCGATTCCGAGGTAACCCCAGAACGGCACTCCCTGGGGCGCGAATGCTATTACCAGATGCGCCGCCAGCACCAGAACCGAGCCGAATACCATCCAGAGGGTGGCTTTGCCCACTTTATCAACCATGGCGCCGAACAGGGGCGTAAACACCACCGTGAAGAACGGAATCATGGTAATGACCCATTTGGCGCTCTCCAGCTCCATGCCGAAGCGCGGAATCACTATGGATGTTCCGAACTTCTTGAAACTGATGATGCAGCAGTAGAAGAACACGCACAGCAGCGAAATAAGCAGGAACTTTCCGTTGGTGAGCAGGCGCCCTATATCTGAAAACTTGAACTTGTCTTCTTCCTTCACGGCGCCTCTTCCGGAGGCTATGCCGTGGGCCTTGTCAAAACGGGCGTCCATAGCTACGAATATCCCCCACAGCAGCACGCCGCCCATTATGAGCGCCAGGCCGAATGTGGCCGGACGGGCGGTTTCGGCGAGGGTGTACATCTGCCCGGGAGCCTTCTGCGCGACCAGAATCGGAGAGAGGATGAATGCGAGCGCGGTACCCAGACGGGCAACTGCCACCTGGGCGCCCATTGCAAAGGCCACCGGGCCGTCTTTGAACCACTTGGCAATGGAGCGGGTGACAGCAACTCCGGCAATCTCGCTCCCAAGGCCGAATATCATACAGCCTGCATAGGCGATGAGCAGGGAAGTGCGGGGCTCGAGACCGCTGCGCAGCGCCAGCACCACGGTAAGGGCGCCTAGCGCCATCAGGCCCACGAATATGCTGCCCACGATACGCACGCCGAACACATCCAGCAGGATGCCGCACACTATGAGACCGCCGCAAACGCACAGGAAACTGTAACCGCCTGCGTAGAAGCCGTAGTCGGCGCTGTCCCAGCCCAGCTCCAGAGTCTCCGGATGCTGGAATATCTGCGAGAGGGTGGAAAAGCAGTCGTCAAAAAAGTACGACGCGAACATTGGCACCATCAGGCAGATGAGCGCCAACCAGCCAAGCTTTTTCCAGGACATATGCTATTTCTTGATGTTGGGTAGTTCGAGGCCGTAACCTTTCTTGCGGTCTTCGGTCTTGAGCAGCAGGCTGAACAGGAACGCAAGAACGCCGAAGCTGGAGAACACGATCATAGGCACGGTGTATCCGCCGGTGCCCTGACGCAGCGAGCCGATGAGCATGGGAACAAGGCAGAGACCTATGTTCTGTACCCAGAATATGAGGCAGTATGCGCTGCCCAGCACCTTCTCGTCAATGATTTTGGGAACGCTGGGCCAGAGGGCAGCGGGAACCAGCGAGAAGCTCACGCCAAGCACCACGATGAGCAGCACCGCAAACCATTTGTGCGGGAAGAGAGGCAGTACGAAAGCAAAGCTCAGGTGGCATGCTATCATGATTATCGACCCCAGCATGAGCATGGTGGCGCCTTTGCCTACACGGTCGAGGAAGATGCCGAGGAGCGGGGTGAGGCACATTGCCAGGATGGGGAAGCAGCTGAAGAGGCGCGCGGCGGTGGCGGCGTCCACTCCCAAGGTCTCCTCCAGGAAGTTGGGTGCGTACCTTTGGAACGGGAAAATAGCGCTGTAGTACAGCACGCACAGCAGAGCCACAATCCAGAACATCTTGCTCTTGAAGATTGCGCCGAGGTCGCTGATGTGGAATTCGTCTTCGGGCGATTTCTCTTCGGTGGCCATGCCGGCGGCCACCAGCTGGGAGTCGAACTTGCGGTCCATGACTCCGAAGATTATGAAGTTGATGAGGCCGATGCAGAGCAGTGCGCCGCAGAATCCGAGAGGGGCGAGAATGCTGCCGCCTGCTGCGTTGGAGATGATGGGAGCAATCCACATCACCGCAAAAACGCCCAGACGCGCGATGGCCATCTCGAGTCCCATCGCCAGTGCCATCTCCTTGCCTTTGAACCACTTGGCGAGGATCTTCGACACGTTGGTGCCTTCCATCTCGCAGCCGCAGCCGAAGATCATGAAGCCCAGCGATGCCATTTTGGCGCTTGCGGGCATTTCCACCCACCAGCTTCCGAGCCACTGGGCGAAGCCCGTGGTTTGGAACCAGTCGCTGATACCCACGAACTTGATGGCGGCGCCGGCCACCATCAGGCCTGCCGACAGTATGCCGGAGAAGCGTACTCCCAGCTTGTCGAGTATAACGCCGGCCAGGATGAGGAAGCCGCAGACGTTGAGTATGTATTCCGATGCTGCATATTTGCCGAACACGCTGCTGTTCCAGCCCAGATCGCTCTCCACGAGCGATTTAAGCGGACTCATAACGTCCACGAACATATACGCGAAGAACATCATCAGCGCTACCAGCACCAGTACGGTCCACCGCGCCAGCGGTGAATCATTCATCAGTTTTGCAATCTTTTCAGACATAACAGGGTATTTTATGAACTTGCAAGATAGTAAAAAATCATATAATTACCGCATTACTGCCGTTGGCGAACCGCCTCGAAGAGGAGGATGGCGGCGCTGACGGACACGTTGAGCGAGTCGAGCTCGCCCAGCATGGGTATGCGTATGTGGGCGTCGGCGGCCTCGCGCCACTGAGCGGTAAGTCCGGTGCTCTCGGTGCCCATCACCAAGGCTGTGGCGCAGCGCATATCGCAATCGTAATAGAGCGACGAGTCTTGCAATTGGGCTGTCAGGATGCGTATGCCGTGGCCCTTAAGCCAGGCGATGGCTTCTTCGGAGGTGCAAACTGCCACCGGAACGGTGAACACGGCACCGATGGAGGCGCGGATAAGGTTGGGATTGTAGAGGTCGGTGAGAGGGTCGCAAATGATGACTGCGTCGGCTCCTGCGGCATCGGCGCTTCGAAGCACGGCGCCAAGGTTCCCCGGCTTCTCTACGGCTTCGAGCACCATTATCAGCGGATTCCTGGGCAGGTCCAGATCTTCGAGCCTGCGCTCGCGGGCTTTCATTTCGGCAATCACGCCCTCGGTGCCGCCGCGGTAGGCCACCTTGTCGTAAACCTCCCTGCTCACTTCGATGATTCTGTAGCCGCAGGCCCGGACCCCGGGGACACTGTGCCCAGGAACTTCGCTCCGCTCATCCCTCCCACTTCGCTTCGCTTGCGGGCCCCTCCCGTTCACGCGGTCACGGGCGGCCACGGTTCCGGAGCACAGGTCTCCGGGGCCGAGTAGGTCAGGACAGACGAAGACGGTATCAGGCTCGAACCCGGCCGCCATGCAATGCTCCAGCTCCCGCTGTCCTTCCACCACGAACAAACTGCTCTCGCGCCGCAGTGAAGAATCCTTCTGCAGCGCGAGCAGCCGCTTTACCTTTGGGTTCTGCGCGGAAGTGATAAGCTCGGGGGGCATTACTCGCCGGCCTCTTCGCCTTCTTTCTTGAGCTTCTTCTCCGGCCTCATCTGAGGGAAGAAGAGCACGTCCTGGATAGTGGTCTGGCCGGTCATGAACATGGTCAGACGGTCGATACCCATGCCAAGGCCCGAAGTGGGAGGCATACCGTATTCAAGCGCGCGCACAAAGTCCATATCGATATACATGGCCTCGTCGTCGCCCTTGCTCTTGAGCGCGGCCTGCTCCTCAAAGCGCTCCAGCTGGTCGATAGGGTCGTTGAGCTCGGAGTATGCGTTGGCCAGCTCCTTGCCGCACACGAACAACTCGAAACGCTCGGTGAGGCTCGGGTCGGTACGGTGGCGCTTGGTCAGAGGACTCATTTCCACGGGATAATCGATGATGAAAGTGGGCTGGACGAGTTTATCCTCGCAGTAGGTGCCGAAAATGGCATCTATCAACTTGCCCTTGCCCATCGAAGGGGTGATATCTACGTTCAGGCGCTTGCAGGTGGCGCGCAGTTCATCTTCGTCCATTCCCTTCACATCCACTCCGGCGTATTCTTTGATGGCGTCGAGTATGGGCAGGCGCCTGTAGGTGCCGCCGAAATCAACCTCCTGCGAGCCAATGGTTACGTGCGTGGTGCCGTTGACCTTGAGGGCTATCTTCTCGAGCATCTTCTCTACGAACGCCATCATCCAGTTGTAGTCTTTGTAGGCCACGTAGATTTCCATGCAGGTGAACTCGGGGTTGTGTGTCTTGTCCATACCCTCGTTGCGGAAGTCCTTGGCGAACTCGTACACTCCGTTGTAGCCGCCGACTATCAGGCGCTTGAGATACAACTCGTTGGCGATACGCAGATAAAGCGGAATGTCGAGAGCGTTGTGGTGAGTCACGAAGGGCCTTGCGGTGGCGCCTCCCGGTATGCCCTGCAGAATAGGGGTCTCCACCTCGAGGCAGCCGGCCTCGTTGAAGTACTCGCGCATGGTGGCGATGATCTGGGCTCTCTTCACAAACACGTCCTTGACCTGCGGATTGACGATCAGGTCGACATATCTCTGGCGGTAGCGCAGCTCAGGATCGGTAACGGCGTCGAACACCTGGCCTTCGGCTTCCTTGACTATTGGAAGCACGCGGAGCGACTTGCTCAGGAGCGTAAGCTCGAGTGCGTGGACGCTCAGCTGCCCGGTCTGGGTGATGAACGCGAAGCCCTTGATACCTATAATGTCGCCGATATCCAGGAGCTTCTTCCATACTGTGTTATACATGGTTTTGTCCTCGCCCGGACAAATCTCGTCACGCTTGACATATATCTGGATGCGTCCGCTCTCGTCTTGCAGCTCGCCGAACGACGCGGCACCCATGATGCGGCGGCTCATAAGGCGGCCGGCGATGCATACCTGGTTGAAATTTCCCTTCTCGGGGTCATATCCTGCGGCTATCTCGGCAGCACTGGCATTTACCGGATATTCGGCAGCAGGGTAGGGCTCGATGCCCAATTCTCTGAGCTTCGCCAGCGACTCGCGGCGAATTTGCTCCTGTTCGCTAAGTTCAATTGTCATAACGGTGCAAAAGTACGAAATATTTTTGTTATCTTTGTAAGCTATGACTAAGGAATGCAAGTGGATTATCAAGGAACAGGCCGATCCTGCCAAGGTGGACAAACTATCCGCCGAGGTAGGTATTGACCGCGTGCTTGCAGACCTTCTTGTCAAAAGGGGAGTCGAAACTTTCGAGCAGGCCCGCTCGTTCTTCCGTCCCAGTCTCTCGGACCTACACGATCCGTTCTTGATGAAAGATATGGACGTGGCAGTGGAGCGCCTCCATAAGGCCATCAGCGGCGGTGAGAAGATACTGGTTTACGGTGATTACGACGTGGACGGCACCACCGCCGTGGCTTTGGTGTTTTCGTTTATCAGACGTTTCACTCCCAACGTCGACTTCTACATACCCGACCGATACGACGAGGGCTACGGAGTGTCTTACAAGGGTATTGACTGGGCCATCGAGGGCGGCTTCAAGCTCATCATAACGCTTGACTGCGGCATTAAGGCAATTGACAAAGCCGAGTACGCAGCCTCCCGCGGAGTCGAAATGATAATCTGCGACCATCACCTTCCGGAAGAGACTCTCCCGCGCGTGGTGGCTGTGCTCGATCCCAAGAGAGAAGATTGTCACTATCCGTTCGACGATTTGTCCGGCTGCGGCGTGGGTTTCAAGCTTGTGCAGGCTTATTCGCAGCGCTATGGCGTGCCGTTCGAGAGTCTGGTGCCGCTGCTTGACCTGCTGGTGGTGAGCATAGCGTCGGATCTCGTTACCATGGTGGGCGAGAACCGCACCCTCTCTCACTTCGGTCTCAAGCAACTCAACGAGAACCCGCACAAGGGGCTCCTCGCCATGATAAACCTCTCCAATCTTGAGCCCGGCCACATCAGCATCGACGACATAGTCTTCAAGATAGGCCCCCGCATCAACGCCGCCGGGCGTATGGAGAGCGGCCGCCTTGCCGTGGAGCTGCTCACCGCCGAGGATGTGGAGGAGGCAATGTTCATTGGCGAGAAAATCAACGAGAACAATAACGACCGTAAAAATATCGACCGTGAGGTCACCAAAGAGGCCCTTGAGATGGTAGAGAGCGGCCGCTGTCTTGCAAGGGAGAATGCTACCGTAGTCTATAACCCCCGCTGGAGCAAGGGTATAGTGGGCATTGTGGCCTCGCGCCTTGTGGAAGCATACTACAAGCCCACCGTGGTGCTCACCAAGAGCAACGGTTTCGTCACTGGCTCGGCCCGCAGCGTCCAGGGTTTCGACTTGTATGAGGCCATTGAGAGTTGCGCCGACCTGCTGGAGAACTTTGGCGGCCATGTCTATGCCGCCGGCCTTACCCTCAAGGAAGAGAATCTTCCGGAGTTCGCCGCACGCCTTGACGCATTTATAGCCGGCAAGATTACGGCCGAGATGCTTGTGCCCGTGGTCGATATCGACGCGCGGCTTGACTTCTCGCAGATTACGCCCAAGTTCTTCCGTATTCTCAAGCAGTTCCAGCCTTTCGGCCCCGGCAACGGCAACCCCGTGTTTGTAACCGACAATGTGTACGATGCGGGCAATGGCCGCAAGGTGGGCGCCGGCGGCGTGCATCTCAAGCTTGACCTTATCCAGGAGTCGCAGCCTTATCACCAGATTGCCGCCATAGCCTTCAATATGGCCGATTACTACGACTACATAAAGTCCGGCAACCCCCTCGACGTCTGCTATTCAATAGTGGAGAATTACTATCGTGGTAACTCCACCATCCAGCTCCGCGTCCGCGACCTCCGAGAGAGGGAGGAAATTATCTGATACCCGGTCTTTTCACGCACGGCAAGTGTGAAATAACGTGTACCGTACCTGAAACAAGCTGTTTTAAGTACGGTATTGCAAAGAGGGTGCGTTCTGTTGGAAGACCTTAGAATACACCCTCAGAATAGGATAAACCAAGTGCTGCTGTTTGGTGGTCATCGAATGTGCGGGCAAACGGCATTTTGCCCCTTTTTTGCGGTTTGCCCACCCACAAAAGAACCACCAAACCGCAGTTATGTACTAGAGTTCGTTCATACCAGAAAACCTGATGAAATGTTAATACAAATTTCCATAGTGAGGAAGGTCAAGATAAGATTTGGCTTTTATTACTTGAGAATTGCATATTA
>JAEEGG010021926.1_pt1 | contig 12638 bp, 10 predicted proteins | sample 9134161 | NCBI WGS metagenome assembly JAEEGG01 (sample SAMN16246543, study PRJNA631951) | gut metagenome | biome: gut microbiome; feature: rumen; material: CR-attached | host: Bos | place: Iran: Karaj | collected 2018-10
GTTCCGGGGGCGTAGCCGCCCGCGGCTCGTGAGCGGGAGGGGCCCGCCGGCAGTTGTGCTGGCGGGAAAGCTTGCTTTCCTGTCAGTGCAACTGTTGGTGGGAGGGATAGGACCGAAGGTCCGTACCTTCCGGAGGCTCTCCCTGGAGGGCACGTCTTTTTAAAAATAGTATTCGAAGGATGGTTGTGTAATTAATAATCTATATATTTGTAAGTAGGAAAACAATACACACTAGATATGAAACGACTTATTCTTGTTGCTCTGAGTGCCGCTCTTGTGGCACTGTCCACCCCTTCTAATGCCTGCACCAACCTGGTTGTGGGTAAGAAAGCTTCTGCAGACGGAAGCGTTATCTGCACGTACAACTGTGACGGTTTTGGCTATGCCACCGGCATGTCGTATTCGGCCCCTGGTAAGCACGAACCCGGCGAGATGATTGCCATCCGCGGATTCTTCCCCGGTTCCGAGACCCATTACATTGCCCAGGCACCCTATACTTATAAGGTGGTGGGCCTGATGAACGAGAAGCAGGTTTCCATCGTGGAAACCACCTGGACGGGTCGCCGTGAGCTTCGCAACCCGGAGGGCTGGCTGGATTACTTCACCCTGATGGATCTGGCACTGCAGCGCTCTGCTTCGGCCCGTGAGGCCATTGCCGTTATGCATCAGCTGGTGCAGGAATATGGCTATAACGAGACCGGCGAATCCTTTGCGGTTTGCGACAAGGATGAGGCCTGGATTATGGAACTCATTGGTAAGGGCAAGGGCAACAAGGGCGCCGTGTGGGTGGCCCTCCGCGTGCCGGACGACTGCATCAGCGCCTACGCCAACACCAGCCGCATCCGCCAGTTCCCGCAGGCCAAGAAAGTGGACAAGAAGCTGGGCTTCTATGTGGCCGATAACGGCAACTGTATGTACAGCGCCGACGTCATCACCTTTGCCCGTGAGCAGGGTTATTTTGACGGCGCCGACAAGGACTTCAGCTTCCGCGAGGCCTACGGAAACGTGAGCAAGAGCTCCATCCGTTCCTGCGACGCCCGCGTATGGAGCTTCTTCCGCCATCACTACAACAAGGAAGAGATGGACAGCTATCTGCCGTACCTGAACGGAGACTTCTCGGAGCACGATTCCCTGCCCCTGTGGATCAAACCCGATGCTCCCCTCACCTACCGCGACATCCAGAACGATATGCGTGACCACTATGAGGGTACCGCCTTGGATATGACGGCCGATATGAGCGCCGGTCCCTGGGCCTCCCCCTACCGCAACCAGCCCGTGAGCTTCAAGAGCGCCGACGGCACGGATATGTTCCGTGAGCGTCCCATTGGCTGCCAGCAGAGCGCTATGACCCTGGTTTGCCGTATGCGCAGCTGGCTGCCCGACGCCGTGGGCGGCATCACCTATTTCAATATGGACGATGCAACCACTTCGGCTTACGTGCCCGTTTACTGCGGCATTGACCGCATCCCCGAAGCATTCCGGGCCGAGAATACCAGCATCTCTGAATTCAACGAGAAGAGCGCCTTCTGGATGAACAACTGGGTAGCCAATATGGTGTATCCCCGCTGGAGCGCTATGATTGGAGACCTCCGCGACGCCCAGAAGGAACTGGAAGACTTCTACGAGGCCGACCAGGCCGAGGTAGAGGCCAAGGTAGCCACGCTCACCGCCGGCGAAACCACCAGCTTCTTAACCAGCAAGGCTATGGCCTACACCGACAAGATGATGAAACGCTGGGACAAACTGGCCAAGTTCCTCATTGTGAAGCATAACGACCAGATTATGCGTCCTTCCAAGGACGGAGAGATTGTCCCCGGCCGCCACACTTCCCCCGCCTACTCCCCCGAGTTCATTGAAGCGGAGAAGGCCGTTACCGGAAACCGCTACGTAAGACCGTAATCAGGATTCTTTTCTGGGAATGATAAGCACAAAGCGGGCACCTTCTGTATAGGAGGTGTCCAGCCAGACTTTGCCGCCCAGGCTCTTGGCCATCATCCGGCAGATACTGAGGCCCAGACCGGCTCCCTGCTTGTTGCTGTCCAGTTTCACAAAGCGGTCAAAGATGCTTTCGGCCTTGTCGGCCGGAATGCCGGGACCCTTATCGGACACCGAGAAGGTGATGTAGCCGGGATTCTCCACCAGCGAACTGGCCAGGATAATGTCTCCTCCTGTGGAGTTCTTGCAGGCGTTGGTCAGGAAATTGATGAGAATCTGCTGCACGCGCATACCGTCCGTGATATAGCGGGAATCTTCATCGATGCCGGGTTGGAGAACAATGCGTGAGCCATCCGGGAAACGGTTCTCTACGGCTTTGATGGACTGCAGGCTCATTTCATTCAGGTCCGTAGGGGCCAGTTCCACCGCATATCGGCCATTCTCCATATCCGAGAGGCTGATCATATCGTTGATCATCATCGTGAGCAGGAGCGAGTTGTTTAGCACGTAGCCCATATATTCCTCCTTCTCTTCCGGCTGCAAGGTACCATCGGGCAATCCCAGCAGCTGCGAGAAGCCAATGATGGAGTTGAGGGGCGTACGGATCTCGTGACTCATATTCTGGATAAAGGCCGATTTCATCTGGTTGGCGTTTTCGGCCAGGTCACGGGCCTTCTGCATCCGGTGCATACTGCGAACCAGCGTGAGGATGATAAAGCCCATCAGGATCAGGAAGAACACAATGCCAAACCACATAATCTGCCGCTTGTACATCTGCCAGAAGCTGGTGGGACGGTTGAGCACCTCTGCATTCTTGGGAATCAAAGAAGTGGCCAGGCCGAAGAACCGCATAGCCCGGTAGTTCAGCGTGGGATGACCGGTCTGCAGATACAGGAAGGGCTGCGATGCGGGCCGAATGCCCATATCCAGCACGTCCAGAATGTACTGATTCAGGGCCTGGTTATACTCATCTATGGGATAGCTGTAGTAACCCATCAGGTTGGGGTGCTTCTCCATATTGCTGGCAAACATAGTGTACACGGGCGCCTCGGACTCAATGAGCGAAACCGTATTGTGACGGGTGGACACCGTTTCCAGATAGCCTTCCCTTACCAGCCAGGAGCTGTAGTACACCGCCATCTCCGGACCCGACTCCGTTTCCAGAATAGTTAGCAGACGGTCTGTAGAGGTGGTGGAAGACCTGAGGACATGGTACTCAATCTCCGGATACTGCAGCCGCATATACTCTTCTACGCGCCACTCCTGCTCCTTGGACATATAGTTTTCTCCGGCAATGAAATAGAGCTTCTTGAGATTGGGCTGTACCTGGTGAATCATCTCCAGGGTATGCCGGATCATAGGCGGCGCCACAATGAGCGACAGGTTGTATCCCCGGGGCCGCAGCGAAGAAACAAAGATGCGGCGGGCATTGGGGTCACCGGGACCGTTCAGGGTATAGTCAATATCGCAGTAATAGTCTTGTTCGCCCACCAGGAGCATAGGAATGCCCGGCCATTTCTTCTGAACCGTTTCGGCAAAATTGAATGCACTGCCGCCCAGAATCATCACCATACGGGGAGGAAGCGGACGCGAGGCCAGGATACTGTCTACCGAATGCTGCAGATCCTTAACATTCTTATGAGCCAGCAGCTGCAGATGCTCCAGGGCAATGGTAAGATCCGGGCGCAGGCTCCGCAGCTGCACAACGGGATACAGCATCTGCTGCTCCCATTCGCTGGAAGCCGTATGGGAAGACAGGATAAACAAGTCTTCGGGTTCTTCCTTAGTCTGGGACATCAGGAAACCGGGCACCAGCAGGAGCGCCCCCAGCAGCCATATTCTCAAACGATTCATACGCAGCATTCTATTTGCGGGAGGCCCAGACCTTGGGCGTATACCCCGTTATCCGTTTAAAGGTGGAATTGAAGGAAGAGGCGCTCTGGAAGCCGGAAGCCTTGGCAATGTCCTCCTGGGCTGCATCGGCGTGCGTACTCATATACTGCTGGGCATAGTCCACGCGCATAATATTGAGCACTTCCGGGAAACCGATTCCGTAGGTCTGGTTCACCATCTTGGAGATATAGGTCTTGTTGCTGTCCAGTCTTTCGGCCACATCCTGGAGCGTGAGACCCTGGCGCAGGAACAGCAGTTCGTCCTGCATCAGGTGCTGGAAGCGGTAGACCAGGGTACCTTCGTCCCAGCTCTGGTTATTTCCAAACAGGGCCGAAGTAAGAGAAGGAGAGCTGGCCGAAGGAGCATCTTCCCCTTCCGTCTGCATCACCATATGGGAAATCACGTGCGTAAGGGACTGTCCCTGCAGATTGTCCACCATATCCAATACCACCTCTTCGGACACCCGGGACTGGCTTTCCCTGGAATAATTGAACCGGAGGGCCGATCTTACATCGTCCATTGAAATGGACTCCTTGGAGCCAAAGAGGGCAAACAGGCCGAATAAGAAAATGAAGCCGGACATCACCAGCACGATGAGCACGGTAGCTACGGGATGAAGCCTGTAAAAGGGAACGTTCAGGAACACTTTGACGGAAAAGCCCACCATAATGAGAAGGCTGAGCGTCATCTGAATTTCCAAAACGCGCATCTTGTGTCCTTTCTTGAGGAAGCCCACCCAGTCGGACAGTTTGTAATGCTTCTTCCGGATGATATGGATACAATACAGAATCAGAAGGACGCTTTCAAACACCATCACACATCTGTAGATTAGTATCGTCCATATGTAATAGGTCTTCTCCAGTCCCACATAGGAATCGTCGGGGAACAGCGAGATGCGGGAATGGATTCTATCCAGCAGCATATCCGTATTGGAGAGGCCATTCATTCCCACCAGGGTAATACCCGCCGTAAGGAGAGCAACCGGGAAGAGCAACCAGACATAATGGAAGGGACCGGGCTTGAAGGGCCTTTCCAACTTGGTAAAGTAAAGCCAGGCGAGCGGGATAATGCACGGGGAACAAGACAGATCCACCAGGTGGCTGACGGTGTCCGATCCGGTCAGGGAGCCCAGCAGAACGTCTCCTGCAGCCGCCAGGAACACGGAACCCATCAAGGACATTAGCAGTTTATACGCATCCAGACGGGACGCCAGAAAGTGATGCACCAACATCCAGAAGGCGCATACCAGTCCGCAGATAACAAAATAAGGCGTTAAACTCATATCCGGCCTCCTCCCTGAGCACTCAGCTCTTCATCCACCTTCTTCTTCTCATCCATGAGCAGGGTCAGGAGCCAGTCGCTCTGCTCCTGCGAAAGGCCCAGGTCCCGGCAGGCGCTGTCGTAACGGTTGAGCACGGCCTCCTGGTAACGGTGAGACACCATAGATTTGCGAATCTCTTCCTCAATGGTCTCGTGCTCAATTTCGTAGCTTTCCTTGTAGTACTTCTTGTACACCAGTTCCGAAGTAAACCGGATGCTGTAATAAAACAGCCCGGCAGAGAGTACGAATACGCCCAGCATACCCCAAAGCGGGGAAATGCGCTGGATCAGCGCCAGCAAAGCCAGCACGGACCCTAAAACAAACAGGAACAGGGCGTGTATCTCGTGCTTATGATATTGGTATAGGGAGGAAAGGGTCATAATGTATTGTACGGTTTATTCTGAAGCAACTTGATTTTTACGGCATTTTCGGCCTCCTTGGCGTCCAGGGCCTGCCTGTATGCCCGCCGGGCCATAAGGATGGAATTCTGCTGGGCCCTCATCTGGTCCAGGTTGTCCCTTACCCGCCACTGATGAATGAGCACGGATAAGAAACCCAGGAAGAACATCAGGAGAAAACCAGCCAGCAAAAGGAACTGGTTGCGGTTTTTCTGGCGCTCGGCCTCTTCCCTCAGACGGGCGTTATCCATCTCGGCCTCCAGGATGGCCAGGTCTTCGTTCTGTAAGCGGATATGGGCCTCTTCTTTCTGGGCCATTAACTCCAGCAGGCTGCCATAGGCCTCATCGTACTTTCCTAGATGGGCTTGGATGGCGTGCTGCTGTTCCAGACGCTCCATTCCGGAATCGATGGCTTTCGTTCTCTCCAGCGCTTCTTTGAGAAGGCCGCGGGAGCGAAGATACACCACATCCAGAATGGCCGGAGTATCTTTAAGCTGGTCGTAGCACGCCCAGAAAGAGTCCATATCTCCCTGTGCGTGATACAGAAGGGCCTGGTTCATAAGGACCTTGTCCCGCATAGCGGGGAAGAAATCCTGGTATTTGGCCGCCTCATTACAAGACTGATGGGCCTCCTGAAACTCTCCCAGCTTCATCTGTTCCTGCGCCAGCAGGAGATACAGATTGGGAAGTTCCTGCTCGGCCCGGGCTTCCCGGCAGAAATGAATAGCCAGCAGCAGATTTTCAACAGCCAGACCCGCATTGTTTCTGTAGCTCTGGATTAGGCCGAGGATGCGATAGGAATACATCTCTCCCAACGGATTCCTCTCCTTCACGGCCAGGCGAGACATTGCACGGGCCTCCAGAACGGACTCCGAGATGCGGTTGGACCTCAGGAGAAACTCTGCATACTCGTGAAGGGTTACAAAATAGAATTCCCGGAGGTCTTTCCGGTTGGCCAGCAAACCTTTGAGCTCTGCTGCAATCACATCCATCCTCTCGTATTCTCCCTGGGCAAAGCGCACGGGCATCTCCACGGAAAGCGCCAGGCACTTATAGCGAAGATTTCCGTGTCGAACGCCCTCCTGGTATAAGGAATCGGCCCATTCCAGGTTGGCGGGATTGTACTCCTGCATTCTGGCCTGGGCATACCGAAGGAAGGTGGGCTGGTCCACCCGCAGCCTGTTCACAATCTGAGCCTGGGCGCCTACGCACAGGAACAGGCACGCGATGAGGAGGAGGTGGCGCACGGCTCTACTGATTCTTGTCGGTCTGGGACATGGTTAGCTGCGTAACCACACTGGTGAGCAGCCTTTCCATGATGATGGGCTTCATGATATAGTCATTGGCCCCCATATTGAAGCCCTTGGAGACATCTTCTCCGGAAGTAAGGGCCGTAAGGATGATTATGCGGATATTGGCCGTTTCGGGATTGGATTTGAGACGCCGAATCACTTCGTAGCCGTCTATTCCGGGCATCATCAGATCCAGCAGAATGAGATCCGGCTTGTTGCGGACCACGGAATCCAGGGCCTCCTGACCGCCGGAAGCGGTTTCCAGCTTGAAATTGAAACGGGCCAGCATCTTCTTGACCAGGAGAAGATTGAGAGGTATATCGTCCACTGCCAGTACCCGGCAGGCGGAAAAATCATATTCCTGTGCGTAGATGGGGATCATAAATGGAGCAATCAGAAATCTTGGTTACTTTCATATATCTTGGTTTCCCACCCGCTCACACTGGCAGAAAATTCGATGGGATGATAGATGGAACTCAGATCCAGGCCGATATGGAAGGTATACTGCTTGCCGGGCATCATTGTATTGCCGGGCAGAAGGCCATAGATCATATATTTGAGAACCTGATCTTTCATAGGAGCGTATTCTTCTCCGGAAATGGAGAAACCGTCCACGTCAAAATGGACTTCTACATACTGGACGCCCATTTCAATCTGGTCCGGTATGGCATAGAAACGGTGGCTGGCTTCCTTGGTTTCTACCAGGGAGTTTTTACCAACATAAAGCTTTCCTTCATTGCCTACGCCCACCGGAGCATCCCCTTCAAAGACCGTGACATCTCTGTAATAGCCTTGGTAATTCCAGTTACCACGGCTGAGAATGATGTCATTGACATAGACTCCGGCCGATGCCACATTGGTAGCAACCAGTTTACGAAGATGGATGAGGCCCTGCAACTGGGAAATGGGAGTAACGTCGCAGATGCGGAAGCCAATATCGTTGGTAATATGGCAGAATTCAAGAGGCAGGGTGTTGAGCAGGTTGAATGAACGCTCTACCGTTTTAGAAACAAGCGGTCCAGCCTCGGTTTCCGTTAATTCGTAAGGAATGGAATAGGACTGATGCGAATTCTCGTAAGAAACCGTTTTGACGTGCGGATAATATGCGCTGAAAAGGAGAGGATCCTGGATTTCGAGCAGCCCGCCATCCAGAAATGCCTCATACTTACCGTTATTGCCAGTACTAACAAGAATGTTATCCAGCACAAGAGAACTTGATTGAGGCTCAATACCAATCAAGGAGAACGGTTTTGAAACATCCATTGTGGCCAGCATATTGGAAACCGACGCAGAAGACTCTTCAGCGGCGCGGGTAACAGCATTGTTATCCTCCAATTTTACGCCATCTCGCAGCACGGATATATCAAACCCAAGTTTAAGGCCTTTAGGAGCCACCTCTACAGGATCACTGTCTAAAGTGCTGCAGGATAGCGCCAAAAGCCCAAATACTGAAAATAAACCGGCCGCAATACGTTTCATAATCCAAATTCTTTCTACAAATATAAACAATTCTTTCTTATTCTGCAATACTTAATTTAAAATATTACTAATTATTTTTTAATATTAAATTCTTTTACAAACTGAAAGATACTTAATAATTCAATTTTTTGAAAATTGCCAAAAATTAGCCCGCTTGAGGTCTCAGACGCCGAAAATAGGTTCAAGGAATAGCAAAACTTATTTTGAAATCAAAAATCAAGAATCAAAAATTCTTGCTAAAAATATTTTTAAATAAAATTTTTTATTTACGAGAATAATACATAATTTTGCCTTCGGAAAACGGAGAAATCAATTGTATTATAGTTCGTTGGAACTGAAAAAGCACATTCTCTGGGCCCTGTTGCCCGCTTTAAGTTTGTTCTTCTGCACGCACGCATACGCGCAGGAACGCTTTAGACTCCACTTCGCCAGAAATGAGAGCGAGTTCTTCTACACGCTCCTGGACAACGAACAAACCCTCCAGTCTCTCAAGAAGACCGTAGATGCCATCGGCCCCGAAAATATCCAGTCTGTAGACGTTACGGTATTCGCTTCTCCGGAAGGCCCCTATCAGTTTAACCAGGATCTTTGCCGCCGCAGAGCCAATGAATTCTCTACTGCCGTTCTCCCCTATCTCAGAGGCGCCGAAGACAAAATCCACATCACCATTGGCGGAGAAGCCTGGGAAGAACTTCGTAAACGCGTAGCAGCAGACAAAAAGCTCCGTCCTGAGTACATTGAGCAGATTCTCGCCATTCTGGACGACGAAACCATTGACAACGAAACCCGCAAGGAGTACATTGCCACCAGAATCAGCGAGCACAATTACCGCTTCCTCCTGTGGGAACATTATCGTCTGCTCCGTTACTACGACATCGTCATTACCGTAAAACCGGAAGAAACGGAGAAACAAATCCCTGAGAAGGATGTTCTTCCACAGGAAGCTGCACAGGACACCACTGTGAAGAGCGTACCTGAGGTTGCTTTACCGCTCACCCAACGCGAAGAAGAGACTCAGAAGGAAGAGAAGCGGGTCTTTATGGCCATTAGCACCAACCTCCCCTACGACATTACCTACATTCCCGGCTACGGACTCACCAGCATCCCCAGCTTTACCCTGGAAATTATGCCCAGAAACAGCCGCTGGACGCTGGGAGCAGACGTAGAGTGGCCTATGTGGCAGCATCCGGAAAGCCACAGATACTTCCAAGTCAACAACATTACCCTCTGGACGCGCCGTTACTTCCGTTCTCCGTCTGAACCGCGCCGCAGGGGCTGGTATCTGATGGGCAACGTGAATGCCGCCCGCTACGGCATTGGCTTCAACGCCAACAAGGGTTGGGAAGGTGAAGGCTTGGGTGCCTCCCTGGGCTTTGGTTACCGCGTTCCCCTGGGCCGCTACTGCTTCCTGGATATGGGTCTGGCCGCCGGCGCTTTCTACAGCGCCTACGATCCCTATGTATGGGGCAATGACGGCACGCAGCGGTATTATTACGACTACAATGGAGATCCTTCCGAATTTGTCAGACGCAACCAGAGGCTCTTCTGGGCTGGTCCTACCCGCGTCTGGCTGTCATTCGGCTTTGATTTCTGGAAAAAAGACAGGAGGAAGACGAAGTAATGCAGAAGTTTAAGCATATCCTCGTTCTTCTGGTCCTGTGTGCCCAGGCCAGCGGCTGCAGCATCCGTCCCGAATTGCACCTGCGCGAGCCTATGCAAGCCCAGATTGTCCTGGAAACCGAGGTAAACCTCAATCTGATGTGGCAGGTGGAGTGGGAAACCGAGTGGGAATTCCCCTGGAACGCCAACGTCCTGGGCCCTCTGGGCTACAAGGAACCCGCCAGCATCAGCGCTCACGTGTATTCCCTGGACCAAAACGGTAATCACAGATCTCACTATACTAAGAATTTCTACGGTACCACGGCCAATATGCCCATTACCGTAGGCGATTACGATCTCCTTTTCCACAACAACGACTCCGAGACGCTGCTTTTCAGCGCCGAGGACGAGCTGGGAACCATTTACTGCAACACCCGCATCATCTCCAGCGGCCTCAAGGAATCCAGCCCCGTTCTCACCGCTATGCAGAAGTTTGACGGAGACACCAAGGCCGATGAGTCCCTCATTCAGGATCCCATTGCCCTGATGCCCGACGGCCTCTTTGTCCTGTATGACCAGGGAGAGACCATCAGCGGAAACCTGGAAGATTACGAATACATTGACGGAAAGTACATCCTCCGCATCCAGGGCATTATGAATCCCGCCACCTACATCCACCTGTTCCAGTTGCATCTGGCCAACAACGAAGGCCGTGTAGTGGGCAGCAACGGCGGCGGCGTGCTCACCGGAGTGGCTGCCGGCGTTAATCTGGATACGCGCGTATCCGCGCGCACGCCCGTGGGCATACCTACAGATGTATATTACGACAAAACCAAGGAGCTGATGGCCGCCCGCTTTATGAGCTATGGCATTCCCGGATGCAATCCGTACAGCCACGAGAGCGTGGAGCAGGCTCCAGAAGGAAAAAATTTCCTGGTCATCAACATCAGCTACGCCAACGGCAACTGGAAGAATATCCGCATAGATGTTACCAAGGCTTTACGGGCACTGCCCCTGGGAGGCTTGATAGATATCACGCTGGACGTGAACGACTTCCCTCCGGAAGACGGATCCACCGGCGGCGGTGGCGGCTTTGACGCCCTCATCAACGACTGGGACGAAGAGCACGGAGAAACAACGATTGTTTTTTAATGTTAAACCAAAATAAATTATTAATCACTAAATCTTTATGAGTATGAAAAAAGTAGTAATCCTGGCCGCAGCGGCCCTCACCCTCGTCGCCTGCGCAAAAACCTACGAACTCCAGGAAACCGCCCAGCCCAAGATTGGCTTCGACACCTGGGCCAACAACCTTACCAAAGCCCGCACTCAGGGCACCAACACCTTCGTCGCTGGCGACGACTTTGCCGTGTATGGCTACAAAGAAAAGTCTTCCAGCAAAGTTACCGTATTTGACGACGACGTTGTTAGCACCACCGACGGCACCACTTGGACCTACACCAATCCTCGTTTCTGGGATTTTGGCTACGATAAGTATGTCTTCTACGCCGTCTCTCCCGCTTCTGTAGGCACTTCTGGCACGGTTAACCCCCAATCCGGCGAAATCACCAGCGCCGCTATCACCTTTGCCGGCAATGACAACGACATCCTGGTTGCCAACGAGCATGTAGTGAACAAGACTGACGGTGCCCAATATTTCAACGGGTATGGTACCGTTGAGATGGATTTCCACCACGTTGCTTCCCTGGTAGACATCAAAGTCAAGAAAGCACCCGCATGGCACGATGCCACCGTTTCCATTACGGCATTCCAACTCTCCAACATTGAAAATGAAGGTGTGCTTACCGTTAACTCTTACTCTACCACCCCGGCAGCCAATTGGTCTAATGCTGGAACTGGCTCCTATGGTCCCGCCAATGGTGTAACTCCCGTTAGCATCGCCAGCCCCATTGCTATTGCTGAAGACACTACTTTCGACCCTGCAAATCCTACCACCCCGGGCGAGACAGCTTCTACGTTTGTTATCAACAGTCTCGTAGTAAAGCCCCAGACCTTTGTCGCTTCCAGCGAAGCCAATCCTCAGAAGATAACCCTTAGCTACAAGATCTCCAGCAATGGTGAAGAAGTAACTTATACTGATAAAGTGCTTTACCTCGCTGATTTTGATATCACAAATGATGATAAACAGAACGGCACAAAGATTGGTTCCTGGGATGCTGGAAAGCACTATACTTTCTATATTACCATCGGTGCTAACGCCATCAACTTCAGCGCTACCATCTCTGACTGGGACACCGTTAGCGGTTACAACTACCTCGTTTACTAATCTATGCGTCAGCGCATCATACTCATAGCAGCACTTGCTTCCGTCACCCTGCTTGTTGCAGGGTGCGGGAAGCAGGACAATCCGGCCCAGGAGCAGAATTCCATCAGCTTCCAGGCCGGATGTTCCCTGCTGCGGGATGATGCCACCAAAGAGTCGGCAGCTCCTATGAGCGCCGGGGATCAAATCCCCGAATTCCGCGTATACGGAACCAAAACCGTTGGCGGAACGCGCTACGAGGTCTTCTCCGGCGATCTGGTAGAGAGCATTCTCACCGGATGGACATACAGTCCCATCCGCTTCTGGGATTCCAACGCCAGCAGCTATGAATTCCTGGGAGTATCCGGCCCCCAAACCATTATTTTTGAAAACAATACCCCTCTTACGGCCAAGGTAACCTACAACCCCACGGTATCGCAGTACGACCTTATGGCCGC
>JAEEGG010021929.1_pt1 | contig 12638 bp, 16 predicted proteins | sample 9134161 | NCBI WGS metagenome assembly JAEEGG01 (sample SAMN16246543, study PRJNA631951) | gut metagenome | biome: gut microbiome; feature: rumen; material: CR-attached | host: Bos | place: Iran: Karaj | collected 2018-10
GGCACACAGCCCGACTTCTATGTCTATCCCGGCCAGGGCCACAACATGCGCGGACACCAGAGCGTGCACCTGCATGAGCGCATCACCCGCTACTTCGACGACTACCTGAAATAGCCGAGCGTTAACAGCGTTTAACCCAATTCGGTCATTAGGATTTACGTCAGAACAACATTTTCGGCCTAATGACCGATTTGCGTTTAACGAATTTGCTCTTCAGGAATGAGTGATGGGTCGAACATCACTTTTGAGTGGTTGTCCCATTGCAACTGGCGAGAGACGATTTCTCCCGTAGTTCGGTCTATAGTCTCGCGGTAAATCTTTGAGATGCGATAATAGTTGCCGTTTTCCTCCTTATGGAAGTGATGCCCCTCTTCGACCAGTCGGTAGGTGGTGGGGAATTCCTGAGTCGTGCGCAATTCGGTGTGCAGGTCGTCGTTTTCACACCACGCGCATAGCTGCACGGGTTGGCCTGTGTCGTTGCGGAACCGGTAGTCCACAAAGTTGTAGTTCACCGAGGTGCCGGCACTGTAGGGCACGCGCTTGCCATTGGGGTCGGGAGCGAGGGCGTCGCTGTGGTGGTGAAGTTCGGTGATGGTGAGCGGGCTGTGCATCACTAGCAGGTTGATGGTGTTGGCCAGATTACATAATCCACCTCCCACACCTGCCACCAGTTTGCCATTCACAATAACTCGCCCTGGGGCAAACCCATTCTTGATAGATGTCTTTCCCACTAATTTCCAGAACGAGAATGTTTCACCAGGATTGATAATCAGCCCGTTCATGCGACTGCAAGCCAAACGAATGTTGTCGGCTTTGTTGAGTTGCAGCTGAGGGTCAATACCAGGTCCGCGCTTAATCATGTTGTTGCTGCTGCTATAGATCACTACCGGCAGAGGCTCTGATTGTAAGTGCTTTGCAAATCTCTCATTCCCCAACCAGTTCTTGAGGTGCCGTGTGATGATTTGTTTCTTAAGCGCGATAGCATAAGTGGCAGGACTTATCTCGCAGAACAATTTTCGTCTCTTCTCCATAATTATTGGGAATAATGATTCTAATTATTAATGGTAATGTTTTGCCTTTTTCTGTAGCAGCGGCTGTGCCCGTAGAACCACAGCAGCACCTTCTCGAGATGACGCCGAATGCCTTTCTTCTCTTTCTTGTAGTAGCCAATGTATTTGACCAGAATGCTCTCAAGTCCAGCACGATTGGCACCCAAGATATCAGTGAAGAGCTGATCCCCGACAACCATCACCTCGTTGGGTTTTACTTCGAGCATCTTAACGGCCATGCGGTAGCACTGAGGGTGAGGTTTGCCGGCTTCTTCGATGTAGAGCGTGTGAAAATTCTTCTTGAAGCGCTCGATGCGGGCCTGATTGTTGTTGCTCAGCAGCAGTGTCTTCAATCCCAGGTCATTGAACTTGGCGAAAAGTTCATCGACAGCATTAGTTGAGTCGTCTCCATGAGGCACAAGCGTGTTGTCGATATCGATTATCAGCGCTTTGTATCCCATTGTCATGAGCTTCTCATAATCGATCGAGAACACATCCTCAACATAATAACTTGGATAGAAGATACCAAACATATATATTTTCGTCTTTTACCTTGATATGTAGTCACAAACAATATCGACCTGCTCGGCAAATGTGCCGCCGAACTTGTTCTCGAAGAATGCGCCACCTATAGTGAACGCCCAGGGTGCTGCTTTGCGCACCTCGTCGAGCCGCTCAAAGCTGTCGATGCTGCCGGCTATGCACACAGGCGCGTTGACCCCTGCGACAATTGCCTGGTTCAGGGCGTTGGCATCTCCTGTATATCTGTATCCCAGCAGGTCGATGCCGTAAGCTCCCCGATCAATGTAGGAGCGTGCCTCGGCTATCATGCCCTCGATAGTGCCTTCGAGCACCGACGGGCGGCCAGTTACTTCTCCCACAAAGGGCATGTATTTGATAGCATGCTTGCGACAGTAATCGTTGATGGAATCATAGAATTTGGTCCCCATCAGCACTTCACACCCGCAGGCAGCAGCCATTTCAGCGCCTGCCAGTCCTTCTTCCTCGCTATATGATACCACTTCGAGGAATGTGGTCTTGCCGCATTGTTTCATGCTTTCATATATCTTTTTCATCTGGTCCAGCGGTAGTGGATGTTCCTTGAAACCCCAGTATTGTGCTTTCGATGCTTTGCACTGCTCAAACACCTGAGCAGCGTTCTCCACGGTGTAGTCGTGCCATGTGAGCATTACCACAAGATTGGGATGTGTTTGTTCGTTTTTCATTTTTTTTAGTTGGTTAATTATATAGGAATTGGCAAAAGTTATACTTTAATCAATATAGTTTTTTGGGAAACTAATGAGTAGCATAAAGGCTACGATTCTTGATGGCAAAGATAGTGATAAGATGTGAGAAAGTCAAGCAACAAGTCGTGAAAAGGTGTTCACTGCAATCGCTGCACAATAATGACTGTGACGCTGCGGTAGCGCCATTGGGGGCGACAGAGTAAAAGACAAGAAACCGACTGCAGAAATCCCACAGTCGGTTTTTTAATCTCATTTAGGGTTTTCAGAGTTCTTGGAGCTCTCAGTGCCTCTCTAAACACTCAACCCTAAACTCCTGCGAAGCAGGATCAATAGTTCTCGGGCTTGAGCTGGAAGTAAGCCTGAGGATGGTCGCACACGGGGCACACCTCGGGAGCCTGCTTGCCCACCACGATGTGACCGCAGTTGCGGCACTGCCAGATGCACTCGTTGTCGCGCGAGAACACCACCTTGTCCTCAATGTTCTTGAGCAGCTTGCGGTAGCGCTCTTCGTGGCGACGCTCCACCTCGGCTACGCCCTCAAATTTCACGGCAATCTCCTCGAAACCCTCTTCGCGGGCCTCGCGAGCCATGCGGGCATACATGTCGGTCCACTCAAAGTTCTCGCCATTGGCAGCAGCAGTCAGGTTCTCGGGAGTAGATTTGATGCCACCGCCCTCGAGCAGTTTGAACCACATCTTGGCGTGCTCCTTCTCGTTGTCGGCCGTCTCTTCAAAGATGGCTGCAATTTGCTGATAACCATCTTTTTTAGCCTTCGAAGCCCAATAGGAGTATTTGTTGCGTGCCATCGACTCGCCGGCAAATGCCTCGAGCAGATTCTTCTCGGTCTTGGTTCCTTTTAATTCCTTCATAACGGCATTATTTTTTGAAGAAACGGTTGTAAAGGCCTTCAAATCCCTGTCCGTGACGAGCTTCGTCGCGGGCCATCTCGTGCACAGTGTCGTGGATGGCGTCGAGGTTCTGCTGCTTAGCCAGCTTGGCAATGCGGAACTTGTCTTCGCAAGCGCCAGCTTCGGCCATCATGCGCTTCTCAAGGTTAGTCTTGGTGTCCCACACCACTTCACCGAGCAGTTCGGCAAACTTGGCGGCGTGCTCAGCCTCTTCCCATGCATAGCGCTTGAAGGCATCGGCCACTTCGGGATAACCCTCACGGTCGGCCTGACGGCTCATGGCCAGATACATGCCCACCTCGCTGCACTCACCCTCAAAGTGAGCCTTGAGGCCTGCCAGAATTTCGGGGTCAACACCCTTGGCAACGCCAATCACATGCTCTGCCACGAAGTTGAGTTTCTCGTCTTCCTGTACTTCTTTGAATTTCTCAGCGGGTTGTTTGCACTGTGGGCATTTTTCGGGAGGAGTGTCGCCTTCGTGAACATAACCGCAAACGGTGCATATCCATTTTTTAGCCATAGTAGTAAAATCGGTTTTGTTAAGTGAGTTAGTAAATTAATTATTTGATAAAAGTAGGTTATTCGTCAGTTTCTTCAAACTGGTCGGGGCCAACGCCGCACAAGGGGCATTCTTCGGGCGGAGTATCACCTTCATGGATGTATCCGCACACTACGCATTTCCATTTTTTCATAATAGCAGTTGATTTTGAAAGTTAATAAAATTGGTTTATTGGTTGATTAACAATTGTTTTCGTTACACTCGTCGCACACGCCGCTGTAGTTGAGCTGAATCTGCTCCACCCGGCTCACATGTTGCGGCAGCGGGTTGGCTGGCAGGTCGCTGTGCATGGGCAGGTCGATGATGCGACCGCAGCAGCGGCACATGAAGTGGGCGTGGGGCGACATCATGCCGTCGTAGTGCACGTTGCGGCTGTCGATGGTGAGCGCCTGCACGGCATTGTGCGAGTGTAGCAGCTCCAGCGTGTTGTACACCGTGGTGCGCGACAGCGTGGGCATGGTGGCAAGCAGGTCGTGATAGATGGTATCGACTGTAGGGTGCGTGTGGTGCTTCATGAGATATTCCATGATGGCCACACGCTGCACTGAGGGTCTGATGCCGTGATTCACAAGATGTTGCGCTGCTTTTTCCACAAATTGAAGTAATTACAAGTTTGAAACGATTACAAAGTTAAAACAATTTCTTGAATCGTGCAAATATTTGATGCGATTATTTCACTACCCTTGGCGGTGCACTGTGCCGTGGCATGCCTTTTTTTGGGGGGGGCACGGTGCTGCGCGTTATCAAAAACAGCACACAGGAGGCAAAAACCTCCTGTGCGTGTGTGGTGAGGCTCAATGAAGAGCCTCAAAACCTCAAAAATGCTATTATGAAAAGAAACTAATTCTTCTTGTGGCCTCTATTATTGGAGGCGCTTGAGTTGCACGGTGAAGTGGCGCATCAAGGGAGCTTCCCACTCGATAGCCACACCACGGGTAATCTCGTTGCGACGGTCATACACGTTCTTGAGCGCAGCAGCAATCACCTTCATGTGGTTGTCGGTGTACACACGGCGAGCGATGCACAGACGCAGCAGGTCCAGACCGCCAAAGCGGTTCTCGCGGGTCACGGGGTCGCGGTCGGCCAGGATGTAGCCAATCTCGCAGCCACGGATGCCAGCTTCCAGATAGAGCTCGCAGGTGAGCGTCTGAGCGGGGAATTCTTCCTTAGGCACGTTGCACAGCACTTTGTCGGCGTCGATAAACAGAGCGTGGCCGCCCACAGGACGCTGATAGGGGATGCCATACTCGTCGAGCAGGCTTGCCAGGTACTGCACCTGGTGGATGCGGGTCTCGAGCATCTCAAACTCGGTGTTCTCGTCAAGACCCTGAGCCAGTGCGTTCAGGTCACGACCGTTCATGCCGCCGTAGGTGATGAAGCCCTCGAAGGGGATGCAGAACAGCTTGGCGCCCTCATACCAGTCCTTGTTGTTCGTTGCGATGAAACCGCCCATGTTCACAACGCCGTCTTTCTTGGCGCTCATGGTCATGCAGTCGACATAGCTATACATCTCGCGGGCAATCTCCTTGATGGTCTTGTCGGCATAGCCTTCCTCGCGAGTCTTGATAAAGTAGGAGTTCTCGGCAAAGCGAGCGCTGTCCATCACCACGGGCACGCCGTACTTGTGGCACAGTTCGCAGGTCTCGCGAATGTTCTTCATCGACACGGGCTGGCCACCCACAGTGTTGTTGGTCACGGTGAGCACCATGAAGGGCACATTGCCCTTGTTCTCCTCGAGCACCTTCTCCAGTTTCTCGAGCGATACGTTGCCCTTGAAGGGAACCTCGAGCTGGGTGTCGCGGGCTTCGTCGCAAGTCACGTCGATAGCCTTGGCTTTGCGGCTCTCGATGTGGCCCTTGGTGGTGTCGAAGTGTGCGTTACCGGGAATCACGTTACCTTCCTTCACGAGGTAAGAGAACAGCACGTTCTCGGCGGCGCGGCCCTGATGGGTAGGTATGACGTACTTGAAACCGAAAATCTTCTGCACCATAGCCTCGAATTTGTAGAACGAGGTGGCACCGGCATAACTCTCGTCGCCAAGCATCAGCTCGGCCCACTGGCGGTCGCTCATAGCGCCCGTGCCAGAGTCGGTGAGGCAGTCGATATAAACTTGTTCGGCTTTCAGCATGAATACGTTGTAGTGAGCTTCTTTGAGCCATTGCTCGCGCTGTTCGCGTGTGCTTTTTCTAAGGGGCTCAATCATTTTGATCTTCCAAGATTCGGCAAATGGGATTTCCATAAAAATAATTGTGTTTTTATAATGGTTTGTAATGTGAATATTTGATTGAAAATGAAGCGTGTGCGCCTCAGCCAGCAGGGGAGGGCGCAAGTGGGGGTGCATCAAAGGTTGCCGTGATCGGGCTCCTTGATGTTGATGAATCTATGCGATATTTTTGCCAGTGTTGTGTTGCTCGGCATAATTCAATCGTGTGAGTGATACTTTCAGGGGGACAAAGTTAGCAAAAATAATTGGCACCATAAAAGAAAAATATACATTTTTTTCAAAATTGCATAAATCCACCCCCTTCATCACCCCCACGCCCCAGCCATTATCGACAGCTAAAGGCTATCTGCTATTAGCCGTTAGCCGTCAGGCCGCTCCTTAAACTCCGTAGCAATGAATTGTCATCAATATAATAATTGTCAATCAATAGTCATCAATTGTCTGACAAACACATGGGGTGCAAAAAAAAGCCTTGGGCCTCCCGAAGGAAACCCAAGGCGATGGGATACAGTGTTAATCGCGCGTGGGATTAACCGTTGTATTTCTTCATGACCTTGATGAGGTCGATCACCTTGTGGCTGTAACCAATCTCGTTGTCGTACCAAGAAACGACCTTAACGAACTTGTCGGTCAGGTAAACTCCGGCGTTGGCATCGAAGATAGAAGTGCGGGGATCGCCCATGAAGTCGCTAGAAACGACAGCGTCTTCGGTGTAGCCCAGGATACCCTTGAGTTCGCCTTCGGCAGCTTCTTTCATAGCCTTGCAGATGTCTTCTTTAGTGGCGGGGTTCTTGAGGTTGACGGTGAGGTCAACAACCGAAACATCGAGGGTGGGAACGCGCATCGAGATGCCGGTGAGCTTGCCATTGAGTTCGGGAATCACTTTACCCACAGCCTTGGCAGCGCCAGTAGAAGAGGGGATGATGTTGCCAGCGGCAGCACGTCCGCCGCGCCAGTCCTTCATCGAGGGACCGTCGACGGTCTTCTGGGTAGCAGTGGTAGAGTGAACGGTGGTCATGAGGCCAGTCTCGATACCGAACTTGTCGTTGAGGACCTTAGCCACGGGAGCGAGACAGTTGGTGGTGCAAGAAGCGTTAGAAACGATTTGCTGACCAGCATACTTGTCGGTGTTGACGCCGCACACGAACATGTCGGCCTGACGACCGTCTTCACCAGCCTTAGAAGGAGCAGAGAGAACTACATACTTGGCACCAGCCTCGATGTGTTTCTCGGCCTTGTCCATGGCGAGGAAGAGACCGGTTGATTCAACCACATATTCAGCACCGATTTCGTCCCACTTGAGGTTGGCGGGATCCTTCTCGGCAGTGACGCGAATGTGGTTACCGTTAACGATGAGTTCATTCTTCTCGGCATCTACTTCGATGTTGCCGTTGAACTGACCGTGCATGGTGTCGTATTTGAGCATGTAAGCCATATAGTCGACAGGAAGCAGGTCGTTGATACCTACAACTACTACGTCGTTGACGTTAGCTTCTTCGAAAGTAGAGCGGAACACGAAGCGGCCGATGCGACCGAAACCGTTAATACCGATTTTAATTTTGCCCATAGTGATTAATTTATAAATTAGAAGTTAAAAAAAATTATAATTTTTAATTAAAAAATTGTATCTTTGCAACAACTAAGGGAATTGGGAGTAAAACTCCAGTCTTTAGCATTCCGAGTGCAAAAGTAATACTTTTTTTTCGGAAAAGGCTGATTCTCTAGCTGAAAAATGTGCCTGAACTCCTCAATTAAGAATGTTTAATAGTTGGAGTGCTTAGACAAGAACAAACTTTTTTATTAACAAATTAAAAATAAACGACTATGGGATTTATCAAAGAATTTAAGGAATTTGCCATGAAAGGCAATGTGATGGACATGGCAGTTGGTGTGATCATCGGCGGTGCCTTTGGCAAGATTGTGAGCTCGCTGGTTGACGATGTGATTATGCCTTGCGTGGGCATGCTGACCGGCGGCACCGACTTCAACGGTCTGAAGGCTCAGGTGGGCGATGCCACAGTGAACTATGGCACATTTATCCAGAATGTGGTTGACTTCCTGATCATTGCTCTGAGTATTTTCCTGGTTATCAAAGCCATCAACAAGGTAACCAAGAAGAAAGCCGAAGAACCTGCTCCCGAACCCGAACCCAGTAACGAGGAGAAGCTGCTGGGCGAGATTCGTGACCTGCTCAAGAAAGATAAATAATAGCTTGCCGGCACGCGCAGTTTAAACTTTTTGTGCGCTCTTGCGTCTAAAAAATACAAGGGCGCACATCATCGTGCCACATGCTGGCAGTTGATGGCTCCACCAAGCAAATAAAACTGAATTTAAACTACACTGCTATGAAAAAGAGCTATACTTATATTCTGTTGGGCCTCTTGGCATTAGGCTTGAGTGCCTGTGGTGATCACTTCTTTAGCGAGCGCTATTGGGGAACGTGGGGCCTGGTGGCCGTGAACGAAGGCTATGGCGAACACGACATTCTCTCTGTCGACTATGAAGAGTACTCGTTCTACGACAACTGGACGGGCCGCTACCAGAGCAATTCGGGTGTATATACGAGCTTCAGCTACGATGACTATGGCCGCGACCACCTCATCTTGCGTCACAGCGACGGACTGGTGGAGGATGTGTACTATGAGTTTGACGGCAACTACATGCTCATGAGTAGCGATCCCTCGTTCTACACCTATCGCGTCTACGCTCCTGTCAGGCTCTACTGATAACCGGCTCGTTGACCGAGTGGTTCATTAGGCCAGGGCGCCTATGCTGCCAGCCCTGTCATGGTGGCATTCAGAATGATTACAGGCCTTGCGGACATCCTTATCCGCAGGGCCTGATTGTTTTTTCATCGGTTGTTGCCCCCCCCTGTAAGAGGGTAATTGCACTGAGATAGTGCAATCTTGGGGAATTAGGCGGTTTTTCACGAAATATCAATCACCAGATTGCAGCCCACGATGGGGTAGCCTTTTGTGTGAAATCGTGTGGAAGCGAGGGTTGATTTGTGACAGGTTTTTTGTATCTTTGTGGGAGCTAATGTGAAACAGTCGTTGAAAAAGACGAAATCCTCCAGAATATGAGACAGTCGGTTAAGAAGATAGTGAAGCGGTGTGTGCGTGTGTCGTGCTGGACCCTGAGTGCACTCGTGGTGCTGCTGGTGGTGAGCTTTGCGCTGCTCAACACGCATGCGGTGCAGAACTGGCTGAAGGACATGGCGGTGGAAATGCTCTCGAAAAAACTGCACACCAGTGTGGTGGTTGACGATGTGAGCGTGGGCTTCTTCACGCACGATGTGAAACTGCACGGGCTGCATGTCAAGGACCAGCAGAACCGCAAAATGCTAGATGTGGAGGGTCTGGCGGCCGATGTGAGTATGCTCCCGCTACTTTCGGGCGAGGTGCGTGTGACCGATGTGCAGTTGGCAGGGATTGAGGCGCATGCCTATAAGGCTGACACCGACTCGGTGGCGAACTACCAGTTCCTGCTAGATGCCTTAGCCAGCGACCATGATGTGGAGAGCAAGGGTAAGAAACTTAAGCTCAACATGAACAAGATTGATGTGAAAAAGGTGAACCTCACTTATAACGACGACTCGCTGGCTCTGGACCGCCTGACGGTGAAGATGAAAGGAGATAAACCCGCTGTCGTGGATGTGCGGCAGGTGAATCTCAATTATAACGGTGCTGCAATGACTCTGGCTCGACTGACGGCGAAGCTGGATGGCAACACACTGACCGATGCCGAGGTGAAGGATGTGTCGGCCAAGTGGCGGCACCCGAACCGCCTGGGCGTGATGGTTGACTACCAGATGCAGCTTGGGAATCTTGAAATCGACAAGGATAACGACAAGTGGAATGTGCAGGTAGCGGCATTGCGTTATGCGTCGAACAACCACCGGCCCCGCAAGAATGTGACGAATCCGCATCGGGGCTATTTCGACTCGGGCCACCTGGACATGACTATAGACCTGAAGGCAACGGTTGACCATGCGAGTGCCGACTCGCTGCATGGCAAAATCACTGAGTGCGTGGCTGTTGACAAGGTGACGGGCATCGATGTCCGCGACCTCCAGTGCACTCTGGCCGCCAACCGGCAGTACGTGCGTGTGAGCAATGTACAGCTGCGGCAAATCAACAGCCGGGCGACTTTTGCCTCAGGCGACATACGATTACCCGATAGTGCGCATACCTTCAGTTTTAGCACTTCGCGCATCACGGTGCATGCCATTCCGCGCGACATTTCGCGGCCCTTTGCTCCCGCGCTTAAGGACTTCACGATGCCGATGCGTGCCACTGCGCTGATGAGCGGCAGCATGGAGCAGATAAACCTGAACGATGTGCACGTGAGTACCACCGACAATCAGTTCCAGGCATCGGCCAGCGGCACGGTGCAGGGCTTCAGATATCCTGAGAAACATGAACTGCATGCCCACATCAATGTGAAGCAGATGACGACCACGCCGACCAAGGTAGAGGAGATGCTCAAGCAACTACCTGTGAAGCGCTTCATGATGAAGCAGTTGCATGGGTTGAAGTCAATAAGCTATGCGGGCAGTTTCGATGTGTTCTGGAAAAAAGAACAGTTCCGTGGCAGCCTGAAAACGCAGCCAGGCGACATCGACTTTGAGTTTACCGTGGATGGTCTCAATCAGTATTTGACGGGCACCGCCAGTACGGCCTCGCTCGATGCGGGCAAGTTGCTGGATATGCACAAGATAGGGAAGGCGAGTGTGAATGCAACATTCAAGATTGACATCTCCGGCCCGCGCACGGCTGCCATGCGACGTAGCCGTGGAGGTAAACTGCCCATTGGCGAGGCTTCGGCGCATGTTGATGAGGCATCGTATGGAATCCTGAAGGTGCATGATATTGATTTGAGTGTGAAAAGTGACGGCGTGACGGCCGAAGGCGAACTGATTGCGCCCCACAAATTTATGGACCTGAGTTGCTCGTTCACCTTTACTGATACCGACAACCTGAGCAAACTCAAGGTTCACCCGCATTTGGGCTTGCATCACTCGAACGATGATGACTCTAAGCAGGCAAAGGGCGACAACAAGAATAAAGAGGAAAAGAAGAAAGGGAAATGAAAGGGCCAATCTTGCCGTTGCTAATCAGAGATTAAGCAAGCGAGCGACGTTTTGGACCACAGTATCGATGAGGTGCTGGGAGGGGATGCCGCGGGTCTGGGCGATGGCTTGGGCAACCTGCTGGATGGTGGTGGCGGCATTGTCGTCGGTCTCGATAAGAAGCTGATGCAAAGGTGTTGCTGCCACTGTGGCGGGGTTGAAGCGGGGACCGAAGGATAGATAGAAACCGGCATCGATGAGCGGCTGTGCCACGCGTGGATTGCCTCGCATGCCATGAATGACCCACGGCACTGAGCGTTGTGACTCACGCCACGCCTTGAGCACTTGTTGCGAGGTCCTGACCATGTGTATGATGAGAGGTTTGCCGAGTTGCTCGGCCAGCGTGATGTGCTCCTGGAAGAGCGATTGCTGGATGTGGAGCGGTGCGCCTTGCAGGGCGTCGAGCCCGGTCTCGCCAATGGCTGACACTTGTGGGTGGCTTGCTGCAGCGTGTAGGGCATTGAGCATGTCGGGTGTGACCTGCTGACTGTGCCAAGGGTGGATGCCGACCGAGTAGCATTTGCCTGGTTGAGGGTCAAAATCCTGCGGCATGACGCTGATGAGGGCATCGGTGGCCAGCCGGTTGTGGGTGTGGAAATCGAGAATCATGACACGGGGTCGTAACCGCTGCCTCCCCATGGATGGCAACGAAGTATTCTTTTCAGAGCAAGCCAAAAGCCCTTGAATGGGCCATGCTTGCGAATGGCCTCGACGGCATAGTGGCTGCAGGTGGGCTGAAAGCGGCACATGGGCGGGGTGAAGGGTGAGATGCACTTCTGGTAGAACTTGATGGGGAGAATGAGGATCCACCCGAGAGCCTTGAGAATCCATTGGAATGCCCTTTTCGCTATGTCGAGCACTTGTCTCATGACTCCTTGACTTTTTGTGCGATTAGGCTTAGGATGGACTGCATGCACTTCTCGATATTGTGGTAGTCGGCAATGTCGGTGGACAGATAGACGAGCGCTAAATCGACAGTTTTTCCACTGGTCTCGAGATCGGGGAAGATCAGATGTCGGTTGAGACGATAGGCCTCGCGTATGCGACGGCGCACGAGTACGCGTCCCACTGCGTGGCGAATCTTCTTCTTGGGGACGGTGATCATGAAGCGTGCCTGCGGTTCGCCGGGAATGGCTAGCTGCATGTGATAGACGGCTCGCAGTGGATAGGCAATAGTGCTTTGCCCCTTGCTGAAAAGGGCATCGATGGCCTTGCTACTGCACAGGCGCTGATTCTTGGGAAGGGCGAGCGGCTTCATGCGTGTTGTTGCTTATCATGTGCAAAGTTACAAAAAAATGGTCATGATGTGCAAAATTGGGTGATAAAACACAAGGTTCTGCCAGTGAGCAGAACCTTGTGGAAGGTATCAGAAGGGAAAAATATACTCTTACTTCTGTGCGGCCTTCTTGGCTGCGCGAGTAGCGGCAGCCTTCTTGGCGGCCTCGCTGCGACGACGGGCTTTCTCGGCCTCGGCAGCGCGTTTGGCATTGCGAGTAGCGGCAGCTTTCTGATCGGCTTCG
>JAEEGG010021930.1_pt1 | contig 12638 bp, 9 predicted proteins | sample 9134161 | NCBI WGS metagenome assembly JAEEGG01 (sample SAMN16246543, study PRJNA631951) | gut metagenome | biome: gut microbiome; feature: rumen; material: CR-attached | host: Bos | place: Iran: Karaj | collected 2018-10
GATACAAAATGCGTTGGCTGCCATAAAACGTACGGGGTTCTACCCCTCTCCTTCCAGTAAATGCGATTCGAGAAAACTGGTATAACAGTTATCTCCGATGATGATGTGATCGAGCAGCGGAATGTCGATCTCCCGGCCCGCCTTCCGAAGCCGCTGCGTGACCTCCCGGTCCTGCCGGCTCGGTGTGGGATCGCCGCTCGGATGATTGTGCAGCAGAATGATCCCGACCGCCTGTGCCCGGAGCGCTTCGAGAAACACGCTTCGCGGGGATACAAACGAAAAATTGACGCCTCCACGCGAAATCTGCTTCGTACAGATCAGCTGCTGCTTGGCGTCAAAACATGCCAGAACAACGACTTCCGAATGGAGGTGCCGAAGCTCCTCCATAAAGTAGGACGCGACGGACGCAGGATTGTGACAGGTAAGTCCCAGCTTCGCGCGTGCCATGTGCAGACGCTTGGACAGTTCGGAGATGGCCTTGAGCTTCACTGCCTTGACTTCTCCGATCCCGGGGATCTGCATCAGATCCGCCACGGAAATATCCATGAGTCCCAGAATGCCCTCCCGGGGGTAGCTTCCGAGGGATAGAACCTTCCCGGCCAGATCCATGGCGCTCTCACCGCGGGTTCCGGTGCGCAGGATGATGGCCAGAAGCTCCCGTTCCGTCAGACTCTCCGGCCCGAAACGAAGGAAACGCTCATAGGGCTTTTCCTGATCTGCAGCTGCACTTTCAAATAGTTCCTGATTCAATTGGTCTCCTTTCCCTTCTCCGGGGCAGGGACCTTTTACTTAATAAAACGATAGATCACAAAGGCGAGGATCATGCCGATCACTCCGGCGATGGTGATGTTGAAAACAAGGCCGAAGGTCAGCTGGATCAGTCCGAGATTCAGCTCCACCGGAGTCGTTAGTCCAAAGGTCCCTCCGTAATTCAGGAAGGTATCCGGAAAGAGCGATCCGATCAGATTGCCGAACACATAGCCGATCAAAATAAGTACGATCAATATCCAGTCTACTTTTCTCACACTGTCCTCCTCATCCGGGCGTTTCGTGCCCGCGAAATGCCCGTCAGATTATTTTAGCACAAAACAAGTCCTCTATCCACCAGAGATTGGAAAGATTTCAGGATCCCGTATTTCCCGTGCGGCCAGGTCAGACCACCCTGAAAATAGACATTGTAGGGCGGCTTCAAGGGGCCGTCGGCGGAAAGCTCGATCGACGATCCGGAGACAAAGGCGCCGGCCGCCATGATGACCTTGGCATCGTAACCGGGCATGTCCCAGGGCTCGGGGGTGACATAGGAATCTACCGGTGCGGCTGCCTGGATGCCCTGACAGAAGGCCTCCAGAGCCTCGGCGCTACCGAGTGTGATGGACTGAATGATATCATGCCTGGAGACTTTGCTGTCCGGGAAGCAGGCAAACCCGTATTTTTCATACAGGCAGGCGGCAAAAATGGCACTCTTCATCGCGGAGGCCGTGACCGTCGGTGCCAGGAAAAAGCCCTGATAAAAAGCGGGAAGGATGCCCAGCGAAGCGCCGACCTCCTTGCCCAGTCCCGGGGAAGTCAGGCGATAGGCCGCATTTTCAACGCATTCCCTGCGCCCTGTGATATAACCGCCGATGGGAGCCAGTCCGCCGCCCGGATTCTTGATCAGAGACCCGACGATCATGTCAGCTCCGACATCCGAGGGCTCCCGAAGCTCGGTGAATTCCCCGTAGCAATTGTCCACCATGCACAGAATGTCGGGCTTTAGTTCTTTCAGAAAAGCGATCAGCTCGCCGATGCGCTCCACGGAAAGGGTCGGCCGCGTGGCATAGCCTTTGGACCGCTGGATCGTGGCAAGCTTTGTCTTCGGTGTGACCGCTTTACGGATTCCCTCATAGTCAAAGGAGCCATCCTCCAGGAGATCTACCTGCGCATAGGTGACGCCGTATTCTGCGAGCGAACCCTTTGAGGGGCGGATCCCGATGACTTCCTCCAGCGTGTCATAGGGCTTCCCTACAGGGCTTAACAGCTCGTCTCCCGGCCGCAGATTGCTCATCAGTGCCAGGGCAAGCGCATGCGTTCCGCAGGTGATCTGTGGCCGCACCAGCGCATCCTCGGTATGAAAGACCGAGGCGTAGACTTTTTCCAGCGTATCTCTTCCGATGTCATTGTAGCCGTAGCCGGTGGTCCCGAGCAGGCAGGCCTCACCGACCTGATTCTCCTGCATGGCCTTCAGGACTTTCAGCTGACCAATCTGTGCGATTTCGTCGATCCGGTCAAAGCGTTCCCGCAGGCCTTCGAGGATCTCCTCCCCGATGGTAAAAACCTGCTCGCTGATGCCCAGCGAACGGTATATTTCTTTCAGTTCCTTCATGTTTTCTCCTGAATGATTCCGCGATTTTGGAGTTCTGTAAGCATGGCCTTCAAAATCGCCTCTTCGTCGTAATCATATTCGTCTTTTTGAAAAAAGACCGTATCCGGCTCGCGCCGAAACCAGGTCAGCTGCCGCTTCGCAAAATGCCGGGTCCGGAGCTTGATCTGATAGACGGCTTCTTCGAGCGTGCACAAGCCCTCCAGATAGTCGTAGATCTCCTTGTATCCGAGGGCCTGCATGGAGGTTGCCTCCCTTGGGATGCCTTCCGCTTTCAGCGCCTTTACCTCTGCAAGAAGTCCCGCTTCCATCATCTCATCCACACGCTGACCTATCCGTTCGTACAGGCGATCCCGCCGGTCACTCAGAACATAATAGGCATACTGGTACGGGGAGGTTTTGGCGGCCTGTTCCCGGTTGTGCTCGGAGATTTTGCCGCCGGTCAGCCGGTGATATTCGAGCGCGCGGATGATGCGCTTTCGGTTGCCAGCCGGAATGGCCAGGGCCGCCTCCGGATCCGCCGCTTCCAGCAGTGCGTGCAGCGCATCGTTTCCTTCCCGCTCGGCCAGCTGCCGGAGCTCTTCGCGGTAGGCCGGATCGTTTTCCTCCCCGGAAAACTCCACGTCCCGAAGCACGGCCTGAATATAAAAGCCGGTGCCGCCGACCAGGATCGGAATACGGTCCTTACGGTAGATCTCTTCCATCGCTTCCTTGCACAGCTCCTGGAACTTCAGCACATGGAAGTCTTCGTCCGGCTCCAGGAGATCGATCTGATGATGCGGGACGCCGCACATCTCCTCCGGGCGGATCTTGGCGGAGCCGATGTCCATGCGGCGATAGACCTGCACGGAATCAGCGGAGATGATCTCCCCTCCGATCGCCTTAGCGAGCGCTATGGAAAGCTTTGTCTTGCCGGCTGCGGTAGGACCGGTGAGCACGACGAGTTTTTTCTTCTCTTCCATACTTCTCATTCCACAATCCGTTTGAACTTCTTCTCGAGCTCCGTCTCGCTCATCACGATGATGGTAGGCCGGCCGTGGGGGCAGTTGTACGGATTTTCCAGCGTCAGAAGTTCATCGATCAGAGCCTCAGCCTCGCGCAGAGATATTTTATCGCCGCCCTTGACCGAGGCTTTGCAGGCCATGCCTGCGATTTTTTCCTCGATGACCTTGTAGCTGCCGCGGGTATTCCCATCCGCCAGTTCCTCGAGGACGCGCAGGAAAAGCTCGCGCTCCGAATGGCCGTAGAGATCGACCGGAACGCTGCGCAGTGCATATTCGCTTCCGCCGAGGTGCTCCACCTCGAAGCCGATGTTTGTAAAAGCCTGCGCGTTTTCGAGATACATGCTCTCCTCCTTCGCCGTAAGGGTCAGGACGATGGGAGGAAGCAGGCTCTGGGAAAGCACGTTTTTCTCGCGGTATCGTTTCACCATGCGCTCATAATTGACCTTCTCATGGGCGGCATGCTGGTCGATGATCATCATTTTGCGCTCGTACTGGATGATCCAGTAGCATTCAAAGACCTGTCCGATGATCCGGAAGTCCTTCCGGTGCTCACGGGTCAGAATACGGTCGGTAAACAGATTCGTCTGCACCGGTACCGGTTCGGGCGCAGGTGGCGCGACCGGCTCCTGCGAAGGGATCTCAACTTTCCTTTGCATGGCCGGCTCCTGCGGAGGAACTTCAGTCGTAGTTTGTTTCACCGGCTCCGTGAAGGAAAAACCCTCCGTTTCGATGGTTACTTTCCCGGTCGTCTCCGGCATGGCAACCGGCTTCATCGGATCCGGCCTTGTTTCCGTCGAGGCAGAGGAGATGCCGTAGGAACTTCCTTCCGCAACCATGGAAGGAACCGGCTTTTTCGGAAGGACCTCCTCTCTTCGCTTTCCTTCAAAGGGCTCCGGATTTTTTCCGGACTGCACTTCACGGATCGCCTGTTTTTCGCGGGCTTTTCGCTCCGCATCGGTCTCGAGGACATGGCCGGGGAGCATCTCGCGGCGCCTTAGCAGATCATGGATCTCCTCGGAGACGGTCGCGAAAAAGAGGTTCTGATCCTGGATGCGCACCTCCTGCTTGGTGGGATGCACATTGACATCCACGCGGTGCGGATTCAGGGTAAACAGCAGAAAGCAAAGCGGAAAACGGTGCAGCATCAGGTACTCGCGGTACCCCTCCTCGATGGACTTCGCGATGAGATCGCTGACCACATAGCGGCCATTGACAAAATAGATTTCAAAATTGCGATTGGAGCGCACCAGCTCCGGCATCCCTAAAAATCCGCGGATCCGGATGCCGGATTTTTCCGTGTCGACCGGGATCAGTGCGGAGGCAACTTCCTTGCCGTAGATACGGTAGATCACTTCCTGCAGATTGCCGTTTCCCGAGGTGTGAAACCGGTTCTTGCCATTGACGGAGACCTGGAAGGAAATCTCGGGATGGGACAGCGCGATGCGCTCGAGCATATCGGAGATATAGCTTCCCTCCGTGTTGGAGGTCTTGAGGAATTTACGCCGCGCGGGTGTGTTGTAAAAGAGGTTCCGGACGATCATCGTCGTCCCTGCCGGGGCTCCGACCTCGGAAAAGCTCAGCTCGTTTCCGCCGTCAATCTCCATCCGGGTCCCGGTCAGAGCATGCGCCGTCTTCGTGATGACTTCCACCTTGCCGACCGCACAGATGCTGGAGAGCGCTTCCCCGCGAAAGCCGAGGGAATTCAGATCGAGCAGATCGGAGGCATTCCGGATTTTGCTTGTGGCATGACGCAAAAAAGCGGTGCGAAGCTCTCCGGACGCGATGCCTTTCCCGTTGTCCGTCACACGGATATATTCGATCCCGCCGTCCTTACAGTCTACGGTGATGGCGGAAGCACCGGCATCGATGGCGTTTTCCACCAGCTCCTTGACGACGCTGGAAGGGCGTTCCACCACCTCTCCGGCGGCGATTTTGTCGATGGTTTCATTGTCCAGAACACGAATCATTTTTTCATCTCCTGTGCAGGGAAGGTCTGCGGGGAAGCTCTGCTGGGAAGCCTGCTGGAAAGCTTGCTGGTAAGCAAATTACTCTCCCGGCTTGTAGCGGTTTCGGAGCCTGCTCTGCAGACGGTACAGCGTATTCATGGCATCGAGCGGTGTGAGTGTCGTGATCTCCACATTCATCAGCTCTTCTATGACATCTTCGTCAGTTACCGTATCGAAAAAGCTCATCTGTCCGAGGTCCACTTCGTCCATGGAGCGCACCTTTGTCCGCGGAGCCTGGCTGTTGTCCGCCACTGTGATCGCCTGGATCTTCTCGGTGATATCGTTGTCGGAGAGCTGATCCGCGATCTCCCGCGCGCGGTCGATGACCATGTCGGGCAGACCGGCCAGCTTGGCGACCTGAATGCCGTAGCTTCGGTCCGCACCGCCCCGGACGATCTTGCGCAGGAAGACGATGGAATCGCCGGATTCCTTCACCGCAACGCAGTAATTGTTCACATTGTCGATCTTGCCCTCCAGCTCCGTGAGTTCGTGATAATGGGTGGCAAAAAGCGTCTTTGCGCCGAGGATCTTCCGGTTGCTGACATGCTCCACCACGGCCCAGGCGATGGCCAGTCCGTCAAAGGTGGAGGTTCCGCGCCCGATCTCATCGAGGATCAGCAGACTGTTCGGCGTGGCATTTCGCAGGATGTTGGAGACTTCGTTCATCTCCACCATGAAGGTCGACTGTCCGCTGGCCAGATCATCGGATGCGCCGACTCTGGTAAAGATCCGGTCCACCACGCATAGATTTGCCTTCTTCGCCGGAACAAAGCAGCCGATCTGGGCCATGAGCACGATCAGCGCCGTCTGCCGCATATAGGTTGACTTGCCGGCCATGTTGGGACCGGTGATGATGCTGACACAATTCTTCCCGCCGTCGAGGTAGGTGTCATTGGCGATAAACAGATCGTTCTCGATCATCTGCTCGACGACCGGATGCCGGCCCTCGGAGATGTCAATGACGCCCTTGGAATTCAGGGACGGACGGACATAGTGGTTCCGCTCGCTGATGAGGCTGAGCGATGCATAGACATCCAGCCTTGCAAGTGCCCGCGCCGTGCGCTGGATCCGTTCGATCTCCTGTGCGATGCTGTCCCGGATCTGGCAGAAAAGGTCATATTCGAGACCGGTGAGCTTCTCTTCCGCGTTCAGGATCGTATCTTCGAGTTCCTTCAGACGCGCGTTGGTAAAGCGTTCCGCATTGGTCAGGGTCTGACGGCGGATATAGTCCTCCGGAACCTTGTCCTTATAGGAATTCGTCACCTCGTAATAGTACCCGAAGGCCTTGTGATATTTGATATGCAGCGTCTTGATGTCCGTGCGCTTCTGCTCGGAGGCTTCCAGCTCCATCAGCCAGGTCTTGCCGTCGTGCTTGGCCGCGCGCAGGCGGTCGATATCCTCGTCGAAGCCGTCCCGGATGATATCACCCTCGCGGATATTCAGCGGCGGCTCGTCCTGAATGGAGCGTTCGATCAGGGAGCAGAGATCCTCCATGGCGTCTATTTCTTCGCGGATGTCCGACAGCTCCTCACAGTGAAAATCCGACAGCGTTGTCAGAATGGCGGGAAGCATGGAGACGGAGGTCCGAAAGGCGATCAGATCTCTGGGGTTGGCCGTCTTGTAAGTGATCCTGGACAGCAGGCGCTCGAGGTCATAAACCGGTCCGAGATACTCGCGGATTTCGTCGCGGCTCATGGGATTTTTGGAAAACTCCTCCAGGGCATCCAGTCTTCGGAGGATCTGTTTTTCCTCGATGAGCGGCTGCTCGAGCATGGTGCGCAGGAGTCTTCCGCCCATGGCGGTTTTGGTCCTGTCCAGCACCCAGAGGAGGGATCCGCGCTTTTGCTTGTCACGAAGCGTCTCGGTGAGCTCCAGATTGCGTCTGGAGGCGGCATCCAGCAACATGTATCGGCTGGACAGATAGGGCGTGATGCCGGTGATGTTGGCGAGATCGTTTTTCTGGGTTTCTTTGAGATACCCCATCAGGGCGCCGGCGCTCAGCACGCCCAGGGGGAATTCATCGATCCCGAGCCCGATCAGGGAGCTGACATGAAAATGCTCCTTCAGAATGTTTTCACAGGCATGGTCATCAAAAAAATGAGGATCGAGCGCATCGATCGGTGCGTGCAAGGTCTCCCGCAGCACGTCGATGGACTCTCCGCTCATCAGATAGGCCTCGTTGCAGACGATCTCGCTCGGCTCGAATTTCATGATCTCATCGCGGAGTCTGGGGAGATCCTCAACCTCGGTCAGATAGAAATCCCCGGTCGTGATATCCGCGATGGACAGACCGATCTTCCCGTTTTCGTAGAAAATACAGAATAGATAATTGTTGCGGCTGGCCTCGAGCGCGTTGGTATTCATATTGGTGCCCGGGGTTACGACGCGGATGACTTCGCGCTTGACCAGTCCCTTGGCCAGCTTCGGGTCCTCCATCTGCTCACAGACAGCGACCTTATAGCCCTTGTTCACCAGACGGTTCAGATAGATCTCCGCCGCATGATAGGGAACGCCGCACATGGGGGCGCGCTCCTCCAGCCCGCAGGATTTACCTGTGAGGGTCAGCTCCAGTTCCCGGGATACCAGCTTGGCATCCTCGAAGAACATTTCATAAAAATCTCCCAGCCGATAAAACAGAATGCAATCCGGATACTGCTTTTTCGTCTCCAGATAGTTCTGCATCATGGGAGTGACTTCAGATATTTCGGGCATGTCAGATCTTTTCTCCTAAATAATAAAATCCTTTGCAGGACGAAAGGCGCACGGGCACAATGCTGCCCACGAGGGATGCATCTCCGGGGAGATGTACGATCGTATTATTGGAAAGTCGTCCCGTCACCAGTCCTTCGGAGCTTTCGTTCACCTCTTCGATCAGGGCCTCCATGACCTGTCCTTCGTAGCGGGCGACGCGCTTTCTGGCGGTATCCTGCACCAGCTTCAGCACGCGGTCAAACTGCTCCTGGATAAAGCTCTCCGATACCTGCTCCGGATAATCCGCAGCGGGCGTGCCGGAGCGCTTGGAATAGATAAAAGTAAAGGCATTGTCATATTCCACCTGACGGATGACATCCAGGGTGTCCTCGATATCCCGCTCGGTTTCTCCCGGGAATCCGACAATGATGTCGGTTGTCAGAGCGATGTCCGGTATCTCCTCGCGGATCCGGAGCGCGAGCTCTAAGTACTGCTCCTTGGTATAGCGCCGGTTCATACGGCGCAGGATCTCGGTGGAGCCGGACTGAAGCGGCAGATGCAGATGCCGGCAGATCTTGCTGCTCTCCTTCATCACGCGGATGAGATCCGGGGACAGATCCTTCGGATGGGAGGTCATGAAACGGATCCGCTCGATCCCGTCGATCTCCTCCACCTGCGAAAGGAGCTGCGCGAAGGTAATGGGATCGTCCAGATTTTTCCCGTAGGAATTGACATTCTGTCCCAACAGCATGATCTCCTTGCAGCCGTCCGCCGCAAGCGCGCGGCATTCCTTCAGGATATCCGCCGCCTCCCGGCTTCGCTCTCTTCCGCGGACATAGGGGACGATGCAATAGGTGCAGAAATTGTTGCAACCGAACATGATATTGACCCCGGACTTGAAGGGATACTTGCGGCGGACCGGAAGGTCCTCCACGATGCGTTCCGTATCCTTCCAGATGTCAATGATCATATCCTCCTGCGACAGGCAGGATACCAGCAGCTCGGGAAAGCGGTAGAGGTTGTGGGTTCCGAAGATGAGATTCACAAAGCGATAGCTCTTCCTCAACTTCTCCACGACCTGTTCCTCCTGCATCATGCAGCCACAGAGCGCGATCTTCATATGCGGATTCTTTTTCTTGTAGCCGTTTAAGACACCGAGTCTTCCGTAGACCTTGAGATTCGCGTTCTCGCGCACCGTACAGGTATTGTACAGCACAAAATCCGAATTCTCGTCCTCCGTCAGTTCATACCCGGCCTCCGCAAGGATACCCGAGATCTTTTCGGAATCCCGCGCGTTCATCTGGCATCCGAAGGTGACCACACAAGCGGTGGGTCTGCGCCCGAGCTTCTGCGTCAGATCCGTCACCAGCTTTTTTGCTTCCGACAGCTGCGAAAGCTGTCGTTCCATTTCCAGTCTGTCCTGTTCTTTCATACCATCCTCAATGCCCGGTGCTTCCGAAACCACCGTTGCGGACACTCTTTACATCGTCATCTTCCGTGATTCCGTAGGGCAGGAAGATCCCCTGCAGTACACCGTCCCCGGCATGGATCTCCACGGTTTTGCCCTCGTTGGAATCGTTGGTCAGCTTCACAAAAATCTGACCCTCGTTGTCACTGTAATAATAATCGCTGTCAATGATGCCGACCGTATTGTTCAGCTGCAGGCGGTATTTGAAGCCCAGGCCGCTGCGCGGGAACATGCACAGCACCCAGTCCTCGAGCATGCAGGAACGGATACCGGTGGGAAATTTGATCGTCTCTCCCGGCTGCAGCGTAAAATCAATGGGACTTTTGAAATCATATCCGGCGCTGCCCGCCGTGGCGCGTACGGGAAGCGTGATCCGATCATAGATCTCGCACACCTGCTGTGCGGAATATGCGGGGAAATCAAGCATCCCTTCCGCGAATTTCTCAAAGCTTACTTTCTCAAATCGAGCAACCCTTTGCATGGCTGTAATTTCCTTCCTCTCTCAGATAAAAATAGTCTTCACAATGCAGCACCGGCTCCTTTACCGGCAATCCTTCGTCCGAGACACATTCGGCCAGCGAACGGGGAACATCAATGACGCGCTGGTTTTTGCTTCCCTTCCAGCAGAGACGGTTATCTTTCTGCCGCTCAAGAAACGGTCCGTCCACAAGGACATCGAGGTAACGCATATGCTCCAGCCGGCAGATGTCCTCCCAGAGATATCCGGTGTAGAGCCAGATCGTCTTCCCGGGAAAATCCGTTCGGATCGAACGGAGAAGCTCCAGAATGACGACCCGGTTCCCCGGGAAAAGCGGATCTCCGCCGCTGAATGTGATCCCGGAGATATAGTCCCGTCCCAGCGCCTCGTAAAGCTCCGTCTTCGCCGCCTCGTCAAAGACCAGTCCTTCGTCCGGATCCCAGGTGATGGGATTCTGGCACCCCGGACATGCGTGCTCGCATCCGGACACCCACAGCACCACCCGCAGTCCGTCCCCGTTCTTCATATCATCTTTTGTGATGTCATGGTATCTCATCTGCTACCCTTTTGTGCCTTAAATGAATGCAATCCATATGTCTGCTGTAATTGTCTAAGGAATATAAATACTCCTTCGACAGATAATGAATTTTTCTGACGACAAATTCATTACAGCAGAAAAATGATTTTTATTCATATCGCTGCTGTACTCAATTTTTCTTTAGAAAAATTGAGTATCCTTTCAAATGAATGCAATTCATTTGAAAGCTTACATAGATTTACGTTCCGCAATCTCCGCCATCTTCGCATCATTGAGCCTGGTATCCCCGTGCACTCTCGAATACGACAGATATCCGTTCATGCGGTCGATCTTGGTCAGATTCCGGCTTCCGCACTCCGGACAAACATCCATCTCCAGCTCCTCGTGCCCGCAGTCGTCGCAGAAGGACAGGCTTAAGTTCACGCCCTCGTAGAAGCCCATCTTCATCGCTCTGCGGATCAGGGTCTCGATGGCTTCGAGATTGTAATCCACCGGATATTTTACGTACTGGATCTTGCCGCCGTTGAACAGATTCCAGAAGCGTTTTTCCAGATCCTGTTTCTGGATCGGCGTGATATCCTCCGTCACATGGCAGTGGAACGAATTGGAAACATATTCGCGGTCCGATACCCCTTCAATGATGCCGAATTTGTTGCGGAACTGCTTGACCTGAAGGCCGCACAGATTCTCTGCGGGTGTGCCGTAGATCGCGTAGAGTCTTCCGTCCGCTTCCTTGAATTCATTCACTTTGGCATTGATATGCTCCATCACTTCCAGAGCAAAGGCACCGTCTTCCACCAGACTTTTCCCGTTGTAAAGCTCCTGCAGTTCATTCAGGGCCGTGATGCCGAAGGAAGCGGTGGCCGCATTTAACAGCGGCTTGATCTTGTCATGGAGCTCCAGATGTCCGCCGCGGAACCCGCCCTGGCAGTAAGCCAGCGGATTCGTGGAGGCCTTCATCTCTCCCAGATAAGCATAGGTGCGCAGATGGAGCTGTCTTATCAGTTCCAGATAATAATCCAGCACCTCATAGAAATCACGGCTCTCCTTGCGCGCTCTCGCCAGGATCATGGGCAGATGCAGGGATACGACACCGATGTTGAATCTTCCTAAAAAGACGGGCGTGTCATTTTCGTCGGCCGGATGCATTCCTCCGCGCTCGTACCAGGGCGAAAGAAACGCTCTGCAGCCCATCGGAGAAATGATCTTGCCGTACTTCTGATACATCTCCGGCACATAACCTTCTCCGGACAGCGATAGATAATCCGGATACATCGACTTGGAGGAACACTCCACCGCCGCGTGGAACACATCTTCAAGCTCACAGCCCTTGCCGTGCAGCTTCTCATCATACAGGAAGACGATCTTCGGGAAGAGCACCGGTTTCTTGTGGCCCTTTTTGCCCTGTCCCTTCCGGCGCACATTCAGAAGCGCGATCGTAACCATCTTCGCGAATTTTCCGGTTCCGGTACCGGCGGTCACGGTGATAAAGGGATAATCTCCGCGGCTCGAAGCAACGGTATTGAATTTGTATTCCCAGCCCTGAAAGCCCTGTTCGAACTCTCGCTGTACATCGGCCAGAGCCGTCTCTTCCGCTTTGGCCTGCGGGACCCCGAGGGAGAGATATTTTTCCAGCGCCTTGTCATAGGACTTTTGCGCGTAGGGCTCAAGTACCAGCTCCACGCTTGGAACGGTGAATCCGCCGTACTGCTGACCGGCAGCGGAAAGGATGATATCTCCCATGACATCGAAGGCGACATCGAGGGTCTTCGGCTCGTTGTACCAGATATTGCCCATCTCGAAGCCGCCCTTCAACACTTCGGCCACATTGAAGAGACAGCAGTTCATGGTATCCCTGCGGGCAGACATATCATGGACATAGATATAGCCGTCGCGGCAGGCCTGGATCTCTTCCGTTGTCATGAAGAATTTCTGATACAGTTCCTTATTGAACTGGTTAAAGATCAGGCTTCGTTTCGTCGACACAAGGGCAGAGTCCGTATTGGCATTTTCCTTGTCACCTACGTACATGATAGACTGACTCTTTTTATACACATCATCCATCATCTTGACGAAATCCTGTTTGTAATTGCG
>JAEEGG010021931.1_pt1 | contig 12637 bp, 13 predicted proteins | sample 9134161 | NCBI WGS metagenome assembly JAEEGG01 (sample SAMN16246543, study PRJNA631951) | gut metagenome | biome: gut microbiome; feature: rumen; material: CR-attached | host: Bos | place: Iran: Karaj | collected 2018-10
CGTGGTGGAGGAGGGCAACTGTATCCTGCGGGTGACCGGCGTCAGCGGGGAGAGCCGCTATGACCGGATCGTCCGCATGATCGAGGATTCCCAGCGGCTGAAATCCGGGGTGGAAAGCCGGGCCGGCCGCCTGGCGGACAAGCTGGTGCCCTGGTGTCTGGGGGGCAGCCTCCTCACCTGGCTGCTGACGGGCAATACCGCGCGGGCGGTGAGCGTGCTGATGGTGGACTTCTCCTGCGCCCTGAAGCTCTCCATGCCCCTCAGCGTCCTGTCCGCCATGCGGGAAGCCGGGCGGCACCGGGTCACGGTGAAGGGCGGCAAATTCATGGAGAAGGTCAGCGAGGCGGACACGGTCATCTTCGATAAGACCGGCACCCTCACCCGCGCCTGCCCCACCCTGCGGGAGGTGGTCAGTTTCCACGGGGAGGACGAAAAGGAGATGCTGCGCTTCGCCGCCTGTCTGGAGGAGCATTTCCCCCATTCCGTGGCCAACGCGGTGGTGCGCGCTGCTCAGGAACGTGGCCTGGACCACAGCGAGATGCACAGCGAGGTGGAGTATGTGGTGGCCCACGGCATCGCCACGAAGATCGACGGCAAACGGGCCGCCATCGGCAGCAGCCACTTCATCTTTGAGGACGAAGCGGCGGCGATCCTGCCGGAGGACCGGGAACGGTTTGCATCCCTCTCTCCGGCCTGCTCCTGGCTCTATCTTGCCATCGACGGCGTCCTTTCCGCCGCCATCGGCATTTCCGACCCGCTGCGGCCGGAGGCGAAAAGCGCCCTGGCCGCCCTCCACGAGGCCGGGATCGGCAAGGCGGTGATGCTCACGGGGGACAGCCGCAGCACAGCCGCGGCCATCGCCTCCGAGCTGGGCGTCGACGATTATCGGGCGGAGGTGCTGCCGGAGGACAAGGCCGACTATATCCGCGCTGAGCAGGCTTCTGGCCGGACGGTGCTCATGATCGGGGACGGCATCAACGATACCCCCGCCCTGTCCCTGGCGGACGTGGGGATCGCCGTGGGCTCCGGCGCGGTCATCGCACGGGAGGTGGCGGATGTGACCATCGCGGCGGAGGACCTGCATGAGCTGGTATGGCTCAAGCGGCTTTCCGACGCCCTCATGGGCCGCATCCACCGGAATTACCGCTTTGTCATGGGCTTCAACGGGGCTCTGATCCTGCTGGGGGCCTTCGGGCTCCTGCCGCCCGCCGTGAGCGCTCTCATGCACAACGCTTCGACCCTGCTTTTGAGTATGCACAGTCTGACGGATTTATTGGAGGAAAACGAGGATGAAATACCATAAGTTCTTTGCCTGGGCGGCCGCGGTCTGCTTTGTCCTGACCTTCATCGCCGGCTGCAAACGCAAGTAAAGAGGTCACATTCCAAAGGAGGAACGCCAGAGTGATCAAAACGACATTGAAGATCGAAGGGATGTCCTGCGGCATGTGCGAAGCGCACATCTGCGATACGATCCGCAAGGCTTTCCCCGGCGCAAAAAAGGTCGCAGCCTCTCACAGAAAGGGCGATGCATCCTTCCTCTCGGAAGACAAAATCCCGGAAGCGCAGCTGAAAGCCGCCATCGACGCCACGGGGTACACCTGTCTCTCCGTGGAAGCGGCCCCTTATGACAAAAAGGGCCTTTTCGGCCGCAAATGAGGATGATCGGTCCATGAAATACCACATCGAATAGAATCCACTACGAAAGGCAGGAAACCCATGAAGCCCGACTATAAAAACTGGATGCCCAAGGGCATGGTGCTGACCGCCGTGCTGATCACCGCCCTGTGCCTGATCCTCTTTATCCTTTTCGGCCTGACCGGCCTCGTGTCCGGGACGCTGAAGACCGTCCTGTTCCTCGTGTTTCTTCTGGGAACGCTCGCCGGCCTGGGCGTTTCCGCATGGATGATCCTCCTGTACCGCGCCTTCTCCTATAACGGCACGCGGCAGATGTCGAAGCAGATCATCCGGGGCATCGCAGAGCAGGTGAGGCTTCCGGAGGGCGGAAAGGGGCTGGATGTGGGCTGCGGCAGCGGCGCCCTTGCCATCGCCTGTGCGAAGCGCAATCCCAAGGCCGGCTTCTTGGGCGTCGACCGCTGGGGCAAGGAATACGCTTCCTTCAACAAGCCTCTGTGTGAGCGCAACGCCAAGGCGGAGGGCGTGGGCAATGTCCGCTTTGAGCGGGGAGACGCCACGGCCCTGGATTTCCCCGACGAGAGCTTCGACGCGGTGGTGAGCAACTACGTCTATCACAACATCCCCGTCAAGGACCGGCAGGCGGTTTTGCTGGAAACGCTGCGGGTGCTGAAAAAGGGCGGCGTCTTTGCTCTGCACGACATCTTCTCCCAAGCCAAATACGGGGATATGCAGGCCTTTGTCCGCAAGCTGAAGGATATGGGCTACAAAAAGGTCGAGCTGATCGACACCACGAAGGGGAAATTCATGAACCCCCGGGAAAGCAAATGGATGGGTCTGTCCGGTTCCGGACTGCTGATCGGAAGGAAGTGAACTATGGGACTGTATAAGGATTTCATTGCGCAGACGAGGAAGCCGGAGGGCTTCCTCGGAAAAATGATGGTGAGCGGCATGAACGGCGGCCACGCCAGGCTGGCCGACTGGGGCATGTCCCATCTGGAGGGGATCGCGGCGGCCTGCATCGCCGAGCTGGGCTGCGGCGGCGGCAGGAACGCGGGAGAACTCCTGAAGAAATATCCCCGGGCGAAACTCACAGCGCTGGATTACTCCCCGGTCTCCGTGGAAAAGGCGAAAGAGGTCAACCGGGATATGATCGCGGCGGGCCGCTGCAGCGTCGTGCAGGGGAGCGTCGCCGATCTTCCTTTCGAGGCGGAGAGCTTTGACCTGGCTACAGCCTTTGAAACCGTCTATTTCTGGCCGGGACTGGAAGCCTGCTTCGCCCAGGTCTTCCGGGTGCTGAAGCCGGGCGGAGCGTTCCTGATCTGCAACGAATCCGACGGCAGGGATGAAACGAGTCGGAAATATGAAAAGCTCATCGACGGCATGAAGTGCTATACTGCCGAAGACCTCACGGCGGCGCTGAAAGCGGCGGGTTTCCGGGAAGTCAGCTGCGACCGCCACCCGGAAAAGCCCTGGCTCGCGGTTCTGGCGGGGAAGTAAGGAGAAGCATCATGGCGATCGTGGAGTTTGAAAACGTGACGCGGCTCTACCGCAGCGGGGAGCATGAGCTTCGGGCCCTGGACGGCGTGAGTTTTACCCTGGAGGCAGGAAAGTTCGTGGTGATCCTGGGCCCCTCCGGCGCGGGAAAAAGCACCCTGCTGAATCTGCTGGGCGGGCTGGACAGCCCCACCTCCGGCACGATCCGGGTGAGCGGGCGGGATATCTCCACCCTCAGCGGAAAGGAACTGGCGGATTACCGCGCCGCCGCTGTGGGCTTCGTCTTTCAGTTTTACAATCTCATTCCCACCCTCACGGTCTATGAGAATGTGGAGCTGGTGTCGGAAATCTGCCCCAAAGCCCTGGACGCGAAGGAAATCCTGGGGGAGGTGGGGCTGGGAGACCACCTGCACAACTTCCCCTCCGAGCTCTCCGGCGGGGAGCAGCAGCGGGTGTCCATCGCCCGGGCCCTGGCAAAGAATCCGGATATCCTCCTTTGCGACGAACCCACCGGAGCGCTGGACAGCGAGACCGGCGCCATGGTGCTGGCCCTGCTCCTGCGCATGGCCCGGAAGGCCGGCAAGACCATCGTGGTGGTGACCCACAACCAGAACATCGCGAAGATGGCGGACGTGGTCATCCGCGTGAAGAATGGGAAAATACGCTCCGTTGAGGAACAGGCGTCGCCCCTGCGCGCGGAGGAAGTGGAGTGGTGACATGCTGCTGAGAAAGTTCTTCCGCACCGCCTGGAGCTACAAGGCCCAGGTCCTCTCCATGGTCATCATGATCATGCTGGGGGTGGGCGTCTTCCTGGGCTTCAACATGGAATGGTACACCATCGAGCAGGATACCTCCCGCTTCTTTGCCGACACGCTGTATGCAGACTACCGCATCTATTCCGAGACGGGCTTCACCCCGGAGGAGCTGGAAAAGATCCGCTCCGTTCCCGGCGTGGAGGCGGCGACCCGCTTTCTCTCCGTGAATCTGGACCTGGCGGACGACTCCGGCCGGTCCCTGGCCCTGGATGTGAGCGAAAACTTCACCGTGTCCGGCTTTGTGGTTACCTCCGGCGCAGCTTATGACGAAGAAAGCAGCGGGATCTGGCTGTCGGACAAATTTGCGGAGGCCAACAGCGTCGCCCTGGGGGATACGCTGCGCCTCCGCTACCACGGCGCGGAAATCTCCGGGGAGGTGGTGGGCCTCATCAAGTCCGGGGAACATATGATCTGCCTGGCGGACGCCAATCAGGTCATGCCGGATTACCGCACCTTCGGTTTTGCCTGTATCTCCCCCCAAAAGCTCCTTTCCGACCTTGGCTTCGCCTTTTATCCCCAGATCAATATCCGTTCCTCCCTGTCCAAGGAGGAAATGGAGAAAGCGGTGGGGGATGCCCTGGGCTACACGGTCATGGTGGTCTCCAAGGAGGAACACGCGGTGTATAAGGAGGCCCAGGGGGAGGCGACAGAGGGGAAGACCATGGGGAGCGTACTCCCCGTGTTGTTCCTGGCCATCGCCATCCTCACCATGGTCACCACCATGCACCGGATCGCGGTGAACGAAAAGCTGCAGATCGGCACCCTCAAGGCCCTGGGCTTCCAGAACGGACGCATCCTGCGGCACTATGCGGCTTACGGCCTCGGCATCGGGCTTCTGGGCACGGCGTTGGGGGTGGCGCTGGGTTACTGGCTCTGCTCCCTGGTCATGAGCGAGGACGGCATGATGGGCACCTATTTCGATATGCCGGACTGGCGCCTGTGGATGCCCGCCTTCTGCCCGCCCCTGCTGGCTGCCATCGTCGCGCTGCTGACCGTCGTGAGCTGGCTTTCCGTGCGGGAGCAGCTGCGGGGCACGGCGGCGGAGGCCCTGCGGCCCTACCAGCCGAAGAAGATGAAAAAGAGCTTTATCGAGCGGGGCAGGGGCTGGGAGCGCAGACGCTTTGCCGTGAAGTGGAACCTCCGGGACATCCTGCGGCACAAGAGCCGCTCCGCCATGACGCTTCTGGGGGTGACGGGCTGCATGATCCTCCTGGTGGGGGGTCTGGGCATGCGGGACACCATGGCGGGCTTCCTGGACATGCTGGACAACGATATTTCCAACTATGCCACCAAGGTCAACCTGGTGGACGGTGTGGACGCCGCCGCCGGGATCGCCCTCTGCGACGAGCTGGAGGGGGACTGGGTCTGCCAGAGCGGCGTCAGCCTGGACGGGGATACGGTGGTCCTGGAGGTCTATGATAATTCCCGGGACCATATCCGCATCCTGGATGAGAAAAACAAGCCCATCCGGATGGAGGACGGCGGCGTTTACCTTTGCCTGCGGCTGAAGGATCGGGCAGCGATAGGGGAGACGATCACCTTCTCTCCCTACGGCTCGGAGGAACGGTACACGGCGAAGGTGCTGGGCTATCACCGCAGCGTCATGACCGAGAGCGTCGCCATGACCAAGGCCTGCGCCGATACGCTGGGCCTGCCTTACGACGTCAGCGCCGTCTATACGGATCGGACGGTACGGGAGATCGGCAGCGACGCGCGCATCTCCGGCACCCAGGATCAGCAGCAGCTCATGGACTCCTTCCGCAGCTTCACCTCCATCATGGACAGCATGGTGCTCATCTTGGTGCTGGCCGCCATCGTTCTGGGGATCGTGGTGCTGTATAACCTGGGCGTCCTGAGCTACATCGAGCGCAGCCGGGAGCTGGCGACGCTGAAGGTCCTGGGCTTCCGGGACCGGAAGCTGGGCCATCTGCTCATTTCGCAGAATATCTGGCTATCCGTGCTGGGCGTGGTCATCGGGCTTCCCGCCGGGGTGGGCGTTCTGCAATGGCTGCTGGCGGCTTTGGCGGGGGAGTATGAGCTGAAGCTCATGCTGGGGCCGACGACCTACTGCGTCAGCGTGCTCCTCACCTTCGGCGTCTCCCTGGCCGTGGGCCTGCTGGTGGCGCGGAAAAGCCGGAGGATCGACATGGTGGAAGCGCTGAAGGGCGCGGAGTAGGTCGGCGAAACCCGGGCCTTTTCTTTCCGCGCCTTGCGCTTCCGGGCTCTGCGGCGGGTACGGAGGATCGCCGTATCCGCCTTACAAGCGGCACGGAAGCCGTTTTCCCTTACTGTCTTCATTGGTTTTTGGTCTGCATATACTGCTTGATGGATTCGCTGAGGCCATTGGTGAAGTGGATGTAATAGTCCTCCTCACCGGCCACCGGGACCCAGAAGGATTCCCAGGTGATCCCGCCCACCTCCGTCTTCGTGGTTCTGGTCTCCCCGGCCTTCAGCGCGGCCATGGCCTGGCAGCCCCGGTGAAACGCCGGGTCGCCCGCATTGCAGTGAACGCCGGTCTGGCCTCCTGCCTGGGTGTAGGCCGGGTTGCCGGCAATGACCAGAAAGCTCCGGTCGATCAGCCGGACCTGCTCCGGATACCGGTCCCACATCAGGTGGAAAGCTTCGATCAATTCTTCCTTTGTCTTCATGTCATACCTCCTTATTATAATAATATGGTTGGAAGTCCGGCATACCTGCCGGGCTTTTTCCGGCTCATCTGTTTTCGGGATGATCTTCAATTTCCGCAGCTGATTCTGCCCGATATCGAGGTAGTCGGCGCATTTTCTTTCCGCTGAGAACGGTCATAATTCAGGCTTTACAACGGAATCCGTATCTGCTATGATGATACCGAAAGGCCAGTTAGCTGTCAATAACTGAAAAAATGTGTAGCAAGGAAGAAATTCCTGAGTGGAGGGATACCGATGTCACAGCGGCATGACTGCCCCTGCACGGAGCAATGCGTCCTGCAATCGGCCATGGACAGCATCGGCGGCAAATGGAAGCTGCCGGTCCTTTGCTCCCTGACAGCCAACGGCACCAGCCGGTATAACGAGCTGCTGCATAATGTGCAGGGCATTTCCAACACCATGCTGTCCCAGACCCTGAAGGAGCTTGAGCGGGACGGGCTGGTGCTTCGGAAGGAGTACCTGGAGGTGCCGGTCAGAGTCGAATATGCGCTGTCCGAAAAATCAAAAAAGCTCCAGCCGATCCTGCTGGAGCTCATCCGATGGCAAATGGGTCTGCAGGGCGGAGAGGGCTGAAAAGCACCGTCGCCTGCGGTAAGACATAGGGCTGTGTTTCGTGCGTGCTGACAGAATGCGATGGCTTTGCCGGAACACATTGGAATTTGTGAGAAAGGAAATCCATGAAGGATAATTTCGATCTGCAGGAATACCTGTCCAAGGGAATCGAGCGCTTTGTGGCGGATGTGGTCAAGGCGACGCTGAAGAATCCCAGGGAAAGCGCCTTTATGCTGAAATTCGCAACCGCCTCCGCCACCGCCTCCCAAAAGCGAAAGGCTGCCGAGGCGTAGGGGCAGCATATTCCCTCCTTCCTGATCGCCAGCATCACCAGCCAGTGCAATCTCCATTGTGCCGGCTGCTATTCCCGCTGCAGTCATGGGACGGTGGACGCCCGGCCGACGGCGCAGCTGACGGACGACGACTGGCTGCGGGTATTCAGCGAGGCGGATGCGCTGGGCATCAGCTTCATCCTGCTGGCGGGCGGCGAGCCGATGCTGCGGAAGGATGTCATCCAGGCCGCCGGCAAGCGACAGAATATTCTGTTTCCCATATTCACCAACGGCACTTTTCTCAATGAAGCGTATCTGGAGCTTTTCGACAAATGCCGCAACCTTGTGCCGATCATGAGCATCGAGGGCGGAAAGGAAAACACCGATGCCCGGCGGGGGAGAGGGATCTATGAGCTGCTCATCCGGAATATGGAGAAGCTGCAGGCCAGGGGGCTTGTTTTCGGGGCCTCCGTCACCGTGACGACGCAGAATATCCGGGAGGTCACCTCGGACGCCTTTTTGAAGGAGCTCTCCGGCCGGGGCTGCAAGGCGGTGATCTATGTGGAATTCGTCCCCGTGACAGAGGAGAGCCGCGAGCTGGCGCCGGGGGATGCGGAGCGGGAATACCTGAAAGCGGAGCTCAAACGCATGCGGCAGGAGCTGCCGGAGATGGTCTACGTCTCTTTCCCCGGCGATGAAAAGAGCTCCGGCGGCTGCGTGGCGGCGGGCCGGGGATTCTTCCATATCAATTCTCACGGCGGCGCGGAGCCTTGCCCGTTTTCGCCCTATTCGGATACCAATGTCAGGGATACTTCCCTGAAGGAAGCCCTGAACTCCGGGCTGTTTCGCGCCCTGCGGGAGAACGGCCATCTTCTGGAGGATCACGCGGGCGGCTGCGTGCTCAATGAAAAACGGGAGCTGGTGGAGTCGCTGCTTGCCCTGAGTCTCCATTCTTAGGCCGCGGCAGGCCGGGAGCAAGTATCCTTGGGGGAATAAACCCCAGAAGAATAACAAATAACAGGAGGGTCAGTATGCAGAGCTATACGGAAGAGGAACTGGCGCAGGCATTCCATCTCATGTGGGACAACTACCCGGAGCAGGTGCGGCTCATCCGGCGGGATCACACCATCGTGGCAGGCAACGCCCTGTACCTGGAAATGGGCGGCAAGACAGGCGGCAAATGCAACGAGGGACCTCCGGAATTCCACAAGGGCTGCCGGGCCATGGAGGCCCTGAAGGACGGCAAGGCCAAGAGCATGAAGCATGAACCGGGGGAATTCGAGTCCTTCTGGATCCCTGTGGCTGGTACGGAGGATTACTATATCCATTATACCAACGGCGCGGACGCCGCCTATCGGCGGATGCTGGAGCAGGGCTTTCTGCCGCCGAAGCCGCAGGAGGCCTGAGGGTTCCGAGCGATCCTGCCATCGCGCGCTTATCCGGCGTGCCAAAAGCAAATCCAGATGCTGCAAATGAGGTGGTTCTGTTCCGACAAATAGCAGGCACATGATCTTCCGCGCGCAATACTAAAGAAAAAGGCTCCGGCAACGCACCTCCATCGTGCCGCAGGAGCGTTGGTTATTTGCCGCACCTTTCCCGGAGCAATAGACATCGTTCTGCATACGCAGATGTATCTAAAAATCCCCGTGTGGGTCAAAATGTGGGTCAGGCAAAATCACAGGTTCCACAAAACGTGTAAAACAAACAGAAAAGCTCCGAAATCGTATGATTTCGGAGCTTTTCTGGCACGCCATGAGGGATTCGAACCCCCGGCCTTCTGGTCCGTAGCCTCGCTTCAAGCGTGCAAGGACCGCTTTCCGGACCTTTCCGCCCCGTTTGTTCCGCAGTTACGGCGGCTTTCCGAGACGGTTTCGCATCCACTCCTCTCGGCGCATTTCCTGTCGTGGGTCAACATGTGGGTCAGACCGCAGCCGCAAAAGGCCTGTTCCAACGCAGAATTTTCCGCGCTGAAGTCAAAGAATACGAATACACAAAAGAGCAGCAAAGCTGCGTTGCTTCCGCGCGTTTACCCAAGCCGCTCGTCGTACACCGCTCTGGCACCGCCGACGTATTTCGGCCTTGTTCTGGCGGCGATCAGGATCGCTTCTCCGATATGATTGAAGGACAGCCGCACCGGGACGGCCACCCGTTTCAGGTGCATACCGATGAGGGTACCGCCGATATCCAGCCACGCCTCCGCCCGGACCGTCTCCACAAGGACGGGCCGCTCGAACCCCTTGTAAGCTGCGGTGGCGAAAGAACCGCCGGCCTTGGGCTGGGGGACGGCGTTCACGATCTCCAGGTCATGAGCCTTGGCGTAGGCCTCCTCCACCACCAGGGAGCGGTTCAGATGCTCACAGCACTGGGCCGCGAGAAAGATGCCATTTCTTTTTAGAACATCGTAGATTCCGGTGAACACCTCTTGTGCCGTTTCGGGCCGGGAATCTGTGCCGATTTTCGAGCCGGTGATCTCGCTGGAGGAGCATCCCACCACAAGAAGATCGCCTTTTTCAAGCTTTGCCGCGGCCAGAAGCTCCTCTGCCGCCTGTTTTGCCTGTTCGCAGAGTGTTTTCATTTTGCCTGTCCTTTCTCGAAGCCACCGAGGCCATATGGTCTGAGAATAGCCGTGTGGCTGAGGGCTGCGGTGAGAAAATATGCGCCTGCCGCCCCGGCGATCCCCTGGACCACGTTTCCCGAAACGCCTGCGAAGGCGGCGGCAAAGCCCTCTCCGACGGCGGCTTCATAGAGCCAGTACCCCGCGACCATGAACGCCTCGGCGAAAATCGAAACGGCGATAAAAGCAATACCCGGATATTTCCTGCCGTTCCTGCCAAAGCGGGCAGGGACCAGGGAGACGAAGAACGCCATCGCCGCCTTGATGATCAGCGTTCCTGGGACGTAGACCGGATAACCGGCGAACAGGTCCGCCAGGGCCGAGCCCACGCCTCCGGCGACGGAGCCCCAGACCGGACCCAGCAGCCAGCCGCCGAAAAGGACGGCGCAGTCGCCCAGGTTAAGATAACCTTTCGTCGGGGACGGGATGCGGACCGCCAGGGTCAGCACGCAGCTTAGTGCCATCATAGCGGCGGCAGTCGTGATTTTCAATAGCTGATTTCGATGATCTCTCATGGTTTATCTCCTGTGCGTCATGACCTCCGGTATGGCCGGAGGTCATGACGCGTGCTTTATATGAGAATGGTATGAGGGTATCAGGCAGACTTATTTGCTCACGGCGGCGAAGCCCTTTTCCAGATCGGCGATAATGTCGTCGATGTGCTCCGTACCGATGCTGAGGCGGATCGTATTCTGGTGGATGCCCGCCGCCTCCAGCTCCGCATCCGTGAGCTGGGAGTGGGTGGTGGTGGCCGGGTGGATCACAAGGCTCTTCACGTCCGCCACATTGGCCAGAAGGGAGAAGATCTCCAGCCCGTCGATGAACTTGAAAGCCTCCTCCTTGCCGCCCTTGATGTCAAAGGTGAAGATGCTGGCCCCGCCGTTAGGAAAGTACTTTTCGTACAGGGCATGGTCCGGGTGGTCCGGCAGGGAGGGATGATAGACCTTTTCCACCTGGGGATGCTTCGTGAGGAAGTCCACGACCTTTTTCGTGTTCTCCGCATGGCGCTCCAGCCGCAGGGAGAGAGTCTCGGTGCCTTGGAGGAGCAGGAAGGCTGCGAAGGGCGAGATGCAGGCTCCGGTATCCCGCAGGAGGATGGCCCGGATATAGGTGGCGAAGGCCGCCTTGCCCGCCGCAGCGGTGAACTTTACGCCGTGGTAGCTGGGGTTGGGCTCGCTGATCCAGGGATAGCGCCCCGAAGAAGCCCAGTCGAAGCTGCCCCCGTCCACGATCACGCCGCCCAGGGTGGTGCCGTGGCCGCCGATGAACTTGGTGGCGGAGTGGACCACGATATCCGCGCCGTGCTCGATGGGGCGGATGAGGTAGGGGGTGCCGAAGGTGTTGTCGATCACCAGGGGGAGGCCGTGGGCGTGGGCCAGGGCCGACAGCGCGTCGATGTCGGGGATGTCCGAGTTGGGGTTCCCCAGGGTCTCGATGTAGATGGCCTTGGTGTTGGGCCGGATGGCCGCCTCCACCTCTCCCAGGTCGTGGACGTTCACCAGGCTGCTTTCGATGCCGTAGAGGGGCAGGGTATGGGCCAGGAGGTTGGAGGTGCCGCCGTAGATGGTCTTCTGGGCCACGATGTGTTCCCCCTGGGCCGCCAGGGCCTGGACGGTATAGGTGATGGCCGCTGCGCCGGAGGCCACCGCCAGACCGGCGACGCCCCCCTCCAGGGCGGCGATGCGCTGCTCGAACACCCCCTGGGTGGAGTTGGTGAGCCGCCCGTAGATGTTGCCCGCGTCCGCCAGGCCGAAGCGGTCGGCGGCGTGCTGGGCGTTGTGGAAGACATAGCTGGTGGTGGCGTAGATGGGCACGGCCCGGGCGTCGGACGCGGGATCGGGCTGTTCCTGGCCCACGTGAAGCTGCAGAGTTTCAAATTTATAAGACATGATCGTTACCTCTTTCTTTTTTGATTGTAATGATTCAGTTTTCGGAAAAAGGAAACGGTCACATTCGTCCGAAACGGTAATTGGCGCGGATCAGCGCTTCCATCCAGTGCTTCATTTTCGACCCCTCCGTGAATTGGATGGCCCGATGATAGCATGGCGCGCTGCGTATGTCCAATATCCCATCTGAATGATTGGTTATAGGAACAGCCTATAACCCGGCGCCTAACTGTGTTCCTGCTGATATTGCTTCAAATACCGGTCCAGCTCCCGGATATAGAGCTCCGCCATGCCGCTGAGGATCATATTCTTCTTCGTGACATACCCGATCTCCATGCGCTTGCCTATGGCGTCCTCCTCCGCCGCAAAGGGGACGGCGATGTAATCCGAGCCGTTGAGCTCTTCGCAGATCACCCCTGAACAGAGGGTATAGCCGTTCAAACCCACCATCAGGTTCAGCATGGTGGCCCGGTCCGTGGCCTTGATGGTCCGGGGGTACTCGGCGGTGCTTAGGATCTCCTCCGCGTAATAGAAGGAGCCCCCGGCCCCCTGCTCAAAGGAGAGGCAGGGATAGTCCGCCAGGTCGGCAAAGCGAATCACCGGCTCCTTTGCCAGAGGATGGCCCTTCCACAAATATACGTATGCCTCGCACTCCGTCAGGGAATGAAATTCCAACTGATTG
>JAEEGG010021941.1_pt1 | contig 12634 bp, 9 predicted proteins | sample 9134161 | NCBI WGS metagenome assembly JAEEGG01 (sample SAMN16246543, study PRJNA631951) | gut metagenome | biome: gut microbiome; feature: rumen; material: CR-attached | host: Bos | place: Iran: Karaj | collected 2018-10
CTGCGTGTCGGCGTAAACGAGGACCTCCTGCCCTTGTTTGTCGCGGCAGTGCAGCTCGTGACAAAGCGCCTCCGTCCCGTCGTCGAGCAAAATGACGGCGGTCTTGTAATCGAGGAGGTCGAGTTCGTCCGCGAGGTTGCCGACGGCGGTCTCGAGCGTGACCTTCTTTTCGGGGAGGGGACGCGCCGTGTGGTGCGTCAGATAGCCGCGCGCGTCGGCCGCGACCACCGACGCCGTGTCGAGCGCGACGCTGACCTTGATCTCGTCGGCGTAATAGGTCACGCCCTTTTCCCGCGGGACAAAGCGGATCGTGCAGACCCCGTCGTAGGTGCTGTAGCCGGCGTCTTTCATGTGCTGATAGCCCGCGTCAACAAGAAAGTGCTGCGCCGCCTTGATCGCGGCGTCGGGACTGATCTCGCTCTTGCCGGCGTAGTTCGGGTTCGTGAGATAGCACAAAAGCCCGCCGCGCTTGGTCAGGCCGACCGTTTTGCCCCCGCGCGAAAAGCAGTAGAGCCCCAACGCCGAATCCTCGTCGCTTTCGCGGACAAGCTCCTTTTCTTCGCAGGAGAGATACTTCGCGGCGCGGCTTTTCGCCGCCTGGAGCGAGATCTCGTCCATCTCTTCGAGCGCTTTCGCGGCGCTTTGCTGCCGCGCGTCGGCGTATTTGCCCGCGTAGGTCAGCGCCGGATAGCTTGTCAGACTGTCCGCCGCGTCGCGCAGCGCGCTGTCGAAGCCCTGCGGGCCGTCCGGCTGCGGCAAAGCTGTCAGCAGACGGTCGAAGCGGACGGTGTCGTCGTCCAGGCCGCGGCGAATCTCGGCGAGCGAGGAGCTGAGCGCCGCCGCGTACGTTAGCAGGCCGCGCAGGGACTGCTTTTGCTGTTCGGTGAGCGGCTCGCCGGTTTGCGACTGGCGGCTGAGCGCCCCCGTGAAGTCCCCGACCTGCGAGAGAAAGCGGTAGAGCGGCGCAGCTTCGGCGTCGTCCGTTGTCAAAAGAGAGAGAGACAGCTTCGCCCCCGCCGCCGCGCTTTGGAGCGTGTCGTGCAGCGACCGGCGCATCGGCGCGCTCGTCGCGTAGCTGCCCTTTTGCAGCGCGGTTTCGATCGTGTCCAGCTGGGCGCAAAGCTGCGAGAGGGCGGCGTTTTCCGTTTCGACCAGCGCCGCGCGGTACGCCCGCGCCTTCGCCCCGTTGACCAGAGAGAGGGTCAGCAGCAGCGCGCAGACCCCCGACAGAAAGAAAAGGGCTTTCCTTCCGGTTTGTCCGTTCCTGTTTTCCATGAGACGTGCCTCCGTCTTTTAAGTTTTCTTTATGAATGCTTTATACAATAGGAATGCCCGCGATTTCTGCGGTTATACCCGCCTTCGCGGCGTTGTTTTCAAAAAATTCATCGTCTGATGCAGCAGAAATGTCCGTTTTCCCATTGCATCTGGTCCGTTTTTATAGTATAATGGACTGTAATTATAATGAAGAGGTGTATCTGCGTGCAGGCATATTTGGACAACAGCGCAACGACCCCGCTTTGCGAAACGGCAAAGCAGTGGATGCGCCGCGCCGTCGAACAGGACTGGGGCAACCCGTCCTCGCTGCACGAAGTCGGCCTCAACGCGGAAACGCTGCTTTCCGACTGCCGCGCCGCTCTCGCGAAAGCACTGCGCTGCAAAGAGAAGGAGCTCCTCTTCACCTCCGGCGGCACCGAGGCGAACAACCTCGCGCTTTTCGGCGCGGCGTACGCGCAGCAGAAGAACGGCAGCCGGATCCTCGTCTCCGCCGTGGAGCACCCCTCGGTGCTGAAGGCGGCGCAGCAGCTCGCCGCGGAGGGCTTCGACGTGCGGGTGATCCCCGTTGACCGCTTTGGCGTCGTCTCCCTCAAAGACGTGGAAGCGCTGCTGGACGACAAAACGATCCTCGTCAGCGTGATGGCGGTCAACAACGAGCTCGGTTCGATCGAGCCGGTGCAGGAGATCGCCGCGCTGCTCAAACAAAAACGCAGACGCGCGCTGTTTCATATCGACGCTGTGCAGGCGTTCGGCAAGCTGCCGCTGTCTCCGCAAAAGCTCGGCTGCGACCTGCTGACCGTCAGCGCGCACAAGATCCACGGCCCGAAAGGCGCCGGAGCGCTTTGGATCAAACCGGGCGTGACGATCCGGCCGCGGACGTTCGGCGGCGAACAGCAAAACGGGCTGCGCCCCGGGACGGAGCCGACGGTCGCGATCGCGGGCTTCGCCGGCGCGGCGACGAAAGTCGCCCCCGAACAGCACCTTGCCCGCGTGACGGCGCTGCGCGACGGCTTCGTCGCGGCGCTGCGGAAGCTGCCCGACGTCGTGGTCAACAGTGCGGACGACGCGCTGCCCTATATCGTCAACCTCGCGCTGCCGCACCACCCCGCGGAGGTCGTGCTCAACTTCCTCTCGGACCGCGGCGTCTGTGTCTCCTCCGGGTCCGCCTGCGCGAAAGGCCACCGCAGCCCGGTGCTCACGGCGGCGGGGCTCGACCCGGCGATCGTCTCCTCTTCGCTGCGCGTCAGCCTTTCGACAGAGACGACCGAAGCGGAGCTGCAGGCCTGCCTCGACGGGATCCAGGCGGCGCTCGACACCATTCGCAGAAAAGGATAACCGTATGAAAAAAGTCATTCTGGTCAAAAACGGCGAGATCGTCCTCAAGGGACTCAACCGCTCGACGTTTGAAGATATACTGATCAAAAATATGCGGCGCAGACTCGCGCCCCTCGGGACGTTCACGTTCCGCAAATCGCAGTCCACGATCGTGGCGGAGCCGGACAGCGACGACATCGACTTCGACGAAGCCGTTGAACGGATCTCCCGCGTGTTCGGGATCGTCGGCTTTTCCGTCGCGGCGGTCTGCGAAAAGAACATCGACGATATCAAGCGCACGGCGCTCGAATTTCTCGGCGACGACCTGAGAAACGTCCGCACCTTCAAGGTCAACGGCAAGAGAAGCGACAAAAAGTTCCCGATGACGTCGCCCGAGATCGCCGCGGAAGTCGGCGCGCATATTCTTTCCAATATCCATCCGCTGAAGGTGGACGTCCACGAACCGGAGCTGACCGTGACCGTGGAGGTCCGCGATCAGGTACTCATCCACGGCAACCAGCGAAAGGGCGCCGGCGGTCTGCCGATCGGCTCTTCGGGCAAGGCGTGTCTGCTGCTCTCGGGCGGGATCGACAGTCCCGTCGCGGGCTACATGATGTCCAAGCGCGGGCTGATGCTCGACGCGGTCCACTTTGTGTCGCCGCCCTATACGAGCAAGCGCGCCGAGCTGAAAGTGCACGCGCTCGCGAAGCTCGTCTCGCGCTACAGCGGCAGGATCAAGCTCTATGTCGTGCCGTTCACCGAGATCCAGGAGGCGATCAAGGACCACTGCCCCGAGGATATGTTCACACTGATCATGCGCCGGCACATGATGCGCATCGCGCAGCAGATCGCCGAAAACGACGGCTGCAAGGCGCTGATCACCGGCGAAAGCCTCGGTCAGGTCGCGTCGCAGACGATCGACTCGCTCGCTTGCACCAACGCCGTCGCCGCCATGCCCGTGTTCCGCCCGCTGATCGGGATGGACAAGGACGAGATCATCGAGATCGCGCGGCGGATCGACACGTTCGAGACCTCGCTGGAACCGTATGAAGACTGCTGCACGGTCTTTACGCCGAAGCATCCGAAAACGCGGGCGACCGCCGCGATGCTCGAGGAGGCGGAAGCCCTGTTCGATTTTGCGCCGCTATTGGAACGCGCGGTCAAAGAAGCCAGATATACCTATTTGGAAGCCTGATTTTTCACGAAAGGAAAGGTGACGCGCATGACGTGCGAGCTCGTTTTTGTCGGCACGGAACTGCTGCTCGGCGATATCCTCAACACGAACGCGCAGTATCTTTCCAGACAGCTGGCGGCAATCGGCATTTCGGTGCTGCACCAGAGCGTCGTCGGCGACAACCCCGACCGCCTGCGGCAGGTGCTCGAGACCGCGTTTTCCCGCGCCGACACTGTGCTCACGACCGGCGGCCTCGGACCGACAAAGGACGATCTGACCAAGGAAGTCTGCGCCGACCTTTTCCAAAAGAAGCTCGTGCTGCACGACGAAAGCCTGCGCCGGATGAAAGCCTATTTTGACGTCAAGGGCGTCGTGATGCCGAAGACCAACGAAAAGCAGGCGTGGATGCCCGAAGGCGCCGTCATCTTTGAAAACACCAACGGGACCGCCCCGGGCTGCGCGATGGAACAAGACGGCAAACGGCTGCTGATGCTGCCCGGACCGCCGCGCGAGATGAAAGCGATGTTCGAGTGCTCCGCGCTGCCCTATCTGCGGCAGTTCTCCGACGGCGTGATCTGCTCGCGTGAGATCCGCACCTTCGGAATCGGCGAAAGTTCGATGGCGCAAACCGTCAGCGACCTGCTCGATAAAGAAAATCCGACCGTCGCTCCCTACGCGAAAAGCGGCGAAGCGATGCTGCGCGTGACCGCGAAGGCGGCGACCGAAACGGAAGCCGAAGCGCTGCTGGAACCTGTGGTACAGGAGATCCTGCAGCGGCTGGACGGTTACGTTTACGGCGTCGATGTGCCGAATATCGAAACGGCGGTCGTCCGCGAACTGCTGCGGCGGAACATCTCCGTCGCGACGGCGGAATCCGCGACGGCGGGGCTCATCGCCAAACGGCTGACCGACGTGCCCGGCGCGTCCGCGGTCTTCGGCTGCGGGATCGTCTCGTATCAGGACCATATCAAAGAAAAACTGCTTCTCGTCGATCCGCGGGTGATTGAAAAAGACTCGGCGGTCTGCGAAACGGTCGCCGTCCAGATGGCGCAGGGAGCCAGAGCGCAAAGCGGCGCCGACCTCGCCGTGTCGGTCACGGGGCTTGCCGGTCCCGGCAAGGACGACCGCGGGCGCGACCCCGGCCTCGCTTATCTCGCGCTGACCGACGGAAGAGAGACGTTCACGCGGACCGTCAACACGGGGCAGACCGGCCCGGACTGCCGCGACTTCAACCGCACGGTATTCTCTTCGCAGGCGCTCGATCTGATCCGCTGCTATCTGCGCGATCACCCCGACGCCGCACCAAATGCTTAAAGGACTGTGACGCATGAAAAAGATCTATGAGGACGGCGCGGACCGTCCGCAAATCGAAGATATCTCCAGCGGGGCGTTCGATTTTACCGACGCCGAACCGCTGCCGCAAAAGCGCGAAACGCCGCCGTCGCCGATCCGGACGAACAACCCGGACGCGCCGCAGAAGGCGGCGGACGCCGAGCCGACGGTACAGATGACGCAGGAGCAGCTCGAACAGCTGCTGCAGAAGGTGCTCGCCTCCAAAGAGCAGCAGCCGACCGCCGCGCCGGACGCGCCGGCGGAGGAACCGGCGCCCGACAACGCGCTCGGCACGCGGATCTTGTATCAGAGCAAGGATTTTAACAAGGACGAAAACGCAATCGACCAGCCGTCGCCGCAGAAGAAGACGCTGAGCAGCTTTCTCGAGGCGGACGACTCGTTCGATACGGTGGATTATTCCGACCGCCGCTTTCAGGTCGATGAGGTCTATGACCCGGACGCCGACGCGCCGGAGGACGACGAACTGCCGCCGCTGCCGTTTGCGTCGCGCCGCGTGATCCCGAAAAGCGGCATCGCCGTGGAGGAGCTCAGCGAAGACGAGGACGAGGACGAAGCCGAGGAACCGGCGCCGCTTGAACCGGACGAACCGGGACGGCATGTCGGCCGGATGGTCGTGCTCGTGATCTCGATCCTCGCGATCCTCGTTTCCGCGGGCGTGCTGCTGCGCGAATACAAGCTGCATCTCGACAACAAGAAGTTTGAAGAAAACGTCAGCGATATGATCTTGCAGACGGCCGCTTCGCCGGACGGACAGAACGGCGTCGGCAACAATCTCGAACTCACCGAGGAGCAGCAGTGGGAGCAGATCAGGGGCGAGTTCCCGAACGTCTCCTTCCCGCGCGGGCTCCAGCTCAAATACGCGCGGCTCTACGGCACCAACCGGGAGTTCGCCGGCTATCTCGAAGCGCCGGGCATCAACATGAGCCTGCCCGTGGTGCGTTCGGTGGACGACGAAGCCTACCTCAACAAGAACTTCTACGGCAAGAGCACGAAATACGGCTGTCCGTTCATGTCCTGTCTCAACCAGATCGAACCGCTTGATTACAACACGGTCATCTTCGGGCACCACATGAACGACCGGACGATCTTCGGCGCGCTCGACCAGTATAAGACGCTCGCCGGCTACAAGCAGTGTCCCGTGATCGCGTTCAACACGATGTATCACGATTACAACTGGAAGGTCTTCGCGGTGTTCATCACGAATTCCGTCGCCGAGGACGACAACGGTTACGTCTTCCCCTATTACTTCACGGCGCTTTCGAGCGACGAAAAGAAGACGTCCTACATCAGCGAGCTGAAGCAGCGCTCGATCTACGACACCGGCGTGGACGTCCGCCCGGGCGACAAGCTGCTGACGCTCTCCACCTGCTCGCACGAATTCGACAACGCGCGGCTGGTCGTTGTGGCGCGGATGGTCCGCGAGGGCGAACGGGCGGAGGTTGACACTTCGAACGTGACGCTCAACACCAGCGCCCGCTATCCGCAGGTGTATTACGACAAGAAAAAAATCAGCAACCCCTATGTGGGCGCCGCCTGCTGGACGGTCGGCTGAGTACCAATAGAATTTACGGGCGTGCGCGCAACAGGGCGCACACGCAGGGACGGAGGCAATCATGATTAAACTGTTTACACTGGAGGAGCTATCCGCGTTTTCCGCCGACGCAGTCTATAAGATCTGTCTTGCGCTGGACGGCTACGGCTTTTCAGAAGAGGACCGGCAGAGCTTTGAGGGCGTTGACGCGCTGTTGACCGCCGCTTCGTTTGCGGTGGAGGACGGCGACGATGTGGTCCTTGCCGCGGAAAACGAGGGCTATCTCGCGCTGAAGGCGAAGCTGCTGGAAAAGCTGCAGCTGGAACCGGCGTCGGTCCCCGCCATCGCGGAGCGCATCGCGCAAAAGCACAGCGGCGAAGCGGACATCGATATGCGCGCGCACTGTCTTGTGCCGAAGGGCAGCGTGACCCATCTGACGAACGACGGTCTGTTCAGCGGCTTCACGACGGCGGTACAGAACGGCAGCCTGACGCTGATGCCGCTCGATTTCAGCCGCATCGACGCCGTGCTGGACAGCTTTGTCGATCTGCTGTTCGCGCCGCATGACGACGAGCCGGCACAGCCGCAGCAGGCTGCGCCCCTGATCGTGACGGACGGGGAGAGCGGCTCCGATCTGCTCTCGCCCGTGATGCGGATGGTCGAAACGCTCCAGGGCAACGACCGCCGGCTGGCGCTCGCGCTCGGGTCGGCGACGCAGCAGATCCTCGCGCTGCAGGGCAGTGTGGAGCATCTCACGGAAGCGGTCGATTTCATCGACGTGTCCCCCGACCCGGAAGCCCCGGTCGATCCGGACGAATCGCAGACCGCCAAGGTGCTGCGTGAAGCGAAGCAGGCGCGCGAGGACGGCGGCACCGATTACGGCGCGGCGGTCTCTCCCGTCTATGAGGTCGAGACCGAAGAGGGGACCCAGTACTATGCGTTCGCTGCCGTTGCGGACAGCGAGGGCGGCAAAGCGAAAAAGGTCAACACGCTGAACCCGGACGACGTCTCCCTGCTGCCGGGACACTGCCTGACTGTTCTTTGCGACACCGTCTGCCGGAAGATCGACGGCGACCGGACGCTCAGCGAGCTCGGCGCGGACGACGACAAGAAGGGCAAGAAGCTTTCGAAGGGCGTGATCGCGATCGCGGCTGTTATTCTGCTCGCCGCGATCCTGACGCCGATCCTCCTGCTCAACCACTTCCTGCACAGCGGCGAAACGACGACGGACCCCTCCGCGTCCCTGACCGATCCCTCCGGCTATTCCGCCACGGTCCCGACGTCGGAAACGACGCTGCCTGCCGACAACTATGTGCCCGCGGAACCGGGCGCTACGGAGGTTTCCGCCGCGCCGACCACGACGGTGGCTCCCTCCACCAGCGGCACGTTCACCTTCTATGTCTTCGGCTACGGCCACGGCGTGGGTCTGAGCCAGCACGGCGCGGAGTATCTCTCCTCGCTCGGCTGGACCTACGACCAGATCCTCGCGAACTACTATTACGGCACGACGCTCGTCAAGGGCGACACCTACCCCGCGACGATCAACTACGCCGGGACGGACTATGAGACGGTCGAATACCTCGCCTCCTGTCTCGAGACCGAAATGAGCTCCGCGTTCAGCCACGAAGCGCTCAAGGCGCAGGCGGTCGCGCTCTACACCTTCGCGAAATACAACAACTTCCGGCTCAACGCCGACGCGAACGCCCACGGCAAAACGCCGTCGGATATGTGCCGCCGGGTGGCGCAGGAGGTCAAGAACGAAGGCCTCTACATCGCCTATCAGGGCAAGACCGCGCTCACGCCGTTCCACTCCATCAGCGCGGGCAAGACGACGTCCTACTACAATGTCTGGGGCGGCAGCAATCTGCCGTACCTGAACGGCGGACGCCCGAGCTATGGCGACTACAACGTCAGCAACTTCAAATCGACCTACACGATTTCCAGCACGGAATTCCAGGCGATCGTCCGCCAGAAGCTCGGCATCGAGCTGTCCGGCGATCCGGCGACGTGGATCACGATCCAGTCGCACGACCAGGCGATCAGCAGCGACATCGGCTACGTCTCGAAGATGACGGTCGGCACGCGCGAGATGACGGGCAACGAATTCCGCGGCAAGGTCATGGAAGGCAAGATCCGCTCGCACTGCTTCGTCCTCGTCTATACGCCGGACAGCCAGCCCGCGGACACGATCACGACCACGGCGCCGACCACGTCGTCCTTCCAGTAAACTCAGGTAATGATGGGACTTCCCAAATACAGATAAAGGAGATTGTACTATGCCACTCGTTACAACCAAGAAAATGTTTGAGGACGCCTACAAGGGCGGCTACGCCATCGGCGCGTTCAACGTCAACAACATGGAGATCATCCAGGGCATCACCGCGGCTGCGATCGCAGAACGCGCGCCGTTGATTCTGCAGGTGTCGAAGGGCGCACGCGCGTATGCGAACCACATCTATCTCATGAAGCTGATCGAAGCGGCTATCGAGGACGCCGAACAGAACGCAGGTTTTGATCTGCCGATCTGCGTCCATCTGGATCACGGCGACAGCTTTGAGCTGTGCAAGAGCTGCATCGACGGCGGCTTTACCTCCGTCATGATCGACAAGTCCGGCCTTCCGCTTGAGGAGAACATTGCGATCACCAAGCAGGTCGTCGAGTATGCGCACGATCACGGCGTCGTGGTCGAAGCGGAGCTCGGCACGCTGGCCGGCGTTGAGGACGAGGTCAACGTTTCCGCAGAGGATTCCTCCTATACGCATCCGGACGATGTGCAGGAATTCGTCGAGCGCACCGGCTGCGACTCGCTCGCAATCGCGATCGGCACGAGCCACGGTGCGTACAAGTTCACTGCGGCGCAGTGCACGCGCAATGAGCAGGGCCTGCTCGTTCCCCCGCCCCTCCGCTTCGACATCCTCCGCGAGGTTGAAAAGCGTCTGCCCGGCTTCCCGATCGTTCTGCACGGCTCCTCCTCCGTCCCGCAGGAGTTCGTCAAGATCATCAACGAAAACGGCGGCAAGATGCCCGATGCGGTCGGTATTCCCGAGGAGCAGCTCCGTGAAGCGGCGCGTATGGCCGTCTGCAAGATCAACATCGACAGCGATCTGCGTCTTGCAATGACCGCCTGCATCCGTCAGTACTTCCATGAGCATCCGGATCACTTCGATCCGCGTCAGTATCTGAAGCCCGCGCGTGCCGCGATCCAGAAGATGGTCCAGCACAAGCTGGTCGACGTGCTCGGCTGCAACGGCAAGGCATAAGCCTGACTCAAATCCGCCCGGTCCGGTTTTCGGATCGGGCGTTTTTTACAATACTAAATTATGCATACAAACCATTTCGATGCTGTGTTTTCCATTCCTTTTGTATTGCGCTTTTCTTTTGAATGCGCTGAACATAAGGGTTTCGCTTCCGAAGCGACAGATCTTTGCGTCTACGCGCGGCAATTTCTGCTGTCGATCGGCATGACGGACGGAGAGATCGATACGCTGCTTGCGCGCATCACCGACTGATCCCCTGCCCAAAAGCATAATGCCCGGATCCTGTCGGAACCGGGCATTTATGCTTTTGTGATGTTACAGATCGCCGTTCGCTTTCATTTGATCGCGCAGCGTGAAAGTGTCTTCCCATTCCCAGCCCATCAGTTCGGAAACGGTGCAGAACGTGTATCCGCGTGAGATCAGCTCGTTGAGCATCGGTTTCAGATAGGTCTGCAGCTGCTTTGCGTCGTTGTGGCACAGAATGATGTCGCCGGCTTTGATCTCTTTGAATACGCGGTTCAGAATCTGATCGGCCGTCTGTTTTTCATCGGAGTCCTTTGTGGTCTGTCCCCAGCGAATGACCTCACAGCCGTAGAATCTGCTGATCGCATTGACCGGTACGTTGCTCCAGCCGAACGGCGGGCGGAACAGATGCGTTCTGTAGCCGTGTTCGTTCAGAAGGATCTCGACGGGTTCGCGGATCTGGCGTTCCTGTTCCGTTTCACTGACATTTCCGAGATTCGGATGTGAAAACGAGTGGCTGCCGAGCTCGTGTCCGTCCTCGATGATCTGTTCGACCCAATTCGGAAACTCCTTCATCCATTCCCCGGTCATAAAGAACGTCGCATGAATGTTGTATTCCTTGAGCGTCTCTAAAAGCCATTTTGTATTGACATCGCCGTATGCGCAGTCGAACGTGATCGTGATCATCTGATCGCCGCGTTCGTAATTGCCCCATATCTTCTGATAATCGTTGTCCATGCGGGCGACGTCCTTCGTATCGATCGGATACGACACGCCGTCGATGTAAAGGTAAATCGTCGTCCGGGGCTGCGCCGGTTTCGGAAGCTCGATGCCGATCCGCAACTTGTCTTTGTTGGAGCGATAGACGCCCTTTCCGACGACAGAACCGTCCTCCAGCCGGATCTCTACTTTTGTTTTGTCTGCGAGATCGACGCCTTCTTGTTTATTGATCTCAATCGTTGCGGCGCCGCGCTGATATGCAAGGACGAAATTGGTGTTGAACAGAAGCGGCGGCACGGGCGTCGGCGTCGGTTCCGGCGTCGGTTCGGGCGTCGGCTCCAGCGTGGGTTCCGGCGTTGCGGTCGGCGTCGGTTCCTCTGTCGGTTCGGGCGTGTCCGTCGGCTCCGGCGTCGGCGGCAGAGTCGGGTTTTGCTGCGGTTCTGTCGTTGCCACGGCGACGGTCTGTTCTTCGGGCGTTGCTTCCGCTTCCGGTTCCGCTGTGATCGGCGCTTCCGATGCGACGGGTTCCGCGGTCGGCGACGTTTGTTCGCTTGATTTGCATGCGGCAAACACAAGAACAAAGATCAATAGACAAAGAATTGTTTTTTTCATAGGTGATATCTCCGGCGAATCATACACTTTTCTGTCGGAATTATAGCACAGACAGTTTTGTTTGTCCAGTTGTCGTATAATCTTCTTTGCAATACGCATACTGACCGAAAACATCGGCAGGTGATGATATGGAATGGAAACGGAAGCGCGTAGGCGTCGCGCTCGGCTCAGGCGGCATGCGCGGCATTGCGCATATCGGCGTACTGCAGGTATTGGAGGAAGCCGGCATCTCGATCGATCTTGTGTCCGGCGCATCGGTCGGCGCATTCGTGGGCGCGGCATATGCTGCCGAAATGGACCTGTACGCCCTCGGGACATTCGCTGTTCAGCTGCGCAGAAAAGATGTGCTCGATACGCCGAACCCGTTTCGCTCCGGCGTATTCTCCGGGAAAAAGTTCAAAAAGCTTTGCAGCATCGTCACTGCAGACCGTTCGTTTTCCGACGCCTCCGTTCCCTTCTGGTGCTCCGTCGTCAACCTTTGCACCGGCGAGACGGAATATCTGCATGAAGGACCGCTTGCGGACGCCGTACGCGCAAGCATTGCCATTCCGGGCTTGCTTTCGCCTGCTGCACTTGACGGAAATACCTACATCGACGGCGGCACGGTCGAAGCTGTACCTGTAGATATCCTCCGGAAAAACGGCGCAGACGTTGTGATCGCTGTCGATCTGAGCCTGTCTCCGCCGTATCAGCTGAAGCGAATGAACGCGTATGAGATCGCCTTCCGTTCCGTCGACATCATGCGCGCCGCGATCGACCGGTTGAAGCCGCCCGCCGCGGATATCCTGATCCGTCCCGACGTGTCCTTTATGGGTCGGCTCGTGCCGCACGATGCGCAAAAATGTATCTCCATCGGCCGCAACGCAGCTTATGAAGCACTGCCGGAGATCCGAGAAAAGCTGAAACGGCGCGAATCCGATTGACACGCGACGCATAGGTTTTGGCGGAGGGGTTTATGAAACTTGGATGGATCCTGCCGCTTGCCGTACTGTTCGGACTGATCGCCGCGCCTGACGCCGCTTTTTCGGCCGCTTCGGCTGCGGCGCTTTTGTGGTGGACGCGCGTGCTGCCGTCGCTGCTGCCATACCTGATCGCATCGTCACTATTGGAGCGCAGCGGACTGTTCTCCCGTCTCCCGAAGCGGATCGCGCCGTT